>Ga0209829_10004187_pt1 | contig 10264 bp, 4 predicted proteins | sample C_140205_EF_Meta_FD_187311 | JGI IMG/M metagenome (GOLD analysis project Ga0209829, IMG submission 187311) | Freshwater microbial communities from Lake Croche, Canada to study carbon cycling - C_140205_EF_MetaG (SPAdes) (version 2) | ecosystem: Environmental > Aquatic > Freshwater > Lake... | reverse complement strand
GACAACGTATTCGGGAGTGGTGACGACGCCGGTGAGGCCATTGGTCGTCGAGCCGGTGGCGCGGGTGCGCGTGACGCCGTAGGAAAGGAGCAGGCGGTCGTTGAAGAGTTTGAGCGTCTCCAGCACGTAAACGCGGGCGAGAGTGCTGGTGTTTTGGGTCCACGCGCTCTTCGCCGAGTAGTTCACGGTGACGATGGGATCGGTCTTCACGAATGGATTCCACGGGGACGATGTGCCCGCGTAGTTGATCTGGCCGCTGGGCTGGTCGCGGACTTCGCTGCCGACGAGGAGACTGTGATTGGCGGGACCGGTTTTGAAATTAAAATTCAGATCGGACTGGATGTCGCGGTAGCGGGTTGTTGAGTCGTCGGCGGTGGTGGTGCGGTTGTAAGCACCGCCAGTGTAAGTGGTGGGGCTCGTCGCGGCGTTCCAAGCGCGGCCGCCGTCGTTCCACGTGTTGGCGAGCGACTCGAGGCGGTCGGCGCGGTCGTAGGCGTTCATCGCGGCGATACGCAGGGCGACGTTGTTGTTGAGGCGCGAAGTGAAGTTCACCCAGACGCGATCCACCGCGTCGTGACGCCAGTTGTAGGGCGAGGACTCGGAGGAGGAGCGGGTATAGGGCACATCCCAGATTTGCAACGTGCGCGGGTCGATCTGAAGGCCGTTGTAGGAGGGGAAGTTGGTCTCGACCAACAAGGACTTGATTTCTACCTTGGTGTCGGGGCTGAACTGGTAGCTCAGGCTGGGCATGAGCGTGAAGCGATGCAGGTAGGTGCTGTCGAAGTAACCTTCGGAATACTGCATGGCGCCGACGACGCGATAGAGCAGCTTGGAATCCGCGGTGAGCGAGCCGGTAGAATCGAGAGAGATGCGGTTCGCATCGAAGATGCCGGCCTGCACGCTCAATGTGGTCTGCTGCTTGGAAAGCGGGCTCTTGGTGATTTTGTTCACGAGACCGCCAGGCGAACCATCGGCGGCGAGGAAGATGGTCGAAGGCCCTTTGATGACCTCAAAGCGGTCGTAGATCGCCGAATCCACGACGGAGGCCTGGGGCGGCGCGAAACTGTCGTTGTAGTCGCCGTCGCCGGAGAACCCGCGGATCGCGAGGCGGCCGGGCGTCCAGTTGATCGCGCCGCTCTGCGCACCGCCGGTGTAGTTGAGCACGTCGGCGAGATTGAAGGGGTTCACCGCTTTCACGAAGGAACTGTTGAGTACCTTCACCGATTGCGGCAGGTCGGCGATGTCCACCGCGATACGGGTGGAGCCGAGGGCAGATTTGCCGACGTAACCGGTGTCGTTTTCAGCCTTGATGGTGAAGGCGGGCAGTTGCACCGCCTCGGTTTTGGCGGCGTCTTCGGTCGGAGTCAGGGAATCTTCTTTGATGGTCTGGGCGACGAGTGGGATGCCGGCGGCGAGGGGCCGCGAGCATAGTTAGGATACGGTAGCTTGACTTCATAGGTAGGTTTGGGGGGGTTGGGTCGGGCCGCAGTATCTGCGCGCTCGGGGATTTTTATTCGCAAAACCACTGCTTGTGCGCGAGCGATATTAGGCTTTACGGTAAAGTCTATGGCTGGAAATCGCCCCTCTCTGCGTAGCCTTGCAGCTGAAGCCGGGGTGAGTCCGATGACGGTATCGCTGGCGTTGCGCAACAGCCTCGAAATTTCGGCCACGACCCGTCGTCGTTTGCAACGGCTGGCGGAGCGCCGCGGCTATCGGCCGGACCCGACGGTGATCAAACTCATGCACCATCTGCGAGCGCGTCAGCCCGCGCGGCCCAAGGCGAGCATCTGTGCGCTCCAGCAGCTATGGGCGCTTGACGTCAAGGAGGCGGGAAACTTCCTGGCCCGTTTGAAGCAGGGATTGAAAGATCGGGCCGAGGCGCTTGGTTTTCACCTGAACGTCCTCGATCTCGACGAATTTCCCGCGCCGGGGCAGTTGCAACGGGTGCTCTTAAACCGTGGGATTGAGGGCTTGGTACTCCTGCCGTTGCGCAGTCCCTGTGATCTGACCGACCGCCTCGATTGGGGAAGCTTTGCGACCGTATCGACCACGCCTTCGGTCACGGCGCCACACTTTCACTGCGTCATGCCCCATCATTTTGCCAACATGCTGGAAGCCTGCGCGCGACTCCGCGGCTCAGGGTTTCGCCGCATTGGTCTCGCTCTCACGCAGCAGTGGGAGCAGCGGGTCAAACATCGCTGGTCGGGCGCGCTGGCCTGGCACAACGTGTATGGCGGCACGACTCCGGTGCCACCGTTCATTGAACCTCACGCCGGACCCAGCTTCACGCCGGTGGCGTTGATAAAGTGGATCAAACGCGAGCGCCCCGACGCGATACTCTGCGCCTACTTTGATCGGGCGGCCTTGATGACGGTGCTCGACTCGCTCCCAGCGCGGCTCCGGCCGGCGGTGGCGACGCTGAACTGGCCTAATCCAACGGCATTTGCCGGCATTGACCAGCGACCAGAACGCATCGGGGAGGTCGCGATTGAGGTGGTGGCGGGCATGCTCATGCGCGGTGAAAAAGGGGTGCCTGCGCTGGCCAATACCACGATGGTGGATGGCTTTTGGCAAACCGCCGGCCGCACGCCGAGATGACCGAGGAATCAGGTCACTCTGGCGCTACTCCCAGTCGGGGTTGACGCAAAGTGTCGCAGTCGACGGTGGGGATAATGGGTACTGTCGGCGCTAGACCGTTAGTTGTCGTTTGGCCCAGAGCATGCACGGTTGGTTTCCATGGACTTGAACACCTTCACCCAGATGTCCCGCCAAGCGGTCACGGACGCCCAGGCCATCGCCCGTCGTCTCAACCACCACGAGGTCGATACCTGGCATCTGCTCTCCGCCTTACTTGCTCAAGAGAGCGGCCTTGTCCCCGGCCTCATCGATAAACTCGGGCTCACCGCTAGCGCCCTCGCTCTCTCGGTCGAGCGCGAGCTTGAGCGCATCCCCAAAGTGACCGGCAGTGTCGATGCCTCTAAAGTTTATGTCACCCAAGCGGTGAACGATGTGTTCACGCGCGCCGAGGTCGAAGCCAAGTCCCTTAAAGACGATTTCATCTCTGTTGAGCATCTGCTTTTGGGCCTGCTCGAGGTCGCCAAACCCGATGGCCTCAAAAAACTTTTTAAAAGTTTTTCTCTCGAACGCGCCAATGTCCTCAAGGTTCTCCAGGAAATCCGCGGTAACCAACGCGTTACCACCGATAACCCCGAAGCCACCTACGCCGCCTTGGAAAAGTACGGCATCGACCTCGTCGCCCAAGCGCGCAAAGGCAAAATGGATCCCGTCATCGGCCGCGATGAAGAGATCCGCCGCACCATCCGCATCCTCTCGCGTAAAACCAAAAACAACCCTGTGCTGATCGGCGAGCCCGGCGTCGGTAAGACCGCCATCGTCGAAGGCCTCGCTCAACGTATCCTCCGCGGCGATGTCCCGGAAGGCCTCAAGGATAAAACGATCTTCTCGCTCGATATGGGTGCGCTCGTCGCTGGCGCCAAATACCGCGGTGAATTTGAGGAACGCCTCAAGGCGGTGCTAAACGAGGTAAAGCAAGCCGATGGTCGGATCATTTTATTTATCGACGAACTGCATACCATTGTGGGCGCAGGTAAGACCGAGGGCGCGATGGACGCCGGTAATCTCCTTAAGCCGATGCTCGCGCGCGGCGAATTGCACTGCATCGGTGCGACTACCTTGGACGAATACCGCCAGCACATCGAGAAAGACGCTGCACTCGAGCGCCGCTTTCAACCCGTGGTCGTGGATCAACCCTCGGTCGAGGATGCGCTCTCGATTTTGCGCGGTATCAAAGAGCGTTTCGAACTCCATCACGGTGTGCGCATCCAGGACAACGCGCTGGTGGCTGCGGTCACCCTTTCTAATCGCTACATCACCGATCGTTTTCTTCCCGATAAAGCCATCGATTTGATGGACGAGGCCTGCGCCATGATCCGCACCGAAATGGACTCGATGCCGCAGGAACTCGACGAGCTCACGCGCAAGGTCCTACGGCTGGAAATCGAAGAAACCGCTCTCGCTAAAGAAAAAGACGATGCCAGTAAGCGCCGCCTCGAGGCCTTGCGCCAAGAACTCGCCGAGGCGCGCGAGAAATCCAAAGGCATTCGCCTGCACTGGGAAAAAGAAAAAGCCTCTGTTCAAAAAAGCCGTAAACTGCGCGAACAAATCGACGCTACACGTCTGGAGATGGAAAAAGCCGAGCGCGCCTACGATCTCAACAAGGTCGCTGAATTGCGCCACGGCAAACTCCCACAGATGGAGGAAGAATTAAGGCGCCTTGATCAATTGGGCCGCGAACAAACAACGCTCTTCAAAGAAGAAGTCTCCGAGGATGAGATCGCGCAGGTCGTTGCGCAATGGAGCGGGGTGCCCGTCACGCGCCTGGTGGAGGGCGAGAAAGAAAAATTACTCCGCTTAGAGGAGGTACTGCACCAGCGTGTCGTCGGCCAGAGCGAAGCGGTCACCCTGGTAACCGAGGCGATTTTGCGTGCGCGTAGCGGGATCAAAGACCCGCGCCGCCCCGTCGGTAGTTTTCTATTCCTTGGACCTACTGGGGTCGGCAAAACCGAACTCGCCAAAACCCTGGCTGAGACGCTCTTTGATACCGAAGCCGCGATGGTCAGAATCGATATGTCCGAGTACATGGAAAAACATAGCGTCTCGCGTCTCATTGGCGCGCCTCCCGGCTACGTTGGCTACGATGAAGGCGGCCAACTCACCGAGGCGGTCCGGCGCAAGCCCTATGCCGTGGTGCTGTTCGACGAAATCGAAAAAGCGCACCCTGATGTCTTCAATGTTCTGCTCCAAGTCTTGGACGACGGACGCATCACCGATGCCCAGGGTCGCACCGTGGATTTTAAAAACACGATCATCATCATGACCTCCAACTTGGGTTCGCGGCATCTGCTTGAAGGTGTCACCGGCGACACGATTCCTGAGAGCGTACGCGAGAGCGTGATGATGGAGCTGCGCAAAGCCTTCCGCCCTGAGTTTCTTAACCGCATCGACGAGACGATTCTTTTCAAGCCACTGACCCTCGATGAAATCACCCTGATTTTGGACCTGCTTCTAGCGGATCTGAATAAGCGGCTCGCCGACAAGCGCGTGAGCGTCATGCTCGATAAGAAAGCGAAGGAGTGGGCGGCCGAGAAGGGCTACGACCCGGTGTTTGGCGCCCGGCCTTTGAAGCGGTTTCTACAACGCAACGTTGAGACCAAACTAGCCCGCGCACTTATCTCTGGCGCAGTGGGTGAGGGTTCCGAAATCATCTTCACGGTTCGGAACGACGAACTAGTGCCGGGTGGAGGCGCGCCTGCAGCAAAGTGATGGGCCTAGCGGGGTTGATACCGGCCGAATTTGCTGCATCCGAAGGGAAGGACATCGCGCGGTCGTCCAATCGATTGAGTTCCGTCTCAACCCGCTTTTCCGCGCTACACCGGACGGAGATCCTTTTGAACCTCATTCGCTTTCGCTTCCGGTACGCCCGCTTCTTTTGCGATGTCAGGCCACTGCTGGATGGCGGCCTTAACGTCGGCCAGCGCGGCGTTCGCACGCGGAATGCTAAATCTATCCGCCACCTCCAGCAGATCATCTCGGGTGATCGTGTCGAACTTCCCATTCACGCTCATCAAATGCTGGCTCGTCCACTCACCCTTTGGATTATGGGCGTGCGTCACGTCATAGGCCGGCGCCAACTCCCAGCGACCGCTCTCTTTTAGGATAAATCCAAAATTCTTGGTGTGGTCGTCGCAATTCCTGGCAACGACGTTGAACGCCATCCGGCGAAATCCCTGCTCCAACGCATCGTCGCCGAGGCCCAGTTCTTTGATCGTGATAAAGTACTGCTCGTAGGCGTGGGTGGCGCGCTGTTTGTAGTCCAGATGGGAAATGGCGCAGAGCGACTGCACGTGGTGCTTGTTGTTTCCCTCTCGATCAAATCGCTTCGTCATGAAGTGCGCTCGACCGTTTTCGACAAGAAGTCGGCACGGCGACATCGCAATGCCGACATGGCGGGTGGCCATGAGGTAATAGGCATATTCGATGCGGCCGTAGTCAGCTGTGGTTCCCAGCTCCCAGTCACGACCGACGCCGTCGAACTTCAACAGCCAGTGTTCGAAGCCGTCCTCGGTATTGAACTGGCCGCTTCGGATTTCTTTCGTGTCCGGATGCCAGGCGATCACAGCCTTGGCTCGCGCGCCGCCCGCTGACGTTCCCACCTTGATCATGTTGGCAAGGGCCGCCTGCGCCTGGGCATCACCATCAAAATTTCCTTGTAGGACCTTTCGCGCCGCTTCGACGAGAGACCTCATCTCGAGCGGTTTAGCGCTTTCCGTGCGTGCCCCTTTCGCTGGTTGAAGCTCCAGTGCGCCAAGCCCTCTCTTGCCCATGTAGGCGAGACGATCGAGCGAGGTGATCTCTTCCTTTCGAATACCTTTAGTCGCCATCCACGCATCGATGAGCGCGTTTCCGAAGTCGTCGGGTAGTGCGTCCGACAATAACCCCGGGAGTCGCTTGAACGATTCGCCGAGATTCGGAAACACGAAGATCGGGTTGGGTGCCGATGTTGGCATCATTCGCGGGGCCAGTTCGATGCCTCGGCGGCGCCAAGCCGCGTCGTACTCAAAGGCGTAATATTCGAGATTCGGATCCATCGCCACTGCGCCAACCAACGTTTTCCAAATTCTAACTTGGATGAGAGGGGTGCTCATAGTGAGGACTTCCTTTTCGGTTTCCGTGCCCGGCGTGGCGGAGTGGGCGTCTTGAGCAAGGCCATTGGGCTGAAGCTCGCTTGTGGGGCGAGGCTCTCGATTGCGCTCGCGGCATCAAGGGCTTTCAGACCTCGCACGAACGTTTCAAGCGACGATCCCTTGCCGTTTTCCAAGGAGGCCAGAGCCCTTAATGAGACTCCTGCCTTGTCGGCTAATTCACGCTGGGTTAAATTCTTGTGGAGTCGGAGTGCTCTAACGGACACCCCCAGTTGCTGTTGGAGCTCCCTCGATGTTTTAAATGATAAGTCCATAAAAAGCAGAAAAAGGATTTTTAAGAAGTAATAACGACTTAATAAGCATAATATTGCTTATTGCGATGTTTAAAATAAAAAGCAGATAAACGCTTTTTAAAGCAACAAATACTCTTAAAGAGAAGAAAAACGCTTGTTACGATTTCGCACTTTGAATTTTTGGCCGACGGAAACGTCGGAATAGATGGCCGATCCAAAATTTAGAACTCACTTGGCCCTCATGAAGAGCGGCAAGGTTCGCTACTATGACGCAAGCGAACTTCCTGCGTGAAATTCTCCGACCAAGTCGTTGCCGCTCTCAAGGATTTGCATCCGGGCGCGAGAAGGGATATCCGCCGGGCATTAGATGATGTGAACCTCGGGAAAAACGCGACGTGCACGCGCTGACCGACCAACTGGCCGGGTTCTGGCGTCTTCGGGTCGGCAAATGCCGTGCAGTCATGCGCAAGGACGAAACGGGCGAACTCATCGCTGAATTTCTCGGCCCCCGCACCCCCATCTATCGGAGTTTGCAGCCGCCCACAGCCTCGGATTGATGCCGACTACGCACGTGCCAGTGAGTAACCAATCGGCAACCCGCGCTTCGCATACCTTCGTGCGGTAAAGATCCGCCGCGACTGCCCAACCCGCATTGACGCCGCTAACGGACTGGCGACGAGCCGTCCACTGGGATAATCAGAGGGAGGAAAGTCAATTAGCCGGCATTTCACCGCTCCGGTTCCTCGCTTTCTTTGGGACTGAGATCGTTTCAGCGCCGGAGTATCCTGTACGCGGGATTCATGGTCGCTCTTTGGCTGACGACGTTTTCTGCTTTGCGCACGCACTGGGATCCATGAGCCTCTGCCAGCATGCCCGCAGAACCTATCCGCTACTACGACCGCTACGCCCGCACGCTCAAAACCGAGCAGATTTACGGTGAAGGCTGGCTTCGCTTCGCTTACGGCAATCCGCTCGGTCGCGCTGCCGTATGGTTACTCGCGCGCCGTGCGTGGTTCTCGCAATGGTACGGTCGTAAGATGACCAAGCGTGATAGCGCGCTGGAGATCATTCCATTCATCACGAAGTACAACCTCGACGTAGATGAGTTCCTGAAGTCGCCCTTCGATTATAAGACGTTCAACGAATTTTTCTACCGCGCGCTTAAACCTTCCGCGCGTCCGATCACCCCAGGCGCTGAATTCGCGGTGTTCCCCGCCGATGGTCGCCACCTTGCGTTTCAAAACGTGGACACGACCGATGGTTTTTACGTTAAGGGGATGAAGTTTTCCTTAGCAGAATTACTCGGCGAGGCCGCGCTCCCGGAAGATCAACGTGTGCAATCGAAAAAATTTGCCGGAGGAGCGATGCTCATCTCGCGACTGTGCCCCGTGGATTATCACCGTTTTCATTTTCCCGTCGGCGGCACCCCAGGCGAGGCGAGTTTGATCAACGGTTGGCTTTATTCGGTGAGTCCCGTCGCGCTGCGACGCAACATCCACTACCTCATCGAAAACAAACGTGAACTCACGCTCATCCAGGCTCCTGGTTTCGGCGAAGTGGCGATGCTCGAAGTCGGTGCGACCAATGTTGGCAGCATCGTGCAGAGTTATACTTTCGGCCGCGACGTGGCCAAGGGCGAAGAAAAGGGTCTATTCTCTTTTGGCGGCTCGTGCGTAATCACATTGTTCCAAGCGGACCGCATCCGTTTTGATGCGGATTTGCTAGAGCAGAGTGGGCTACACCTCGAAACCTACGCCAAGATGGGCGACCGCCTCGGAATCGCGCCCTAACGGGCTTCGGCCACCCGCGCTGGAGTTTTTTTGGTGCTCGGGACAGGACTCGAACCTGCACGCCTTACGGCAAAGGCTTCTAAGACCTTCGTGTCTGCCATTCCACCACCCGAGCATTCGCGCTCGCAGACGTTGACAAACCCGAACAGGCCCGGCGAGCACGATTCTAAGCAAATGTTGATAGCTTAGGTGTTCGTTTTTGGGACGCCACCATCGGGCATGATCAGACTAGAGGTTAAAGATCCGAACAATAATGTCCGTCCTTCCGTCCTCCCGCGCTCCAATCACTAGAGCGCTCCGCTGCCTCGGGCACGAATAATCTATAAACGCGCCCAGTAAAAGCCTCGTGGGCCTAGAGCTTGACCTGAGCGCCTTGCCAGCCTTTTTGCCACTGAGTCATCAACTGGGCCACTAGGGTGGCTTGAGCGGGCAGCTTTGCCAGGTTGGTGTTTTCCTGCGGGTCGGTTTGGTGGTCGTAGAGTTCGATCGCATCAATTTTCGCGTGGTCGGCGCGGTTGACCCAGACCGTGAAACGGTAACGGGCCGTGCGCATCGAGTAGCCCATGAGCGGATCGCGTGGATATTGGCTGAAGGCGGCGCTTTTCCAAGGACGTCCCGGATTTTCCAATACGGGCACGAAGCTGGTGCCTTCGAGCTGGGAGGGCACTGGTAAACCTGCCAGATTAGACAGGGTGGGGTAGATGTCGACGAACTCCACGAGGGCGTCGCTGTGGGTGCCGGCATTTTTCATTCCGGGGACCGACAGGATGAGCGGGGCGTTGGTGTCGTTTTCAACGTTGCTGTGTTTGCCCCAGCCACCGTGCTCGCCGAGTTTCCAGCCGTGATCACCCCAGAGAATGACAATGGTGTTCCGGTCCAGGCCTAGACGTTTTAATTCTGCGAGCACAAGGCCGACTTGGGCATCCGTGTAACTGACGCCGGCGTAATAAGCATGTTTGAGTTTGCGCGCGAGGTCGGCTTCGAAGGGTTTCCCTTTGGGTGGAATCCCTTGGTAACTGAAAATCTCGCCGTCATATTTCCGAATCGCGTAGTCCGGAGCGTCTTTTGGGTAAAAGGGATTGGGCGCGAGCTCGATCGCCGACTCGTCGTATAAATCCCAATATTTTTTGGGCGAAACCCAAGGCAAGTGCGGCTTGATGAAGCCGACGGCGAGGAAAAAGGGCTGATCTTTATGGCCAATTTCTTGGAGCGTCTTGATCGCCAGTTCGGCCACTTTGCCGTCTTGGTAAGTGTTGTCGGGTACGTTCGCGCATTCGTAGGCGGGGCCTTTACCGCTTTCATCACTGGCTGCAGCTTCAGCGTTTTTTTTCTTTTTCGCTTTGCCTTTCGCTTTCGCCTTGGGGGCAAGCGCCGCATCGTCTGGTTCACCTTCGAGGTTATTCGTGGTCGTAGCCATGGCGTCGGGTTTAACGTAAACGGGCGCTGGCGGGCGTTGCCA
>Ga0209829_10004186_pt1 | contig 10265 bp, 22 predicted proteins | sample C_140205_EF_Meta_FD_187311 | JGI IMG/M metagenome (GOLD analysis project Ga0209829, IMG submission 187311) | Freshwater microbial communities from Lake Croche, Canada to study carbon cycling - C_140205_EF_MetaG (SPAdes) (version 2) | ecosystem: Environmental > Aquatic > Freshwater > Lake... | reverse complement strand
GGAGCCAGTTCTTCATTTATTACCGTAATGATTATATCGTAGTAAATTTTAAAATATGCCGCGCGTTGTGTTTTTTGCTTGTCAATGGAAATTTTAAAAATCTCAAATTGCAAATTTTCCATAGCTTTTTTCTTTCCTGTTATGAATTTGTAAAAAATTGCGCCTGCTCCAATTAAAGCAGCTATCGGTAAAATATTTCTCATGTCTTTATTTTAAGGTTTCAAAAATAAGAAAAATTAAGAGTCTTTAAATTTTATTCTTTGACTGTATTTATGTTCCCTTTCTGTAGGGTAATATCCTGTTAACATTTCACCAGTCCCGGTATCAATCCAATCTGAACCGCGAAAAATCCATATTGTGTTTTCTTCTTTAATGTTTTCTACTTCTTGCGTTTCTAGTTCTTCTATTTCATCGGAAACCATTTTAACGCCGCCCATAGGTTGAATGATTCTTATATTTTCAATTGCTCTAAAAATTAAATCTAGCGCAGCCGGATAGTGCCACTCGTCATTTATTAGTTTACTTCCTTTATAATGCTTGCTATCTTTTGATGATTTGCTTGTAAGCTTAGCAAAATATTTAAATAGTTCTATTGCTTCATAGCATTGTCGTATGTCTTGCGCTTCACTAACTGCTGTAGGATTTCTCTTTAACCATTCATAAATCAATTCGCATCCAGGTCTAAAACCGTCTATAATTACGTGAAAATGTGGGTGAAATTCGTTTGTGTCCGGATTGTATGTACATTCAATTTTTCTAATACATTTTAAAGGTGGTTTTTTTTGCTTTCTTCTTAGGTCTTGAATTTGTCTAAACTGGTGGAGCATTTTTTCTATTGTTGCTCTTAAATTTTCACCTATGCAATTTTTAACAGTTAATGTAACAAACTGTTTATCTTTCATTTCGTTTAGTGCGCTTTTATATCCGTTTATAAGTTTTCCAGTTCTTATTCGATTGCATATACGGCACCAGCGCTGTTTGCAATATCTACTAGTAATTTTATTTCCTTTTTGTATTAAAACGCCGCTGCAATACATAGTATCATCATACTTTCCAGCATATGGACTTTCAAGTTTTGACATAATGCGCATAAGGTTATTTTGCGCATATTTTGCCTTTGCTCTTCTTTTTAAGCTTTCTAGTGTAGTTGCGTTTGTACTTTTCCGCAGATGTCCTAGCTTATAGATATTGTGTATTGGTTTGTGCGTGGTTGTAGGGTTTGCCATAATTTTTAGTTTATTTGCTCTTTGTCTGTTTTGTGGCTTCCAGCCGGGTTTTATCGCCTTTTTTTATTTTAATCGAATTTGAGTAACTTTGCTAAATCATTGCAAAGGGGTTTGCAGTTGTTCATAGAATTAAGCCGGGTTATGCGTCCCGGCTTTTTTTATATATAATCTTGTCTATATTTTTCTCTAAATAATTCCATTACTAAAACCCATAATTTGACTTTTTCTAGGTCACATTTAACTAGTGCGTATGAGTTACAATTCATTGCTATTTCATCCCAAATAGATTGCTGTCGCATCCATTCACTATTCCAAGTTCTGTTTTGATGTTCTAATTTTTCTAATTCTTTTTTAGCTTCTTCTAGCATATTTTTAAAAATTAAGGTAAAAAAAACCGGCACCAGTTACGGAGCCGGCTTCGATTAAAAACCGGATTTGAGAAGGCGAAAACTCGCACCGGGAAAAATCATACTATTTTTTTCATGTGTACTGGTTCTTCAATTTCCTGTGGAGTAAAGCAATTATTCAAAAAATCTGTTCTATTATTTTTCTTTTTAACGCCACGTTTAACCGGGTAGCCGTCTTTTATATTTTGCCATTGTAAAGAAAGGCAATATATAATTTTTCCAGTTATATAGTTTTCATGCGCCCAAATTACGGCTTTTTGATAAGAATAAACGCCACTAAAAAACTGTGTTATCGTTTTACTATCTGTTCCGTTTGTATCTATGTATTCAACACAATACAAATCGGGGCTTACTTCTTTTCCTTTATAGTATAAATTCATATTAGTATTTATAAAGTAAATGCAGTCCATAAATGCAAGCTGTTAAAAAAGCCACTAGTACAATTGTGTCAAAAATAGATTGTACTGTTGGGTCATTAAAAAAATTCTTAAAAAAATTTTTCATCGTTTTGGCAATTGATATAAAGCACCAGCGAAATGGATTTCCTTTCCTAGTTCTATTCGCTCTTTAAATTTATCGTAAGGCATTAATCCATCAATGCTTCTGAATATGTCTTTATAATTTTGCTTTAATCGGCAATATAAAAAGCTTGGGGTTCCCTGGTAAACTTTCATAGTGTATATTTTATGTAGTCTTTAAGATGCGCTATTTCTTGCTGAAGCTTTACAACTTCCTTTCTTAACATTTCGTTAACCTTGAAATATTCGTCTAGCATAGCGCTGTATTTTATTGTTGCGTTTCTGTAGCTTTCGCAAGTACAGGTACTATTGGTTTCTTCTAGTTTCATATTAAAAAGGGAGTTTATCGTCTGTATTAAATTTTAGCTTTGGCCAATTATCAGGAACTTTTAAAAGTCCTAATTTTTTAGTTTCTAAATTTTTATAAACATACCAGCTTAAAAAAATTCTAAATAAAATTTTAGCTTCCATATTAAAAAGGCGTTTAGTTAGTTTCTTTTACTGGTGTTTCGCTTCGCATTTTATTAAAATCAAGTTCAATCTTCCAGGCTATTACTTCTGTATAATATCTGTTTTCGTGTTTTCTACTGCTTATATTAATTCGGCACAAAACAATATCACCAACACGACACCTGGTTAACTGTTCTATTTTATCATTCCAAACATGAATATTGACAAGCTTACTATATTGTTCAAGTGTTTCAATAGTAAAATCTTGTTTTTGCCAGTTTTCGCCCTGTGCTGCGCTTCCTATTTCGGTTATGCGTCCGTTAATAGTTAGTTGATTTGTAGTTGTTGACATAGGTCAAAATTAGATAAGTTTTTGGTTAATACAATTGCCTTAAATAAAAAAAACCCTGTTGAGTTATCAACAGGGTTTTAAACATCAAAACTCTAAAAAACATATCCAAAACAAATATATAAAAAAACCCGGCTGTTAACCGGGTAAAAGTTAGCGGCTACCTACGGCGGCTCTCTTTTTTTCCTTTTGCGCTCTACGTCGCATTATTGTCAATTCTATTTTTCGTATTACTACGCCAAAAGCAGTAATCAAAATTTCTCCGGTATAAGTTCCTAAAATCTGTACAATCGTTTTCATGTTGTTAAGGTTGGTTAATAATCAAAACGATTATAACTTGAACCAGTTGCAACAAAAAATTAAAATTGCTTTCAGTAAGGTTATAAATATAATTCCTTGTAAAGTAAATAAAATACAGTTTCTGTTGCTGGACTTGGGTCAATTCCATTTTTTGTAGTAATATATAAGCTATTTCCTACTATTTGACTATTTTGATTATTTACAGCACCTCCTATAATAAATATACATGGTTGATTAGTTCCGCCCAAATTATTAATATCCGTTTCTGCTATTATATTATTAGAAGGATTTGCAATAATAACATATGGGGAGTTTGAATCAGTACCACCACTTGAATTAGCCATTATAGAAAGAAATTGAAAAAATATGTCTGTTTTTCCATCTAATAATTTAACTGGAGTATGTCCGCAATTTTCCATTTCTACTTGTGATATTCTTATTTTCTTAGTAATAATATCACCTTGCTTAATTATAAAACCCATTATTTATAAATTTTTCTAATTACTAAAACAACATTAGTACCAGTATTATCAAAACTTAATCTGTATCTAGTTTCATTAAATTCGTTTTCGTTTCCGGGTGCGTAGTATTGCTGTCCGGGTTGTATTTCCAAACCTTCTATAATTGCTACACTAGTGCCAGTATTAACAACAGTTAAACTATTGCAGTCCGCTCGTAGTTCTTGTGGTATATTATATAACTGAAAATACTCATAAAATTTTGTTAGTTCTTTTTTCATGCTTGCATTTTTTTAACTATGAAATAACTTGCTACTATTAATCCGGTTACCAATAAAGGCAATATTTTACTATTGCTTTGAATTGGAATAATAATGTCTTTGACATATTTTTTTACTGAATTAGCAACCTTTGTTACTAGTTCAGCATATCCAGCACCCTCTGCATATCCAGCCTTTGCAATTGAAATAATTTGCGTTACGTAATCTGTCGCGTTAAAAACTCCAGCTGTTGTATATCTTGGGTTTGTTTTTAAAAAATTTACGTAGTCTTTCATTGAATCGTAAAAAGAATCGTATTTTCTAAATACAGAAACCTTTGTGGCGTCTTTTGATGTTGGTAGATTTATTGTATCGCCTTTCCATTGTGCTGATGTCTTAATACCAAAATAGTTATTAGCCTTTCTAGCATTTAAACTAAGTCCAGGATAGTAGTTGCCGTCCGGTCCTGCTTGTTGAGATTCAACAACAGCTTGCGCTAGTAATGTTTCCGGAAATATACCAGTTCCCTTTGTTGCGTTAACTGCATCAACCCAATATTTTTTTATAAAATTTTCCCTTGTTATAAGTTCCATTATGCAAAATACTTAGGTTTTTGGTCTATAATTTTTTTAACTGCTAAAAGTTCAGATTCATTTAGATAGCTTTTTAAATAGTTAAAAAGGTCTTTTGATTTTAACTGGTTAAATCTTTTGGCTAGTGCTGCAATTTGGCTTTGCGTTTTCATTGCTCGGAAAACTCCGTATATAGCTTCTTCATCATCATTAAAAATTCCGGTTGCGTCCCATAAGTCGTTAACATATGCAGCTGCTCCGGCTTGCGTTAATAATTTGGCACCGGCTGGCAAAGTAGCTAAAAATTTATTGTAGTCCCAAACTGTAGCGCTTTCTAGTTGTTGCAAATTTTGCTCTGCTTCTTTGCTTTCTTTGCTTGGTAAAAGTCCTGTTTTTTGTAAAAGCTTATAAACAATAAATAAGCCGGCTATAGTTACGCCGGCTTTTATTAATACGTTTGGGTCAATACTATTTTTTTTCATTTGGAAAATATTGGTTTTATTTGGTCAATTACTCCTGGGTTTTCTTCCAGGTAACTAGCCATGTTTTCAATGTCAGTATTTGAAAACCCTATATTGTTTAGCCGATTAAATAAATCGTTTTCGTTTGCTGGTGCTGATATTTGCCGGCTTGCTTGCTGAATTGGTTTTTTAATTAAACCAGCTAGCGCAAGTATTAAAGCGTCATTTTCTAGTAGCTTTTCTGCTATGCGGCTCCAGGGGCTTTCTTCTTTTTGCTCTAACTCTAGTCGCAGCTTGTCTAGTTCCGTTTGTCTTATTCGGTCAGACATATTCATCATATCAACCCAAGTAGGCGCTCCAATTCCTGGAGCATAGTTGCGCTGCATTAAATTTGACGGCATTATTTCGCTGTCTAGTTTTACTCTAAGTTCGAATGTTTCGCCTTTGCTTTGTCCGGCTACATATTTTTCCGGCTTAACAGTATAAAGCTTTACTAGCACCGAACTTGCACCGGCGCAATTTTCTAGCGCTTCTTCTAGCATATCAATACTAGCGCTCAACCCTATATGTGTTGAGCATTCATTTATTAACTCTTTTCCTGTATTGTTGTAAAGCTTCCAATATTCAGCGTTATGGGTGCTTTGCATTTTTTTTACATATGTAGGTGATACGTAAGCCATTTTTTTAATTATAATAAAAAGTTAATGAGACGTAAGCTTTATTTGTAAATGGTGATGTTCCAGTAGGAAAAAACAAAAAAGATTTTCTAGGGTAAATTTCACCAAAATATGGTTTTACTCTTCTTGGATTTGCTTTTGATGTTATTGGATTTATTGCTGGCATCATAAAAAAACTTCTTAATGGTACATTATAAAATTTTTCTGATTGGTCTGCTCCATAAATAGTACAATAAACATAAGCTGCTACACCTTGATTTATTAAAATACCTTTATTTTGGTCTCCGTTTGCGTTCAAGTCTCCACCTGTTCCAGTTAGATTTGCATCTATACCAACAATGTTTTTTCCTTTGAAAATTGGATTATCTGGAAAAAAATATTTTTGTCCTGGTTGACTGTTTCCCTGTTCATTATATAAGGGAATCCTCATACGAAATGTTTTTAAACATTCTATGTTATTTCCCTGTACCATAAATATTTTTGTATTTATCCCAGTCTTTAGCTGTAATATAAAAAATATTAACCATTACAGATTGGTTTGCGCTTACTGTTGTTGCATCTAAAATTGTAACATAGCTTTTTGTTAGTTGCAAATAAAATGGTTTTATATCTCTATAAAATCCACCAACATTTGCTGGATTTAAATCAAAAGTTGGATATTGATAGACCATTTCCATATTAAATTTATCCATCAATGTAATGGTCAAACCTTTAAGCTGCGAAACAACAGTTTTGCCACTTGGTGAAAGTGCTAATTGATTAGAATCAAAAATTTCAAGTCCACAAATATAAACGTCTCTTAATTGTGGGTAATCTTGAATATTAATATTTTGACCATTACCAGGTGTTGTTGTTCCCAGGTTAACTTCTGCTAGGTAGCTTCTTAAAATTGGCTTCATTTTATTTTTATTTTAAAAAAAAAGGCGGCAGTATTGCCGCCTTTTTATGTGGTTTGTGTTTATGAAAACGATTAACGTAAACGGCGTTGAACTTGGCGCTGTACTGTTGCTGCTCCCTGGTTTAAGAAACCATCTAGTACAATAACAGCATTTAAAAATGTTGTGTTTGGTTGTGAATAAGCTACTGTTGTTGGTAGTGTAATACTCCATTCAATGTTTGCTTGCCCGTTTAATTCAATAGTAGGCAATAATTCATTGCGTCCGTACATTGAAGAATACCAGCCCGATTTGTTCCCGGTGTTACCACCAGTAGCCGTAATTGTTCCTTGTTGAACATCACCAACACGATAAAAAGCGCGCATAGGTAAAGAATCTAGGAAAGTTGTTGTGTCAACGCGCAAAGATAAAAACCCATTATATAAAGCCTCTAATACAGTTGCGTTTGCTCCTATTGCTGCTACTTGTGCATTTGGAAAAGTATGTAGCAATTCGCTTGCTTGTTCTGTCGCGCTTGGCGCTCCGATTGTACCAGCTCCACCGCCTAAATAAAAAGAAATTCCAGTTACTGTAAAAGTATCGGAAAGTTTTAAACGGCGTTCTGTTGGTTGCTTTGTTCCGCTTGTGTCTAGTGTATTGAATGCAATTGTAGATAAACTAGTTGCAGTTGAACCACTTTGTAAAAGTGTTTCTAAGCGCAAATAACCTGGCGTAGTAATTACACCTTGTCCGGCATATTGTGCCGCCTTTTCATTAAAAACCGCTTGTTTACGGCTAAAAGCTTTTGCAGCTAAAATGTCGCCGCCTTGTGCTTTAATACGTGAGTTGTAACGTCCTGTTCTCATCTGTGTTTATATGTATAGTTAAATTTCTTAATCGTTATAGCTTCCGGCATCGTATGCGTTCATGTATTCTTCATCTCCATACAAACCGCTTTCATCACCATCGTAACCGCTTAAAATTGACTGGTCAGCTGGTGCGCTCAAAATAGACTGGTCAGCTGGTAAGCCCATAAATTCATCCATTTCAGACATAAAATAATCGTCTACTCCTTTTACTCCTGGTGTTGCTGGCATCAATGCGTCAACTAATGCGCTTCCGCCTGCCGCTACCATTCCAAATCCAGCGCCTTTGATAATTTCATTTTTTTGCATTGCCAAAAATACTCCTAGTGCTAGGGGAATTAAAGCTTTTACATTGTCCTTTGTGTCGGGCATTTGTTTAGTAATAATGTTACTAACATAACCAGCTGCGATTGAACCGGCTACTACTCCCAAAACTTGTGTAGTGGGAAATTTTCCCTTACTCATTCTTTTTGCCATTGTGTTTTTTTTTAAGGTCTTTTATTTGTTGTATAAGTTCGTCGTACAGGTCCCAAATATAGCGCAAAAATTCTTTTGTATTAACATCAAAATTTTTCCGAATAAACAAAACCCATTTTTCGAATCGTTGGTTTTGTTCTTCGTTGGGTTCCATATTATTTCATTTTTTTACGGGCAATTTTTACGGCTGCTGCTTTTTTCTTTTTTGCCGCTTTAAGTTTTGCTTCCAGTCCCTTAATTGTAGCGGCTACTTTTTTTACGCCTGGTGAACTAAAAACAGATTTTACATAACTAGCAATTCCGCTAATTCTTTTTTTTGCTGCCGGTTTGCGTTTCGCTGCCGGTTTTCTTTTTATTGGCATATCGTTATTTTTTTTTCTTGTAAAGCAAATATATTAAAACTCCTGCACCTAATACGCCGCCAATTAATAACGGTGAAACTTCAAAACCAGTTTTTAATGCTGTCCCATCTGTTTTTGTAGCTGGTACTTTTACACCTGGTTCTGGGTCGCTTGGTTCAAAATTAGCATCATCAAACTTATTTCCGCTTGCGTCTGCGTCTTCCTTTTCTCCTGGCGTAACTAAATTTGCAATATCCTCCGGCTTAATACCTAAATCTTTTAACAATTTTTGTACAGCTATTAAAATAGGGGTGGCTGTAGCTATTAAGGCTTCTCCAACTCCAATATAAGGTTCGTTTTCTTCTAGATTTCTATCGTAACTATAAATTCCTGTTACTCCTCTTTTTTCTCCAAACAAAGGTTTTTTGTCTTTACCAGTATTTATTGACTGTATTAAACTATCTGTTCCGTCAAATTTTCCACCAAGTTTTTTCCAAAATCCCTCTACTTTACTTCTATCTTTTTGGATTGCTTCGTTTAAATGTTTTGCAAGGCCTCTAACATTTAAAGAAACAATAGCACGAAATGCGTTTCGTGGTGGCGCTAATGCAATTTTTTTAACACCTTGAAAAAATCCTTTTCCCTCTTCCCTGCGTTTTTCTCTTCTTGCTTTTCTTTCTGCTTTTCCGTTTATGTAATCGTAATCCGGTCCAGTTAAATAATTTACGTCCATGTCTTTAATATATGTGTGTCGTGGGCTTTCTTTTAATGTACTTACGCAAGTGTCAAAGATATATAAATTATTTTTATTATCTAAGCACCAGTTGTAAACGTGCGTTGGTATTTTATTTTTTCTATAAGACGCGAAACGATAACCGGCTTTGTGTCCGGCTGCTTGCATCATTGAACAAAATAATAAACTAAAGCTTTTACAGTCTCCTATTTTAGTATCGTTTAATATTCTACCTGGTAGCTGTATGTTTTGGTTTTCGTATCCGTCAGCTTTATACTTTATATTTTTTCTTATATAATTTGCAATACACTTTCCGTCTAAAAATGCGTTTCCGGTTATTGGTACTAGCTGTTTTATACTTGGTTTTACTTGTTCTATTGCTTGCGGCGTTATATTTATAAGCGCCTCAATTATATCGTTGGTACTGCCGTTTGGTTTTGCTAGTATTTTTTTTCCGTTGTATTCCATTTTAAAAAGGTGTGTCAATTGCTCCCTGTGTATATGCGTTGAAAAATTCAGCGTTTTCTAGTTCTTGTTTATAATCTACAGGAATAGTGTTAGGGTATTTATGCCTATTATCTTTAGGGTTATATTTTGCTATTAAATATTTTTCTAATTCGGGCGCTCTTTTACTAGTGGTTTCAATTACTCTTATTAAATATCTATTTTTATCATAAACGTATCTTTCTTGCGCTCTGTCGTTCCAGTTTTGAAAATGTCTGTATAAAGTACGTTTTAAATTTGTAGTGCTATGCCCTACGTATTTTATTTCTCCGGTTTGCTTAGATTTTATTAAATAAACTCCGGGCTTTTTATTTAGCTTTTTATCTAAAGTGGTTCGTTTTTTTTTATATGGTTCGTTCCACTTAGATTTTTTAAAACCAGCTAAATAGGAATTGTTTTCATATCCGCATTTATGACATAAATAAGGATTTTTTCCTCCTATATTTATGCTCCATTTCCAGCCGCAATTTTCACAGCAAATAATATTTTTATCTAACAATAATTTTTTTTTTTTGGCTCTCCGTTCATTTCTCCGCCAAATTCTTTATTGAAATTTATAGTTGCTTTTCCTAAGTCGGTATTAATAAATCCGTCAACATTTACGTTTGCATGTAGTCCATTTTTTACAATGTCCTTAACAAGTCCAAGCGCACCAAGTGTAAAAAAACTAGCTTTAACAGTAATCTGTTTTTCACTTTCTCTAGGTATTAATAAATTAAGATTGCTTTCTACTTTTCCTAAATCGCGTCCATTTACTTTAATATTCAATAAGGTATTTTTTATTTTAACTG
>Ga0209829_10004184_pt1 | contig 10266 bp, 6 predicted proteins | sample C_140205_EF_Meta_FD_187311 | JGI IMG/M metagenome (GOLD analysis project Ga0209829, IMG submission 187311) | Freshwater microbial communities from Lake Croche, Canada to study carbon cycling - C_140205_EF_MetaG (SPAdes) (version 2) | ecosystem: Environmental > Aquatic > Freshwater > Lake... | reverse complement strand
CACAATCTATTTCCGAAGGCCAACCCGTCCCTGCCGTCCTCAATATTGCAGGCAGTCCGCCCGCTTCACGCCTGCAGTGGCTAGAGGCTGCATTGCTCCCCTATAGGCAGGCCAACAATGCCTTTGCGCCAGTTTTAATAGAGAGTATCGAAAGGCCGACCCATCGGCCAACTTTCAGCGCCTTGTCTACGAGCCTTGCTGACCGCTATTTTGGTCAATCAATCTGTTGGCGCGCTCAAGCGACCAATTTTTCTCAGTTCCCAATTTGAATCTGCCCGAAGCAATGCAATCCTCCCAATCGGGGTTGACAAGATGAGTATTTGCCGATCACGGTGGAATTTATGAAAATTGGTTGAACCAAATTGGGTTTGCAGTGTGCGCAAATTGAGGTCCTAGCCGGGAAGAAAATTAAACGCGTTCGCTCAATGAACGCACAACAAAACCAGAAGTTCTGGGGGGGAAAAATGAACAATCGCGCAGCCTTTCTCGCGACCACTGCTTTCGTAGCTATCGCAGCTGCATCATCAGCGTCTTGGGCTCAAACCGCAACTTCACCTCGAATTGATGAGGTGGTCGTTACTGCTCAGAAGCGGGCTGAAAATGTTCAGGACATCCCCAAGCAGGTTCAGGTGGTTACCACCGAGGTTCTGAAACAGAGCAACATTACCAATTTGACAGATCTGCGAAAGCTGGTCCCCTCGATCAGCGGCACCGGCAACTCCATTCGGGGTGTGGCAACGGCTGCATCAACCATCAGCGCCAACAGCAAGGTGGGTACGGTTCTTGACGACATCCCCATCCCGACCCGTGCCGCCAGCGTCAATAACCTGTTGGATATTTCGCAGGTAGAAGTGCTCCCCGGACCACAAGGCACGCTGGCCGGTCGCAACGCCACCGGTGGCTTGATCAACCTGGTGACCCGCAAGCCATCGCGCACCTCCATGGTGGCGCTTGCCCAAGCGACCTATACGACCGACCACGAAATTAATGGCGGCGTCTATCTGTCAGGCCCGATCAACGACAAGTTTGCCTTCAGCATTTCTAGCAATTTCCAACATTTCCGTGGCCTAAAGCGGAATATCAAGGACGGGAACTGGTCTTGGAACGAGAACGAAGGCGTTCGGGCCAAACTACTGTGGGCTCCGGATGAAAAATCCGAAATCACCGCGACCTATGCCTACCTACATGACCAGAACCGTGATGCTACCAGCCAGCTGGTGTTCGCTTATATTGCTGTGCCTTTGACATCGATTACATCTTCGCTTGACGTGCGTGTCCCCAAGCGGAATTTCACCCAGTTTTTCCCTGGCGTGACACCAAGCGCGGACAACCGCTCCTTCTACTCAGAATTCCAAGCCCGCCAGCACCGCATCAGCCAAACGGGTATCTTGCGCTATGAGCGGGACTTCAAAGAGGGCACCTTCACGGCGGTCACGTCGATCTTGAAAGAAACGGCACCTCAGCTTCAAAGCACGAACACCTATGAGCTATCGGACATGAACATCCGACCCGAGTACGACGGCTATGCTCACGTTGGAAACTCAACAGACTACAAGACCTTGGAATTGCGCTTCGCCTCCAAGAACACGGGAAAGCTGACCTACCTCGTGGGTTCGTTCTTCTCTGAGAACAAGAATGGCTATGACTACGTCCGATACTACCAGCCCGTGAACTGGAACCGGGTCTTTGGTCAGTCGAACGGCGCGGCCTACGGCAGCGCCTCATACCTGTTCGACACAGGCACGACCGTGAGGGCTGGCCTGCGTTATGAAAAGGACAAGATCGATTATCGCTGGGTCTTCAATTCCATCCAAGCGGTCACCAAGGTTTCGGAAAACGGCAAGGTAATCTCCTTCCCGAAATCGAACGACTATCGCCTGAGCACAGGCAATTCGAGCGCAGACTTCATCAACTATGACCTCGGTTTGCAACAGAAGTTCGGCGAAAATGTCATGGCCTACGTCACCTATGGTGTGGCCGATCAGGGACCCATCTATGATGCAGAGGACAACACTGTCGCCATTGTCCGCGACTTGACCCCGGTTGAGTCCGAAAAAGTCAAATCCATCGAATATGGTATCAAGAGCCAGTGGCTTGACCGTCGCTTGACCGTCAACATAAACGCTTTTGATTCCAAATATGAAAACTATCAGGCCTCGACCAACGTTCCTGACCCGCTTAACCCCAACTCGGTTCCCGTCCTCAAGCTTCACTCTGTGGGCCAGGTCGAAACCAAGGGTGTGGAACTGGCGGTTTCAGCGCTGATCGGCGCAGGGCTTCGCATTAGCGTCAACGGCCTGTTCGATGATGCGAAGATCGAAAAGTGGCTATATGCGCCATGCTATGCCCGTCAAACGGCCTATTTCGGTTGCGTCTCCATGGTCGTCCCGGGCGAGGTCATCGCCCGTCCTGTGCAGCGAGACCTGTCGGGAAAGAACCTCGCTTCGGCCCCGAAGGTCAAGCTGACCACGTCCGTCTCCTATGAGCATGCTCTGGAATTCATTCCCGATGTTCGCTACCGCGCAGGCGCGATTGTCCGTTACGCAACCAAGCAAAACACCGACATTCTTGGAGATCCCGCGAAAGACCTGCCCGCAACGACCTACGTGGATGCCAATATCAGCTTCACCAAGGACAATTATGAGCTCGCCTTCTTCGTGAACAACCTGTTTGAAGAGTTCGCTGAAACCTTCTCAACCGGCATGGCTCCAGGGATCACCAACTATCCTCGTCTCGACAATGGCCAGTATCAGGTCAAGGCGCGTGACTTGGACCGCAACAACTTCCGCTATTTCGGCGTAACGGTTAAGGCTCATTACTAACCGGCGAGGCCTATGGGTAGTGAACAACCGCTCATAGGCCGCCAATGGCCATCTTGAGGATTAACAATACTGCCTAAAGCAAACCAAAAGCCCCCCAGTCACGCTGGGGGGCTTTTTTTCATTACCGTCGAATGATGTTGGACTGCCCAGCCTAAGGTTTGGGCTTTGGTCTAGACCGGCTGAGGATATTCTTGAACAGGAAGGTTCCATGCCGTGCAGCCGTGACAATATCTGGCTTTTGGTCACCATCCACATCGGCAACGGTGAAGTCCGTTCCAATACCCGAATTGTCGTGAATGTAATGAGGCGTATAGGTCGCCTTTCCACCGGCCCGGCTAAGCTTGAACCAGTAGAGCACAGGCCACGCTTGGAAACCTTCCTCTCGGAAAAGATCACCGTGCGACCACCAGCGCTTGCCGGTGATGATGTCCATCAGGCCGTCGCCATCCATGTCCGCCATGGCCAGCACATGAAGCTCCGAAAACGGCGCTATGGCTTCGTTGGGGCCGGCCTGATCCGGCGAGCTCATGATCATATGGCGCTCCCAGCCCCCGGATTGGGTTTGCTCAAACCATGCAAGACCAAACCCATGACCACGCAGCGCCGTTACGACGTCTGATCGGCCATCACCATTGACGTCATACGCAAACATATTCGCGCCGCCGCCGCCATCTGACTTGTCGGTATAGATGTCGAACGGTGCCGAATGGAAGATCCACGGCGCATCGGAGACCTTGACGGGCTGCTCCCACCAGCCATTGCCGTTGATTACATCTTGACGGCCATCGCCATTGATGTCGCCGCAGCCATAGCCATGCTGGGTGGCTCCCGGACGTGCGCCCCCCGGCCCTCCGGTTTCAGATACGGATCGAAACAGCCAAAGGGCCGTAGGATCAGCACCATTTGGCCCCAGCCACCCGAGGCGCCCGTTGATCGCTGCAATCAAAACTGGCTGGCCAGTGTTAAACAGATCACAAACCAGAAGGGTTTCAGACCGCGTTTGGGGCACGACAAGATGCTTGTCCCAATGTCGGTTCTCGCCGCGGGGGTTCACATAGAGATAGACCGGGAAACTGCCGTTGATCTCTTGCTCGAGCACGTCGGGCCAGCCATCCCCAGTCCAATCATGGACCTTAGCGCCTGCAAAGTCGGTGTAGCCGACGCCGATGTTTCCGCTCACGGGCACAGCGATTTCGTGCGAGACCCGAAAGGCCGGACCTTCGTACCAGACAGGACCGGCGATAATATCCACCTTGCCATCCCTGTTGACGTCTCCGGTCGTTGCGGTCTCGCCGAAATAGAGTTCCGACAACCTCTGCATTTTGAAGCCTTGCCCCACCCTACCGGTCGGCTCTGCACGGACGAGGAAATCTTCAAAGGCCAGATCCTTGACTTGAAGTCCCGCCGCCGACCGGATCTGCGCGGTGCCGAAGGAATTGATCCCCTTTACAGGAAGCCCCAGATTGATCGCCTTGCCATTGAGCTGTCCTGACAGAACCCCGTCTCGAATGGCGAGGGTCACATAGTTCCAATCGTCGGCCCTGAGTGTGGCCGAGACGGATGCCCCGCCGCCGCCGCCACCGCCACTGGAAACCACGGGCGGCGGCGCTCCGGGCGTCACAAGCGCAGACATTCCCGAAAAGGTCGAGGTGCGAGGAGGCGCGGGTTGCCGCTCCGGGTCACCACGATCAAGAATATTGCCAGCGTCATCGACCGTCACCACACTGGCCGCACCAAGCGTGGCTGCTGCCAAGGAAATGTAGACCCCCGTGGTCCGGCCTTCGGTGGTCTGACCGCGAACAAGCAGGCCCGTATCGCAAGACTGACAGCGGAACCGGTATTTTATCCGGCCGTCCTGCCATCCGCCCTTGATCTGCAGCCAGCCGTTCCCCTTGGCAGCAAGGTGCCCCTCGTCGATCAGCCAATTCGCCGCCCCCAGAGACGCCAACCCCTTGAGACTATGGCCGTCAAAGATAGGCTTGAACTCGGGAGACAGGGGCGCAGCAACGCTGCTCAGCGCCACGCCGCACATCAAAGCGGTCGTCAGCCCTGTGACCCACGCACGTCGTTTCATCTCGTCTCTCCCCGTAAATCCCGTTGACGAGCCTGCTGGCCCCCATTCTGGTTCTTTGACGTTGGCCGAGCCCTACTCTGCGAGGACACGAAAATTGGTTCAAAATTGGTTTAAATTGGAATCTCGCGCAGAATAAGCAGGCTTATCCAAATATAGCAACCAGCGGTGCCATTTGATGTGAAATTTGGCTGGACCAAAGCCAATGCGTATGCAACCAATGACTCCCCACCGATTGATCAATCAACAGGGTGCGATCAAGCGCCGAAGGGAGCGGAAGCCAATGGAGCCTAGCCGTCGCACGATGCTTCAGGCCGCAGTCGCTGGTCTCGGCGTCGCAACAATGAAAGCCGCCCATGCGGCACCTGCCCTAGGCTTTACCACCGAGCGCACCGACGATTTCGTCATGATCAAGGACCCCTCTGGGAAGCCGCTCGCACGTTATCTTTTCGGTCATGTACCGGCGGGGGAAAAGGCCCCTGCCGTGCCCTATACCGACTACACCCATCCCATTTGGACCCCGGCGGGCGTTGAAGTCACCGATGTCGGTGCAAAAGACCATCCCCATCATCGCGGGGTATTCTGCGCCTGGATCCAAGCAGAGGGCACCAAGAACGGTGACTGGTGGGGCTGGGGGGCTCGGGCACCAAAGACGGATCGCACGATCGTCGGTCAATCGGCACGCATCGTCTCATCCTCCGCCCGATCCGCGACCGTCGAGGCCGTCAATCTGTGGAAAGCCGAAGGCGATGAGATTCTGGTTGAAACCATCCGCATCACTGCCAGTCAGAAGCGGGGTCATCAGATCCTAGACTATCACTATCATTTCAAACCTGCCGTTGAACGGGACGTGGTCCTTGGCCAACAACCCTTCGGGGGTTTCTGCTACCGCGCCAAGCCGAGGGGCGAGATCATTATTTCCGACACATCCGGACCGCTTGATCGTGCAGACTCCGATCCGGATGTGCCCGCCCGCAACTGGCCACCACGGGCATGGTATGATTTTTCGACCAAAGCCCCCGACGGATCGATCGTCGGCGGCGCGGTCATGGACCATCCCAGCAATCCGCCGACCACATGGCACATCGTCCGCTTTGCTCACATGCTCAATCCCTGCATCTGCAGAGAAGGCCCGGTGACAATCGGCAAGTCCGGTCTGACCTTGCGTTATCGCGTGGCCGCCCACGACGGCGGTGCCAACGCCGCAGCGCTCGACGCCTTGGCTGCTGATTTCAGAAAATCCTGATCAACCGTTTTAGAGGAGGCAGACCATGGATCGACGCTCATTCATCGCGGGTGCCTTGCCCTTGGCGGGCGCACTCATCACAGGATTCAAGCCGGGGCAAACTGCGGCCAAAACAATTGCCGCCAAGACGGCACCCGCCACAACGCTAACCGCCGCCCAATTCAAACGGATAGGCATGACAACGGTTTGCTGGAGGCACAATTTCAATCCTCCAATCGGGGGTGCCGCCACGAGCGGGCCAAAATTCGACATGCTGGGTGCACCGCAGTTCTTCAAGGACAGGTTCGGCATCAGGAATGTCGAGATCTGGAACATGCAGTTTCCGGACACGTCGATCGCCTTCTGTAAGAAGCTGCGAGCGAACGCCGAGGCCATAGGGTCTCGCATCATCAATATTCAGCTGGACGAAGATTATGACCTGTCCAGCACCGACCAGAAGCGGCGCGAAGACTCCATCGCCTTGGTCAAGGGATGGATGGACCGCGCCGTTGCTGTTGGCGCGCCGACCATGCGGGCCAACATCGATTCCGGAAAGCCGGGTCTAGACCTCCAAATTGGCCCAGCGACACAGTCGTTTGTGGCCCTAGCCGAGTATGCCAAGTCCATAGGGATCAAGATCCTGATCGAAAACCATATCGGCGCTAGTGCTAAGGTCGATAACTGCGTGGCCTTGCTCAAGGCGGTCAATCACCCCTCATGCCGTTCGATCATTGATTGGGGTAATTCAGACGCCTCTAGCCCTGAGGGGCGGCTGGCAGATCTCAGTAAGCTCTTTCCATATGTCGAGTTGGTCTCCGCCAAAGGTCTGCATTTCGATGCAAACTATCATCACGTCGACTACCCGATTGCCCCCTTGGTCGCGGCTACTGAAGCCTCGGGCTACAAGGGCATTTACTCTGTCGAACTCTATGCCGAGCCAGGCCCGCCTGCGGATCCAGTCGCCGCCTGTAAGTCGATGATCAACGCGATCCTGCCCGAACTGAGAACCTGAACGAGCGGTTCGGGCGGCAAGTCGTCCGCCGACGAACCTTCACATCCAACCGGGCGGACCAGTCACACCGGCCTGCTTTAAGACGTCATTCCATGACGGGGAACCCCATGACACTGCGCACTCGAAAAGCATCCCGGTCTATCGCAGCAGCAACAGCCTTCTCGCTCCTTCTGGCCTCAAGTCCGTCAAGCTGGTCACAGTCCGCGAACCTAGCAAAGGCCGATTGGGACACCTACGAGGGAAGCGGTGCCGCCTTGAGCTATTCGCCGCTTACCCAGATCAACCTCAAGACGGTCGGTCAGTTGGAAGTCGCGTGGCGTTACGAGATGCCGGTCGGCACCAGTCTCTCCAGCCCCCTAATCGTCGATGGCGTGATGTATGTGGTCGGCAATGACACCGCAATCGTCGCGCTTGACGCAGAGACGGGCAAACAGCTGTGGAGCCGCCCGAACGCCACCAGCGGCAGGGTCCGAGGCCTGAACTATTGGCAAAGCAAGGATGGCCAAGTCCGTCGCATCATCCACTGGGTCAACCAGATGATGATGGAGATCGATGCCAAGACCGGTCAGCCGATCCAGTCGTTCGGCGTCAATGGCAAGGTCGATCTGCGTGAAGGCCTTGGCCGCACCCTGGCCCAGGTCAACCGAATCCAGCCCAGCACGCCGGGCCGAATCTTTGGCAACCTGATCATCATCGGCTCAATAACAGGCGAGGAATATGGCAGCCCTCCCGGGGATATTCGCGCCTATGACGTGGTGACCGGAAAGATGGTCTGGACATTCCATACCATTCCTCACCCCGGAGAGGCGGGCTATGACCAGTGGAAGCCCGACCTCTACAAAACTGCCTCCAGCGTCAACAACTGGGGCGGAATGGCTCTGGATGAAAAGCGCGGCATTGTCTATGTGCCCTTGGGCTCCGCATCCTATGATTTCTACGGGGTTGATCGGCCGGGTACCAATCTCTATTCCAACAGTCTCGTCGCGCTTGATGCCCGGACTGGAAAGCATCTCTGGCACTTCCAAACCGTTCACCACGACCTGTGGGACTATGACCTGACCACGACGCCAGTCCTGCTGACCCTCAAGCACAAGGGCAAGATGGTCGATGCCGTGGTCCAGGCGGGGAAGACAGGGTTCTTGTACGTGTTCGACCGCGTCTCGGGTCAGCCACTGTGGCCAATCGAAGAGCGGCCAGTACCCAAGAGCGATGTTCCCGGTGAAATAGCGTCCCCGACCCAACCCTACCCGACAGTGGTGCCGCCCTTTGCGCGCCAACGCTTCACGGCGGCAGATATCGATCCGCGTCTTGCGCCTGCAGAATATGCTGAGATCCGCGCCCGCGTCCTCGCCGCCCGCAACGAAGGCCTATTCACACCGCCGTCCATGGACCGCGAAGTGGTCGAGATGCCTGGAAATCATGGGGGAGCCAACTGGGGCCTGTCGGGCGGTGAGCCCAACAACGGCCGCTACTATGTTGCTTCATTCGACCTGCCAGCCCTTCTGAAGCTTGAGTTGACGGCCGGACAGCCCCGCACGACCGGCATGTCGCCGCTGGCCGCCGGAGAGGCCCTGTACAAGGCAAATTGTCAGATTTGCCATGGTGCAGAACGTCAAGGCGGCTCTGGCATTCCAGAGCTCAAGATGATCGGCCAGCGCTATAAACCAGCCGAGATTAAGACCATCGTTACTGAAGGCCGAGCAACAATGCCTGCATTCGGTGGCATGTTGGGCAGTGAAGATGTCGACAAGGTCGTGGCCTACCTGACCGGCCTAGCCCCTGCCCGTCCGCAAGGGCCCCAGCAAAGCGCCGCGGTCGATCCAGAATCTGCGTTGGCTCAAGCGGGACCCGCGCCCGCGGCGGCTGCGGCCGGACCAGCGAATTATCAGCCGCTGCGCTATCACTCGCCCTATGGCTTCTTGATGACCAGCCTTGGCACCCCTGGGATCACTCCGCCTTGGTCGACCTTGACGGCCTATGATCTGACGGTGCCAAAAATCCTGTGGCAGCGCCCAATCGGCTCCATCCCGACCTACAGCCCCGATCCAGTCGGCACGGCCCAGTCCAAGGGCGGCATTCTGATCACCGCCGGTGGCCTGATCTTCTCGTCGTCCAATTCCGACCGAAAGATTCACGCTTGGAACAAGGACACAGGAGATCTGGTCTGGGAAGGAAACCTGCCGTCCGCCGGTCAAGGCCGTCCGGTAACCTATGCGCTCAAAGGACGTCAATATTTGGCTGTGCCCGCTGCAGCATGGTCGCAACAGCAAGGCACCCCAGCTGGCAACACCTTCCCTCCAGGTAAAAATGGGTTTGTGGTCTTCGCGCTAGAGCAAAAATAGTCCTCAAGGTAAGGACTATTTTTCCATCAACGATCAGGGCTACCGCGCAATCATAGTGCGGTAGCCCTTTTTGTTAGGGTTAAGCGACTCGGGTACTGTCCGCTCGAACCGAAGCATGCGGCACACGAGAGTCGGCTTACAAAACCATAGCCAAAAACAACTTATAGAGGTACCTAATGTTTATTTCTACCTTAGAGGGTTTCGGCAATCTGAAGGTTTAAGTATCGACGATCTGACCTACAACACGATCATGGTTAGAGCCGTAACCCGCAAAACCGCGCTAATTTTCTATGCGGTTGTGCAGATGCCGCGCCGCGACAGTTTTGCCAACATCGCCCGCATGACACGCAAGCTCCCCTTCGTTGCCCAACCGGTTCAATCCGGCCACGTCACCCCCGCCCTTCCAACCTGGATAGAGGCGCGAGACACATCGGCTGTCGGCCGTCCGGAAGCGAGGATTGAGGCGATACCGGAGCCGAACGGCAGCGACCTCTTGACCATCGGCGAAGTGGCAGAACGCCTGCGCCTATCGCCTCGAACTGTGCAGCGGCTCATCGCCTCAGACACGCTTTGCGCGGTCAAGATCGGCAGATCGGTCCGAGTTCAGCGGTCGGCTGTGGAGGCCTTATTTATTCATAAAAAACAGTGTTAAAATGGCAGTCAATAGAGTGTCGTTATTAAGTGCATAGGTAGTCATCGATAGTTTTGAGGGTTACGGACCCCAAACCAACGTTTCTAAAAGGCGTCGAACGAGGAGCATAACCGCCCCAAAGGGGCCAATACGCAAACCATCA
>Ga0209829_10004183_pt1 | contig 10267 bp, 7 predicted proteins | sample C_140205_EF_Meta_FD_187311 | JGI IMG/M metagenome (GOLD analysis project Ga0209829, IMG submission 187311) | Freshwater microbial communities from Lake Croche, Canada to study carbon cycling - C_140205_EF_MetaG (SPAdes) (version 2) | ecosystem: Environmental > Aquatic > Freshwater > Lake... | reverse complement strand
ACTGGTGAAGTGGAGAACTGGTAACTCTCACAAGAAACACTTCACCTGGAGTCGGTGACAGAAGAAGCCTCAAGCTAGTGCTTGGGGCTTCTTTATTTCCATAAGTCATTTTTTCCACAGAGTTCAGAAATCGGCATCGTTGACATTTAATCTTAAGTCACTCTACTGAAGCGGGTCGGTGTGGCGTAATGGTTAGCGTATCAACTCTTACCAAGTTGAAGGTACGGGTTCAATTCCCGTCACCGACTCCGCAGTCTTGGTTAGTGCAATTCGGTCTATTGGTAATAGTCAAGAGAAGTGCAGTAGCTGTGCATGGAAGGGCCTCGAGAGATCGGGGCCCTTTTCAGTTTTAGGATGATGATTCTTTATCATTTGCGTTAATTCTCGATAGACATCGGGCAGGGTTCAAGTCCCTGAGTAGGTCGCCCTGTATTCTTCCTCGATGACTTCAGAGACTTCTGTAAATAAGCACCGTTGGTTAATCCTTGGCATCGTATTAACAGCAGAGATAATGGATCTGCTTGACTCAACCATAGTCAACGTCGCAGGCCCTTCACTTAAGGCGAAGCTTGGCGCCTCCCCATCTGCACTTCAATGGGTAATCGGTGGATACACACTCACGCTAGGTGCAGGTTTAGTTCTAGGAGGACGTCTTGCGGATCGTTATTCGCGCCGAAATATTTTTCTCTTTGGTCTTACTTGTTTCACGATTACCTCACTTCTCTGCGCCATTGCGCCAAACATCGAAGCGTTAATTGCTTTTCGTCTCCTTCAAGGTTTTGCTGGAGCGTTGGTGCTTCCGCATGTTATTGGCTTTATTCGCGATGTCTTCCCACCAGAAGAACTTGGAAAGGCCTTCGCAATCTTTGGGCCAGTCTTCGGCCTCGGTGGAATTCTGGGACCAATCATTGGTGGGTTTATCATCGATGGCAACATTGCATCTACTGGCTGGCGTGCCGTATTTCTAGTCAATATTCCGATTGGAATCATTAACTTGGCACTGGCGTGGAAGTATCTTCCAAAGCGCGCATCGGATCATTCAATTAATATCGACCTGCTTGGCAGTCTTTTAATCATTGTTGCTTCCGGACTACTTCTATTGCCTTTAATTCAAGGACAAGAAGCTGGTTGGCCGCTCTGGACATTTGTCTCACTAATCGCTTCTTTGATTGGGTTCGGAATTTTTACCATTCAACAACGTTGGGTTATTTCGCGAAATAAAACTCCGCTTGTCGATCCGGATATTTTCAAGTCCTCCACCTACAACTTGGGACTTGCTGGAATCTTTACCTTCTTCGCTGGATTCACCGGTGTTTACTTAATCATCACGCTCTTCTTGCAGATTGGTGAAGGCTACTCAGCTCGTGGCGCAGGTATTGCAAACATTGCAATTGCTCTTGGAACTGCTATCGGTGGCGCACTCAGTGGTGCTGTACTTGCCGATAAATTTGGAACACGAGTACTTCAACTTGGTGCACTAGCTCAAATTTTAGGAGCGATTCTACTTTTCGTCGCCCTTCCCGACATGAAATCATTTAACTTCTGGCACATCGCCCCAGGAATGTTGGTTTCTGGATTTGGAACTGGATTAGTTGTTGCCGCACTATTTGATGCGATCTTGCTTGCGATTAAGGATGAGTTAGTTGGATCAGCATCCGGAGTTCTGTCCGCGATTCAATCAATTGGCTCATCAGTTGGTGTTGCAATATTCGGAACATTGTTTTTCAATAAAGTTGCTGGTGGTCATATTGATGCAGGATTTCGCCACGCGCTCCTACTTCAAGTAGGACTCGTTTCAATCTTCTTGGTGATTACCTTCTTTTTGCCAAAGAAAGCGGTTGGCAATACCGAATACGCGCATTAATTTCTCGAAAGATTATTTATTTAACTGGTGCAAATACAAGTGGGCGAGACATAATCTTCTTTGCCTTCGCCTCGCTTACGCCCCATATTGAAAGAGCGATTCCCATCGCAACTTCGGCTTCAGATGGCGCCATCTCTTCAGTCACATGAACCGAAGTTAGTAAACCTGCAAGGCAGTATGCCCACATCGTTACACGCTTTTCAAAGTCATCTTTTCTTAACTCGCCTTTGTCGGCCATTTTCTTAAATACTTCCGTACCGCCACCTCTTACGGCTGCAATTAGAAAAGTGGGATTCCCTAAAGTGTTATGAAGAATCTTGGCGAAAAATGGATGGGTCTGCTTCACCCAAAAAAGTTTTCGAGCAGTGTCTAAGGTAGCTTCAAGACTTTTTCCTGGTGAAATTCCGTTATATGACCAAACAACCCATTCGCGCCAGATCTGGTCCAGGGCCTCACTAAAGAGAAGTTCTTTGCTTGCAAAATATTTATAAACCGTTGTTGGCGAGACCTGGGCATGTGATGCCAGCTGTTCGATTGTGGCCCCCGGACCAATCTCGGCCAGGACTTCTTGCCCCGCCTTTATGAGGGCAGCCCGATTGCGGGCGCTGTAGGCAGCTTGGCGATTTCCGGCGGCTTTTTTGACCGGTTTCTTCGAAGGCATAGGTGGAGTTTAGAACAGAAATGCCCAATAAACGTGAGAATCCTTAAGCTTGAAATAGCCTTCAAGATTGGAAAACTCTTTCAAACTTCGATACATTCCGGGTGAGGATTTCTGGGTGACGGTGGCTAATCCAGCCACTGGAGAATCGAATTCACAGAGTTAAATGAAAACATGGGGAGCGCACATTGCCTGACTTCTACTACGACGATCCCGTCGAAGAGTCAAAAGGCACGCGCAAAAACTTTAAAGGTGTCCTTGCTCTAATTCTTTTGGTAGTAGCTGGTGGCACATATTTGCAGACTACCCTTGCTGCAAATATCAGTTTAAATTCTGGAAAAGCTGTTGAGTTTGGCCAAGGCGTTGCGATGGTTGCGGCATGCTCCGGCGCTAACTCACTAACTGTTACACCAAATTCAGAGTTCGTGAATGCTTCAGGTTCTGGCGCTCACTATTTAAAAACAATAACGGTCTCTGGAATTCCTTCCGGATGCAACGGCAATGATTTCCAAATCTCTGTCTATGACTCCACGACTTCAACGGCGCTACCTATGTTCGCCTCAACAAAGTCAGTTGCAAGCATTTGGAATAACAGTGGCTTCTTTCAAGGCGGAAGTGGATTTTTAGGATCTACCGTGACTAGTTCTTCAGGCTCATTCACAGTTAGTTTCACAACTCCAGTTGCGCTAGCTTCAAATGTTGCAAAAATAACTTTGCAAAGTTCATCCCATGCTGCTGGCAACTGTGCAACCGAAAATATTTGTTCTGTTGGTGATACTGGACCTGGCGGTGGAATTGTCTTCTACTCAGGTGCTGCATTTACCGAAACAGGCACTGTTTGTAACACAAGATGTAATTATCTGGAACTAGCTCCTAAATTTTGGTATTCAAACCCTGAGCCAGTTGGTCAGTTAGCTCCAGTATCCTCATGGCCTTCAGTAACTTCTGATCTCTTTGGTGCGGGATGGTCTAACACAAACACTCTGACTGCCTATGCCAACAACACAACAGGTGTCTATGCGGCTGTTCGTTATGGCGCAGCAACGAGCACAGTTGGGCAATGGTTCTTACCATCGACCTATGAAATGGATGCGCTCTACAATTCACCGATTATGACGCAATTGACCCCAGATTGGTATTGGACATCCTCGTATCACGGTGGCTTTGCAGGCGCCGAATACTACTTTCCAAAAACCTCTGGAGACATAATGCCGTACTGGGGCATGTACACAGGCGTGCACAATGTTCGACCAATCCGGGCTTTCTAGGTAAAGATTATGGCTGACTCCTACTATGACGATCCTGTCGAAGAGTCAAAAGGCACGCGCAAAAACTTTAAAGGTGTCCTTGCGTTAATTCTTTTGATGGTTGCTGCTGGCGCATATTTACAAACCACTCTTGCTGCAAATATCAGTCTCAATTCAGGAAGCCCTGTCGAATTTGGTCAGGGAATATCTGTTACCGCCGCTTGTTCCGGCGCCTCCGTGTTAACTATGACGCCAAATTCTTCATTTTCTAACGCGTCTGGCGGTGGTTCTTTTTATTTTACTAGCGTCACCGTATCTGGAATTCCTTCGGGTTGCAACGGTGTTGACTTCAACATCTCTGCTTATGATTCCACGACTTCAACGGCGTTACCTATATTCGCTTCAACAAAGACAGTTGCAAGCATTTGGAATAACGGTGGGAGCTTTCAAGGCGGAAGTGGATTTTTAGGATCTACCGTGACTAGTTCTTCAGGCTCATTCACAGTTAATTTCACAACGCCAGTTGCTCTAGCTTCAAATGTTGCAAAAATAACTTTGCAAAGTCTGCCCCATGCTGCTGGAAACTGCGTCACAGAAAATATTTGCGCACTGGGTGACACAGGACCTGGAGGCGGAACTGTATTTTATGTGGGAGCGGCATTCACAATGACAGGAGCTACCTGCAATACCAGCTGTCGCTATTTGGAATGGGCACCCGTTTCTTGGGCTTCAACTCAAAGTCAAAATGCTTCTTTTGTCGTTCCTGGAACCTCCACCACCGACCCAAGAGCAACTCTGATGCCATCCAATCTTTTAGTCGGCACAAGCACGTCCTTTGGTTCAGGTTTAAATAACACGAGTTTGATGGCCAACGCTGTTGGCAGTGGAACTTCATCCTCAAATGCTGCAAAGGCAGCCCTACTTTACGCAGCTGGTGATTCAAGTGCCGGCCAATGGTTCTTGCCTTCACGAGATGAATTAGTCGCCTTATACCAATCCTCGGTACGCAGTAGAGGTAATTTCCAAGCACTCAACCTCTGGTCATCAACTGAATCAGGCTCTACAGCTCAGATACAAGTTTCAATGGGTACAGGTGATGTAACCGTAGATGCTAGAGGTAATGACAAACTATTCCGTCCAATCCGGGCTTTCTAATTTTGAATCATGAGTAAAAGATCATTATCGAAATCGGCGGAGGTAATTGCATTTTTGAATGCGAACTCTGTGGAAATTACTATCAAAGAAAAACCCAAAGCAGGTGAGAAGAGTTTGCGCATTAAAGGCAAGCCTTCAAAAGGGGCTTCACGGAAGGCTTCCTAAGCCGGTTATTTGAAGTTCGGGGTGAGGCAGTTAACTTGAGCCCGCCTAACCCTCGGTTTTTAGCCCCAGGGTGCAAAGATCGATCCGAGAAAATTCTTTAGAAAGAGCAAATAGAGCCAGAGAAGTGCTTCAAAGAAAGAAATCAGAGTGAGGACCTTGGGTAACTCCACGGACCTCACAATTTTGGCTCATTGTGTGAAAAAATCTATTGCTCAGGTTAACCCCGCGGACTATCGTTGCAGAAAGCGCCTTAGGAGAGAGTGGATCGCCATGAGAGTTCTTGCAGTTGCTGCCCACCCAGATGACATTGAATGGCTTTGTGGTGGCACTTTAGCTTTGTGTGCTGAACGTGGCGATGAAATCTTTATTGCAATTGCTACGAATGGAAATGTTGGGACAGGCGATCCAACAATAACAAGTGAAGAAATTGGTCGAATTCGCCATGAAGAGGCAAAGGCATCTGCCGCAGTTATCGGAGCAAAAGTAATTTGGATGGACTTCGATGATGAATGGCTCTTTGATAATCGCGAAACTCGCGAGTGTTTTATTGATGCGATCCGCGAAGCACGACCAGACATCATGTTTGTTCTCAGCGAGAACGATTACCACCCTGACCATCGACTAGCCGGATCAATTGCGCGCGATGCTCGAATTCCAGTCAGTGTGCCACTTGTTAAAACAAAATTCCCTGAGACTCCAATTCCTACAGTTTTTCTCATGGACACGATTATGGGCAATGGTTTTGATCCAGAATTCTATGTAGACGTGACATCTGTCATGGAGACCAAGAAGAAGATGCTCTCCTGCCACGTAAGCCAAATTGCATGGACTGAACATGTCTTTGATACAGAGTTCAGTGAGAACATGTATGTACACGCTCGCTTCCGGGGACTTCAAGCTGGCACAAAATACGCTGAAGGCTTCAAGCTGCTTCATACCTGGCCACATACTGGTGACATGAGATTGCTACCAACCGGCAAAAAATAGATTGCTGGTGATTTTCACCTCTACTTACGGCAGAGAATTTCAGTAATTTCTGCCTAGATTTACTAATAGACTCACCAAGTGGTTGACGATTCGTGCCTAATCTCATTTCCTCTTTCGGGTTTTATCTGTGAATAATCGTCAAGCAATAAGTAAGAGTCTGCCGATCTTTATCGCAGCGGTAAATATGCGAACCGGAATTGCGATTATGAGCCCGCTCATGCCGATTCTTAAAGAGGAGTATCACCTCAGCTCTTTTCTTCTCTCTTTTCTTACATCACTCTCAGTCCTGGCATTTGCAGCCAGCGCTTTACTCATGCCGCTCATCGGAAGAATTGGCGGCACCAATCGAGTAATCGCTATGGCGTTGGTCATTCTTACCTTGGCGATGTTTATTCGGGCAGTTGGAAATGTTCCGCTTCTCTTCTTCTCTTCACTGACTGTGGGAATCGCAATTGCAGTGCTGAATTTCTCTCTTCCGGTATGGGTGAAAGAGAACATGCCAGAGCATTCAGGATTAATCACCGGTGTCTACATCACCATGATGGTGGTCTTCGCCAATATTGCAGTTGCTACAGCGGCTCCACTATCTCGGGCCACTTCATGGGGTTGGCGATTGGCAATGGTCCCGTGGATTGTTGTGGGTGTCCTCTCATCTGCATGGTGGCTCTGGCGCAATTCAAGGATCTCCAGTGAGTTACACATCGCCGCTCCAACTAAATTCCATCGAGAGTTACTCCGTAAACCTGGGGCATGGAGCATTGGTGGCTTCTTTGGAATTCAGGCAATGATGGGTTACGGCTCAGGAACATGGATGCCAACTATTTTGGTGGCGAAGGGTTTCACGCTCAGTCACGCAGGTTTCTGGTTATCTGTTACTGGATTCGCCGGCTCTGCAGTTGGAATGGGTGCACCTTATTTTGCATCTAAATTGAAGGACTTCCGCATTCTTCTTTCGCTGATTGCCATAGCGATGACAGTGTCATTTACTGGAATTGTCTTTGGTTACGGCGGAAATATTGTCCCCTGGCTCTTTCTTTCAAGTTTTGCATTCGCATTTGCCTTCCCGCTCTCACTAGTTCTCACAGTTTCGCGCAGCGTTGAAGCCGAAGAGACGCGATCACTTTCCATCATGGCCCAAGGGGTCGGTTATTCAATGGCTACTTTGGCTCCAGGAATTGTTGGTGGCATCTTTGATATTACGCAGAACTGGAACAATGCTCTTTATTTCATAATTGGGCTTGGTGTGATTTTGATCGGTGTTGGTTATGTTGCGGGGAGCCCTGAGAAGATTATTCTCAAATCTAATCGTTAATTATTAAGGATTAAGTTAAGTCCAGCTGCGGCAGCAGAGATTAGTGTAATTTTCTGGAAGAGTTCGATGTTGACTTTCGAAATTACTCGGCGGCCAAGGAGTGCACCAATTGCTACCGTTGGGAGCGCAGGAACGATGTAGTGGATTGAATGAAATTGCAGAATTCCCAGAGCCAGCGTGAAGGGGACCTTGCTCGCGTTGAGAATAAAGAAGAACCAGGCGTTATTGCCGAGAAAGTTCATCACTGAATTCTTGCGAAGAAGTAGATAGACCGTCATCGGCGTTCCACCGGAATTTGCGATCATGCTCATAAAGCCAGACATGGAGCCGAGAACATTGCGTAGTAATCGGGGATAGCGCACTACTAAATCAATCTCTTTTTTCTGTAGCCGCTGGCTAATGGGAAAGAGCGCAACAAGTGCAAGAACAATCCAACCAATCGTGTACTTGAGAGACAGGTCTGAAACTTTTGCTAAGAAGAAGACTCCAACTAGAACTCCGACAATTACTGGCCAGAGCAAGCTTCGCAAGACTTTCCATTCCACGTGTTTCTTATAGACACCAATCGCAAAGAGGTCGCCGACGAGTAAGAGAATAAGTAAAACGCCAGTTGATTCTTTAGCGGGAAGAATTGTTGCAAGGAGCGCGGCGCTGACTAGACCCATGCCGCCGATTGCAGTCTTGGCAATTCCCACTAAGAGGCCGACCAGCATGAGGGTAAGAATCAATGAGATCGACATCGTGAGTGAAGTCTAGGTCGTGAATTGGGTTACTAGTGAGAAACAGTGAAGCGTTTCATCCATTCTGGTGCCCACCAATTGCGTTCACCAAATAAGCGCATTAACGCGGGGACTAAGAGGCCTCGAATCAAGGTGGCATCGAGCACGATGGTAAATGCCACACCGAAACCGAGAGTCTTAATGTTTGTGACACCACTTGTCATGAACGTTGCGAAGACAACGGCAAGAAGTGCTGCAGCGGCTGTGATGATTCGAGCAGAGCGTTGTAGGCCGGTAGCAACAGCTTCAACGTTGTCCATTCCAGAATCGTGCTCTTCCTTAATGCGAGAGAGAAGGAATACTTCATAATCCATTGATAGGCCGAAGGTGACTACGGAAATTAAAATCGCCATCGATGTATCGACCGTGCCGGTATTTGTAAATGAACCGACCAGCCAAGTCATGTGACCTTCCACAAATATCCATGTAAGCGCACCAAGCATCGCGGTGAGTGAGAGGAGATTGAGGAGAACTGCTTTAATCGGCAGAATAATTGAACCAGTAAAGGTAAAGAGAAGAATTAATACGCCCAGTGCAATCCAACCCAGCGCCCACGGAAGAGTGTGTGCGATTCCAGATTGACTGTCGGTGTAATCCGCCGCAACACCGCCAACAAGAGTGCCGCTTGGTGCTGGAAGTGCGCGAATTGCTTTAATCATGGTTTGAGCTTGATTTGTTCGAGAGCCCATTGAGTGAATTGCAGTGATGCGAACGAATTGACCTTGTACTTCAAGCGGATTAACTCGCACAATCCCTGGAACTTTTGCTACAGCATCGGCATAACTTTGGACTGCCGATAAATTGTTCGCTCCATTTGGTACGACAATCTGAACCGGATTTCCCTCTTGGCCCGGAAAGTCATTACCAATTTCAGCGTATGCCCTAGCAAGTGGCGAGGATGCGGGCAGTACGCGTGAATCAGCCTCTGAGAATGCAATGTTACGAACTGGAGAGGCGATGATTGCCAAAACAGTAAGAGAGAGAATGACTACTGCGACAGGCCGGCGCATCACTAGACGTGCAGTTAGCGACCAGCGGCCATCGGCCTTCGGAACAATTGCACTCTTGCGAACGGTGTACTTATCGATCCGATGGCCAAGGAGGGCCAAAATTGCAGGGAATGGCAGTAAGGCAGCAAGTATTGCCATGGTGACAACGGTTATTCCGGCGTAGCCAAAAGATTTCAAGAACATTTGCGGGAAGAAGGTAAGGGAAGCAAGCGTAATAATTACCGTAATTCCGCTGTAAAAAACCGTCTTTCCAGCTGTAACCACAGTTGTAACTATCGCTGATTCAACATCTTTTCCATGGTGGAGTTCTTCTCTAAAGCGATTGACCATAAGCAGTGCGTAATCGATACCAAGGCCAAGACCCATGCCAGTTATCAAATTCAGAGCAAAAATACTGACATCTGTGAATAAACTAATAATGAAAATCGAAGCCAAAGCACCCAGGATTGCACTCACTCCAACAACTAAAGGCATCGCACTTGAAATTAGACCGCCAAATACAAAAATAAGAAGCACGAAAGTAAGTGGGATAGAAATACTTTCGGCAAGGGCTAAGTCTTTTGAAATTTTCTCATTGAGCGTATTTGAAAAAACAGCAACTCCGGCGGCATAAAGTTTCAGATTCTGGAAGGTTCCATCGTATTTTTCTGACATTAATTTGCCGAGAGATTTGTCAGAAAGTGGATCTGGATTAGTCGAATAAACGAAGAGGAATGCCGATTTCCGATCTTTGCTTACTAGTGTTGGCGAATTGCCCGCGCTCCAGTAGGAGAGTGTGCGGGCAACGCCAGGTTCTGCTGCGAGGGCGCTCTCTAGCGCTTGGGCAGATGCAACAACAGAGGGATCTGAGACTTGAGTGGTTGATTTAACAACGAGAATGACAGAGGGATCTTTAACATGAAAGGTATTAGTTAAGTACTTACCGGCTTTAGCGGAGTCACTATTTGGATCGGAGTATCCACCGCCTTGCAGGCGTGAAATAGAGGCGCCACCCAGCGCGCCAACAACGACTATTGAGAGGAGAAATAGAACAAGGACTCTCTTGCGGCGACGAAGAATTGAGTGCGCTAGCTTTTCAAACATTGATAGT
>Ga0209829_10004181_pt1 | contig 10269 bp, 7 predicted proteins | sample C_140205_EF_Meta_FD_187311 | JGI IMG/M metagenome (GOLD analysis project Ga0209829, IMG submission 187311) | Freshwater microbial communities from Lake Croche, Canada to study carbon cycling - C_140205_EF_MetaG (SPAdes) (version 2) | ecosystem: Environmental > Aquatic > Freshwater > Lake... | reverse complement strand
GCTTCAAATTGTTGTAAATCAGTTTCATTACTTAATTCATTAAGTAATAACCACTCTCTCATTTTTTTGATACCATCCCATTCTCTTTCCCATTGTAATCTTTCGGTAGTTTTATATCTTTCATGACTTCCACTTGTAGAATGTCCTTGCGGTTGGGTCAATTCCTGCACATGAAAAACAACTGGAGTATAAGTATCTCTTGTATATGAAACACCTTGTTCAAAAACCTCACACATCGCGGCATAATCCCAACCCTTAACAGTATATATTTTTATGCCGTTGGTATTGGGTTCCTTTTGTAATCCTTGTAATGCTTCAGAAATTGAACCTTTTGTAGTTTGTAATTTAGTAGGGACCGAAATACCATATCCATCATCATAAACTACAACTGCTAATGGAACTTGTAATACACCTGCGGCATTTATAACTTCCCAAAAATGTCCTTCTGAAGTACTTGCATCCCCAATGGTGCAAAAACAAACCTCTCTTCCTTCATTTGAAAGATGAGAAAATAAATTTTTATGCTTTGAATTTTTAAAACACTTTGAAGCAAAAGCCAATCCCAAACCCCTAGCCATTTGTCCAGCAGTAGGTGCGATATCGGCAGTTATATTATATCGATTCACTAAATCATTCCACTCGCCATTTTCATTTACAAATGCTGTAGCAAAATGTGCATTCATGTTTTTCCCACCACTATACGGATCGTTTTCTACATCTGAATATAATTGAGCAAAGTAATCTTCCACATTAGAAGTACCCATTGCAAACATTAAAGTTTGATCTCTGTAATAACCACTTCTAAAATCTCCTTTTTGAAATGACTTGGCTAATGCTATTTGGGCAATTTCTTTTCCATCTCCAAAAATGCCAAATTTCGCTTTTCCAGTTAATACTTCACGGCGACCAAGTAAGCTTACCTCCCTACTCATAATTGCAATACGGTAATCCTCGAGTACGGATTTTTGAAATGCTTCAAACGAAAGCATATCAGGTGTTAAGGCAACATCAAGGGTGGATTCCATAGAGCAAAAATAGGGGTCAAAAAGCATAAAAAACCAAGAATTATATAAAATCATTTAATTCCCTATTTTTTGATATTTTTACACTCAATTAGTACCATTTAATCCACTTATTTTATGAAAAAAATCTTTGTCATCATCGGTCTATTTTTAGCAATGTTTAGTTCAGCTAAGGCACAAAATGCCACTCCAATTGAGCAAGTTTTGAAGTTCAAAAATGACAACTATGATTTTGGGAAAATAAGCTTCGGTAAACCAGCTAGTTATATCATTGAATTTACCAATATTGGGAAAGACACTTTAACCTTATTGAATGCTCGTCCAGGATGTGGTTGCACTACCCCAAATTTCAAACCCAATGAAAAAATTGCTCCTGGCAAAACAGGTCAGGTTCAAATTACATTTAACGGAAGTGCCATGGGCAATTTTACAAGAGCAACTACTTTAGATTTTTCAGGCGGCTTAGCTAAACAAACACAATTTTCAGGTGAAGGGGTTGCCATCAACAATGCACCAACAGCTCCCATACTAACTGCTCCAATTAAACATTAATTCGTAAAAAATATTTCAAACTATGAAAATACAGACATTGATTTTAGGGCTGCTTATTTCTTTTACAAGTATCGCGCAAACGGGCATTCAATTTGATAAAACAACTCACAATTACGGAAAAATTAAAAAGGGTATTCACAAGTCGGTTATTTTTAGTTTTTTAAATACCAATACAAAACCTGCAGTTATTGAATTTGCAAATGCAGAATGTGGTTGTACACAACCAGAATACAATCAAACACCTATTTTAAAAGGACAAAAAGGAACTATAAAAATTACTTATACTGCACCTTTTAACGGGGTATTCAAAAAAAAGGTGACAGTTAAATTTGCTGGAATCAAAGATCCTACCGAGTTAACCATTGAAGGTGAAGTTTTCTAAATAATAACTAACGATCGGAATTATTAAACTAAAAAAAAACGCCTCAATGACTCGAGGCGTTTTTTTATTAAGTGCATCAATACTATCTTTGCCCGAATGATAAGTATAAGTAATCGAGGCAATAGCATGCCTTCTTCCCCCATCAGAAAATTGGCTCCATTTGCAGACGCGGCTAAAAAGCAAGGGGTACAAGTGTATCATTTAAATATTGGTCAACCAGATATTGAAACTCCAAGCATCATGATGGAGGCGGTGCAACAAGCACAATTAAAAGTATTAGAATATACTGATAGCAAGGGTATACTAAGTTTAAGAAAAAAATTAGCAGAATACTATAATAGCAAAGGAATTGATCTGAGTTACGAAGATGTATTGATTACCATTGGCGGGAGCGAAGCAATTTTATTTGCTTTTATGGCTTGCTTAGATGCAGGTGATGAAATTATAGTACCTGAGCCTTTTTATGCCAATTATGTTGGCTTTGCAATGGCGGCGGGCATTCATATCATTCCTATCACATCAAGTATTAAGACAGGATTTGCTTTACCTCCTATTGAATCTTTTAAAGAAAAAATAACGCCAAAAACAAAGGGCATCTTTATTTGCAATCCCAATAATCCAACAGGATATGTTTATAGTGAAGCAGAGCTTTTACAAATACGTGATTTAATAAAGGAAAAAGATTTGTATTTATTTTCGGACGAGGCTTATACCGAATTTAGTTATGAAGGAAAAGTAAAAAGTACATTAACCTTAGATGGCGTTGAGGACCGAGTTATTATGATTGATACTTTTAGTAAAAAATACTCGGCTTGTGGCGCTCGCATTGGCGCTTTGGTGACCAAAAATAAACAAGTAATTGAAGCAGTTGTAAAATTTGCACAAGCAAGATTAAGCCCCCCTACCTTGGAACAAATAGCTGCTGAAGCAGCATTAAGTTTACCCAGCGATTATTTTGACAAAACAAGAGAGGAATATAAAAATAGAAGGGCCATTTTGATACAGCGATTATCTGCAATTCCCGGAGTGTATTGCCCTACTCCAAATGGTGCTTTTTATGCGATGGCACAACTGCCTGTAAAAAATACAGACGATTTTTGCCAATGGCTATTAACAAGTTTTAGACATCATAATGCTACTATTATGTTGGCCCCGGGCAGCGGCTTTTACACAACGCCAGGTTTAGGGAACAATGAAGTGCGTTTGGCCTATGTATTGAATGAAAAAGACATTCATTTGGCTATGGATTGCCTTGAACAAGCCCTATTGATTTACCCCGATAAGTAATCAATTGAAATAATAGGCCAGCTTAGAAGTCACTTCCCAAGTATATTTAACAATAAGTTATTAAATAGGCATTCATATCGATACTACCTTTGGTATGTATAGAAGAGGTTTGGTTACCTATACAAGCAAGCAATCGAAAACAGCCCCTTAGTTCTCTTTGGGGCTGTTTTTTTATAAAGTTTCACTAATAAATTAATTATTATGGGTAGGAATATTATAAGTGCCTCTATCCCTTGCTTGACTTATGTACAACATTACTTGATACACTAATTTGCTTTTTACAGGCTTCCCATTAACGATAGCAGGAATAAACTCATAAGCATCTGGATGTAAGTCCTTGATGGATTGTTTAAATTCAACATTGTAAAATGTAGAAATATAGTTGATACTAAAGCCCTCCATTTTTCCTGTAGCAGAAACATCAAAAACATATTCCATTAATATATCCTCTTTTTGATCCTTGGCAGCTTGAGGTAAATTGCGCTCATTGTACAATAAATAAAACCCATAATTAAGTCCCCCAATCTTTACGGGTGCCACTACCTTAGGCTTTACTAAACCAGCAGTATCAATATCAGATCTTTGTTTTACAATGGTGCCCTCGTCGGGGATATCGTATAATAATTTTTTGTTGGTAAAATCATATACCTGCACTAAGTCGCCATTAGCGCTAAAATAATTCCATATGCTATCTTTAAGTCCATTTTTATATTTACCTCTAGCCAATTCACGGTTACTGCTATTTACGATAAAGCATTCTCCCAGTTTTACTTTTTTATTATTCTTATCCGTTTCATAATTTTCAATTAAGGTATGCGCAACTCTCATTTTACGCCAAACTAAGTTTTGTGCATTTGCAAACTGACAAAATAATAAAGTAATAAAAAATACAATTGTCTTTTTCATATTATAAAAATTAATAATCAAAATGTTGTTTCAGAAATAAAGGTACATAAAAAAAGAGTCCCGAAACGATTGCTCGTGACGGGACTCTTTTTTTATTGAAAAGTTAAACTATTATCTAACTCCTTTATAAGTATAAACCTCATCAAATGCAACACGGTGACCCGCGATAACACTTGGTTGATTCATCCAATACTTCACTTTCAATGTTTTTGAACTTGGATCCCAAGTGTTAACACCTGAAGGATCAAGTTCAGCCGAACGGCCATTACTAGCAGGTTGACCATATACATTAACAACGCTAGTTATTTTATTTGAAGCATCAATTGTAAATTCCACTCCAAATGATCCATAATAACTAGTACTTCCACCGCTAAGTATAGAATGGAAAATACCTCCAATAGCATAATCTAGCAAACGAACGGTATTCGCACCGCTAGTAACCAAACCAGCATTAAGTGGATATCTTCCAGTAATACCTGAATTCGCAGCGTCTACCATTGTACCCGTTCCAGTATACGCACCATCATAAATATTACGTACACCAAAAGAATAAATCGCATCTGAATAGTTACCACTTATAGTTTCGCCGGTAGAAACCGCAGTAATTTTAAGAGGTACACCGTAAGCTGCATTAAAATTAAATTCAGGACTTACAGTTACAATTCCTTCTACTGTAGTTTGGTTTGTTCCTGCTTTAATGGTTACCGAAGTTGGAAACGAGATGACAGAAGTAGGTGGAATGGTTAAATTTTTACCATTCTTAGTATTATAAGTATTTAAACTTGCTTGAGATAAACCAAGAGTTACAACAACATCTTTTGTCGCATTCCCTGGACCAGTGCGATGCACATTGATATTGAATGTTTTACTTTTACCAGCGGCAACAGAACCTAAATCAGAATAGTATCCTTGGATTCCTGAAGTAGTTGCATTATCACCTGTATTTGCAAGCTCAACAACATTACTCGCGAATGTTGGATCTGTATTCATTCTTCCCTCCTTCAAACAAGAAGAAAGAGAAAGTACAAATACTCCAAGCAGTAAGGTTTTTATATTTTTCATATTTTTAAAAATTTAAATTTTATTTTGCCCAAAATATTAGTGAAGTGAATGGAGAAATGCCCTTAGGTACATTTGATGAATTATAAGAACCTTCAGCAACTGGATATAATACACGAGTTGGTAATCTATCCGGTCTTGTACTTTCAGAAACTTTTGAAGCAAATGTTTGTAATGCTGTTGCTCCAGGCGCATTATTTAAAGTAGGATACAAAGTACGACGATAATCATTCCATGATTGATCGCTATTTACAAAATTCAAAGCCACCCACTTTTGAGTAATGATTGCTTCCAATTTTTGAGCATCTGTTGTAGCCAAACCAAAGTTAACTAAGTAAGATGAAGGATTGTCAGCTAAATAAGTTGCTACGTCAGCCGTTACATTACCAGAAACAGATCCATCAGGTAATGTATATAGATACTTAAATGAAGCTGTAATTCCTTTATTAAAGGCATCAGCTACCGAAATATTAGTAATGATTCCTTTTAAAGCTGCTTCAGCTTGTATAAAATAGCTTTCAGAAGCTGTGATTAAAGGTAAACCAGCATTTGGTCCTTTTAAAACACCTATTGAATTACCTGCAGAAGTTCCAACTCTTGATGTACTTGGGAACCAAAATGTGCCATCAGGGCAAGAAGCAACACCTACACTCTCATTACCTAATTGGTTAGTAGGAGTAGTTGGGAATTGGTAGTAAACTGCTGCACCACGACCATTATCTGTTAATTTAATACCATCGTAAAATGTTTTAATAAAGGTAGAAGGCATCCAAGATTTAGTACCTGGTGAACCAGTGTAGCCCCAACCCCAGTTATTCCATTTTGGATTTTGCTTACCAGCATCACGAATGTACCCTGGATTAATTAAAGCATCGGCAGTTAAGAATCCATCAGAGCTAAAAGTACTATTAGTGAAAGTAACCTTACCTGCACCACGAACTAAAAGTCTTAATTTAATAGTATTGGCTAATTGTTTCCATTTAGTAGTGTTACCACCAAACATAATGTCAGAAGTTCCTAATGGAACCACGTCCGTATTGGTAGAACCCGTATTAATAGAAGCAATGGCTTTATCTAATTCATCAGCACATGCTTTATATATAGCAGTACCAGCATCATATTTTGGTGTTAATGTAGGTTTAGTCCCTTGCGATAACGCCTCTGTATAGGGGACATCATTATAGGTATCTACTAACAATTGGAAATGCAAGGCTTTCATGATTCTTGCAGCTGCATTATGATATGCGTAGTTTTTATCACCATCTGTTTTGTTAAGGATGGTTTGATAGTCTTCTAATAAATCGAAAGAAGAACTAAATAAACCTGCGTATTCAGCAGTGCTGAAGTTATAGGTAATGGAAGTACCAAAACCACCATAACCACCTGCATTGGCTGCATAACCTCCTACTTGAGCTCCGTAGCCATTAAAGGAGTTTATTAAACTAGCGGTGTAGTTTAATGCTTGAGGTAAAATTAAATCTGCTGTTGCAGATGTCGCACTATTTGGATTGACATTTATATCCAAATATTTTCCTTTATCACAGGAAGTGGCTACTAGCATCACTCCTGAAAGTATTATTGCGGTTATATTTTTCATATTTTTCATATTTTTTATCATTACACTTTTTTTAGTTGAACACTCAGCTAAAGAGTGTGTTTGATTTGTTATAATGATTCCATTTAGAATTTAAATGCTACTGTTGCACCAAAATATCTTGATGGAGGTGTTTCAAGACCTGACAAACCAACACCATTACTTGTACTTCCTGCACTACTGTACTCAGGATCTGTGTAATAGTTATCTTTTGGAGTCCATACAAATAAGTTACGACCTTGAGCACTTACTGTAAGTCCTTTGATGAATTTGGTTTTTGCCAAGTACTTAGAAGGCACATCATATGCAATAGATAATTCTCTTAATTTCCAGAAATCAGCTGAAGTAACATAGTTGGAAGTAACTCCAGTATTGATACCATCTGTCCAGAAACCATTATTACCATTACCATTTGCAATTTCAATATTTGTATTCTTTATGTAAGAACCAGGATTAGATGGATCAGCGATAACTGAATTAGGGAATACAAAACGCTTACGATCATAGATGGCTGTTCTCCAACCTGTACCTGACCAATCTGTACTTCCACCCATTGTGTTGAAGATAGAAGCTCCACCACGGTATTCCATTAAGATAGATAAAGTAAGACTCTTGTATTTAATACTACCATCTAAACCTAATTTATATTTTGGTTGAGAACTTCCTAATATTGAAATAGTATCAGATTTTGTTGGCAAACCTGTAGCGGCGTCCACAATCACATGACCAAGTTTATCACGATTATAATCAAATCCCATGATAACTGGGAAAGGTTGACCAGCTACAGCATAAACATTACTTGCTAAACCTAATTTAGGTAAATCCTTACTAATTGAAAGTACTGTATTGTCTAAGTAAGTAAACATCGCACCAACAGTTACATTCCAATCTTTTGTTCTGATAGGAGTAACATGTGTAGTTACCTCAATACCTTGGCTCATTGTTTCACCAGTATTGGTTGTTAAGGCTGTAAAACCAGTGGTTCCAGAAACACCAGTACTAACTGTTTGATTAGTTGTATTGGTATGGAACATACTCACACTAGTTGTAATGCGATCATTGAATAAATTCATATCAAAACCAAACTCATACCCTTGTGTAATCTCTGGTTTTAAATCGTTTGAAACTAATGAATTTCCTACAGTATAACCTGCTTGTCCTCCAAATGGATAACCACTTGCTGGAGAAAAAGTAGGTAATAAAGCGTATGGTCCTAAGTTCACTTGACCTACTTTAGACCAACCACCTCTAAACTTTAAATAACTAATAGTGTTGCTATTTTTTAAGAAATCTAATGCATCAGTTGCTAAATAAGATAACTCAGCAGCTGGGTAATAGAAAGATCTATTTGCTTCAGATAAAATTGAAACCCAGTCATTACGAGCAGAAACTGTTAAGTATAAATAATTTTTATACCCAAAAGTACCTTTTCCGTATGCACCCATTGAGCGTGAAAGATAATTTGATTCACTTGCACCTGGTGTACCAACTCCATTACTTACATTGAATAAGCCTGGAATTACTAATCCAGCACCACTCACATTGATTCCTTTGGATTGATCTTGTTTCCATTGACCACCTAAGATGACATTCAAACTAAAGTCTGAAATTGTTTTTTTGTATTGAGTAAAGAAGTCAGATAATAATTGAGTAGTATATCCCATGCCATCTTGAACATTCGCTTTGATATCTGATTTACTACTTGCATCAGTATGCTTAGCCCAATCAGAATAGATATAAGAACCGTTCCAGTTCTTATTAGAATAGTTACGAGTTGTTAAACCTTGACGAGCAACAAAATCTAAACCTTTAATAGGAGTAAACTTAACTTCCACGTTCGCAGTTAAATAATCATTTCTTGTTGCAGAACGATTATTGGCTGCAGTGAAATAAGGGTTCGCATACCATGGATTGTAAAATCCATTAGGTGTAGAAAACTTATCATGTTGCCAATCCCAATAACGAGTAATATCAATATTCACAGGCATGTTTAACATTTGGTCATACATGGTTCCTGTTGCAGTAGTGATATCATATCTGTTTTGAGTATATGATGTACTATAAGATACATTGATTGTTTTACCAATTCTTCTTGTACCATTTAAACGCACATTAGAACGATTATATAAGTCACCAGGAGTTGTACCTGTTTGAGTTACATATTGTGCAGAGAAATATAAGGTAGAATTTGCATCACCATTAGATATATTAAAATCTGTTTGGCTAATCAAACCTTTGTTCCAAAAGTTGTTATGACCAGGATAAAATTTATAGTAAGTAGAATCCTGAGATCCATCTACTAAAAAATCTCCTAATGGACGCTTAGTTCCGTCAAAAGCTGGACCATAAGATTGGTTCTCTAAATATGAGAAGTTACCAAAACCATAAAGGTCGGTACCATAACCAGTTCCACCAGCACCAAATCTATCTTGAATTTTAGGGAAAAAGGCTACTTCCTCAACTGTATTAGTTTGAGAAAATCCAATTTGTGTTACACCATTTTTTCCTTTTTTAGTAGTTACAATCAAGGCACCATTAGATGCTTGAGAACCATATAAGGCAGCAGCACCAGAACCGTTCAAGACAACGATGTCTTCAACATCTTCAGGGTTTAAGTTGCCTAACATAGAAGAAGGAACGATTACGTTATCCAAAACCAACAATGCTTCGTTGTTTCCAGTTAATGAACGTTGACCTCTTAATACTAAACGGAAATTGGGGTTAATACCACCACCAACATTACTAACTTGCAAACCAGCCACTTTACCTTGTAAACCTCCAGCAATACTGGTTGATTTACCGGCTACTAAAGTTTCTGCTTTAACAATTGTGCTGGCAGTACCAAGTTCTTTTCTTTTTGCTTTAATACCACCCGCCGTTACAACTACCTCATCCATTACATTCACTTGTTCAGTTAATGTAACATTAAGTGTAGCACCTGGAGCAACTTTAATCCTTTCAGATCTAAAGCCAATAGAACTGAATAAAACAAAATCACCTGTTTGAGCTTTAATCTCAAACTCTCCTTTTTCATTCGTAATCACTGCTTTTTCAGCTTTTCCTTGTAATCTCACAGTCACTCCTTGTAGGGGGGCCGAATTTTGATCACCTACTTTTCCTTTAAGAGTTCTGACCTGCGCAAACGCAACAGAGCTCATGGAAAATAACACAACGAATGTGTACAGTAGTTTTCTCATAATCAGATTTTTAGATTTAATAATAATAATTTCGATTTTCAAATATAGATTTCGAACGATAAATATATATAAAATTTGGTATCCACTTTAACAAATTGTTATGAATTTTTTAGAAAAAACAGATATTATATTTTTTAAAGTATAATATACTCATTTATAATTACTTATAATCAAAAAAATTAGAGCTAATTTTAGACTTAAATATATCTCTCTACCTTCATTTTTTGTGTTTTATGGGTTTGTTAAGGGTATTTTAACAAAAAGGGATTC
>Ga0209829_10004180_pt1 | contig 10271 bp, 7 predicted proteins | sample C_140205_EF_Meta_FD_187311 | JGI IMG/M metagenome (GOLD analysis project Ga0209829, IMG submission 187311) | Freshwater microbial communities from Lake Croche, Canada to study carbon cycling - C_140205_EF_MetaG (SPAdes) (version 2) | ecosystem: Environmental > Aquatic > Freshwater > Lake... | reverse complement strand
GCCGCTCGAATCCCAAGTGCTACACGCATCCCACCTTCCGCTCCGGCCCTTACTTCGGAAACCTCGACCGACCGGTCGAACGTAACGTCTTCAACGGCAGCCACGGCGAACTTGCCTCCTTCTGGGGAAATCACGGTATTTCCACGCACTAAGATGGATCGTCGTTTGACCGCAGGTCCGGCTGTGCTTTGATGGCCGGACCATGAGCAACATCATCCCACTTATCAGCTCCGGCACTGCCGGTCCGCTCGGTGTCCTTCACCTTCCACGCCTCTGGCAGAAGGTTTCCCTCGCCGCCCGTGGCAAGCTCGCCGACGGCTACAAGGGCCCCGGTCCTGGCTACGATTACATGGTCATCGAGGCTCTCGGTCTCGATAAGGACTCGCTCGTCGCCTTCATCACCGACAGTCGCCCGACCTACGCCGCATTCGAGGCCTGGGTCGCCAGCCAGCCGGGTGCGAAACTCGATGCCGCTTCCGTTGGCGCATTGAACTCCGCGATCAGCGGCTACAACCACACCGACGACGTCCGTGCCTCCATCCTCGCCGCCGCCGGAATCCCGAACGATGCCGCCGCGCCGAAGGACGCCGTGAACCTCAACAACCTCGACGACTGGTCCGAGTTTCACGCCGCCGAACTGGCGTGATTCAACATCAACTTCTCAAGCCGGGACCTGTAAACGGGTCCCGGCTTTTTCGTCTGGATTGATCTGGCGTCAGGGCTCTGATCCCGCTAAGTTCCGACACACATAGAACTTCGATCTGCATGGAAAAGTCGGTAACCAAGCGAACGCTAAAAGAGTTCCGGGAACGCGAAAATCCCTGGAAAAACCGCAGCTACCTGGAGCGACTGAACGCCATGGCCGTGATCTGTGGAACCACTCAAAACGATGGATCAGCTCAATCAGGATTTTCTCGAGTTCATCGGATTTCTCGAAAAGGAGAACGTTGATTACCTGATCGTCGGTGGCTACGCCGTCGGGATGCACGGGTTTCCGCGATACACGGGAGACATCGATTTTTTTGTCGCGATCAGTAACGAGAACGCCGCGAAACTTCTCCGGGTCTTTGAGCAGTTCGGCTTTGGCGACATCGGCTTGAGCACATCGGATTTTCTCGAGGAAAACTTCGTCGTAGAGATCGGACGCGAACCAAGAAAGATCCAGGTTCTTACAGGTATCGACGGTGTGGCGTTTGAGGAATGCTTCAGCCGCCGGGTGGAAATCCGGTATGATATGAGAACCTCTTACTGAAGTTCATTGGCAAGGACGATCTCATCCGCAACAAGGCGGCTTCTGGCGGGCCTAAGGATCGAATTGATCTAGGTGAGCTGGAGAAATCCTGACTCTTCAATCACTCCGCTGGCGCGAACACCAGCGCCGTCCTCGCGGGGATGTAAATGCTGAGCCTGCCATTCAAGTTCACCGGATAGACGAATGAATGATCGACTCGTCCCTGTCCACCGAAGTACGGGTCATCACTATCGAGCATGAGTTCATAGGTGCCGATTTCCGGAACGGGCAGCTCGTAGTTGAAATAGGAACCGTGGGGCGAAAGGTTGACCACGAAGATGAATCGGCCACGTTCAGCGCAAAGGACCTTGTTGCCTGCGTCGAGGTTGAGCAGCTGCGCTGGAGGTGAGGAAAGCAGGCGATGCTTCGAGACGAGTTCAACGAGCGCGCGGTCGAAGTCGCCCAGCCACTCGTATTTCAGCTCCGGATTCTCCGCGAGTGACCACTGGCGGCGGCAATGATGGTAAGACCAGCCATTGCCCTCGCGCGGGAAATCAATCCACTCGGGGTGACCGAACTCGTTGCCCATGAATGTCAGCCAGCCTTCACCACCGAATGACATGGTCAGCAGTCGCAGGATCTTGTGCAGGGCGATGCCGCGTTCGATGACCGGGTTCTGGTCGGACTTCGCCATGAACCAGTACATGTTCTGGTCCATCAGCCGGAAGGCCAGGGTCTTGTCGCCGACGAGTGCCTGGTCGTGGCTTTCGGCGTAGGCAATGGTGGCCTCACCGTAACGTCGATTGGTCATCACGTTCCAAAGTTCACCGAGATCCCATTGCTCGTCGGGCACCTCCTTGAGTAGCTTGATCCAGTGATCCGGCAGGCCCATCGAGAGGCGATGGGTGAAGCCGCAGCCGCCTTCGGAAACCGGACGACACAGCCCGGGCATGCCGGACATGTCTTCCGCAATAACAAGCGCGCCGGGCCGGATGCGGGTGATCAGAGTGGTGGCGAGCTGGAGATAAAGGATGGCGTCCTCCTCGGCGTCGCCGCCAAAGTAGTCATCATAACTGCCGAAGGCTTTGTTGCCATGGGAATGATAGAGCATCGAAGTCACACCATCGAAGCGGAAGCCATCGAAGCGGAATTCCTCCAGCCACCAACGGAGATTGGAAAGCAGGAACTGTCGGACTTCCGGGCGACCGTAGTCGAAGCACTTCGAGTCCCACAGCGGATGTTCGCCGCGTTCGCCGGAATGGAAATACTGGTTGCCCGAGCCATCGAAGTCGTTGAGGCCCTCGGCGATGTTCTTCACCGCGTGCGAGTGGACGATGTCGAGCAGCACCGCGATGCCGAGTCCGTGGGCGGTGTCGACGAGATATTTCAAATCATCCGGCGTGCCGAAGCGTGAGCAGGGAGCGAAGAACGACGAGACGTGATAGCCGAACGAGCCGTAATACGGATGCTCCTGCACGGCCATGAGTTGGACTGTGTTGTAGCCGCCGCGTTTCACCCGGGGAAGAACGTCATCGGCGAACTCCCGATAGGTGTGCACCCGACCTTCCTCACCGGACATGCCAACGTGGGCCTCGTAGATGAACGGCGTGGTGACCGTGGCGGGATCGAAGTCGTTTTTCCACTGATACGGCTGCGGCGAATTCCAGATCTGCCCGGAATAGTCATGCGTCACGCTGTCCTGCACCGCGCGACGGATGCAGGCAGGCACGCGGTCGCGGCGGGAATCATCGGCCCCGATGACGTGAAGTTTGACCCGCTGACCGTGGTCGAGCGCATCGCCTGGAAGCCGCAGTTGCCACACTCCGGCTCCGGCGGGCGCGAGCGGATGGCTTTCGCGGTTCCAGTTATTGAAATCCCCGATGAGGAAGACCGCTTTCGCCTTGGGTGCCCACTCGCGGATCATCCAGCATGGCCCGGCGGCCTGATACTGGATGCCGGTGAACTTGTGGCCGGTCGCATGGGCGGAAAGCGATCCCGCGTGCTGTTCGATGTGGGCCAGTGTTTTCTGAAAGCGGTCCAACCGTCGCCGGATCGCACTCTCGTAGGGAGCCAGCCAGGGATCGTTGACGACCAGGACGGGGGTGTCGCTCATGCGCTGCCACTGTGGCGGCGTTCAAGTGACCCTGAAAGGCGGAAGTCGTGGATTTTCAGGAATGGACCGCGAGCTTCAGTTCGCCGCCATGACCCTTCCTGCGCCCTAAAGTTCGCGGTCCATTCAGTTCTTCGCCGGAATTTCTTTCCCGAAGAGCTCTTTCAAATAGTCCGGTGTCAGCAACTCCGGCGTCACGATCGGATCCTTGCCGGGAACATAGAGCACGTTCACCGGAATCGCGGTCCGTCCCAGCTCGCGCAACTTCTCCTCGATCGCGGGATCCGGGTTCGTCTTGTCGCCCTTGAGCGCCACGATGCCCTTGTCCTTCATCAATTGGATCACCTCCGGCGTGTAGGCACGCTTCTTGTTGAACTGGCAGGTGGCGCACCACTGGGCGGTGAAATCGACATACACCGGCGTCCCGGCCTCGGTGAGTTCCGTCACGCGCTCGGCCGACCAATGCTCCCACACCAACTTCGACTTCTCTGGCGGCTTGGTGATCCAGAACCCACCAATCGCGAACACCAGCGCGAGCCCCATCGCGAGGTAGCGCACGGATTTCTCGCGATACGGAAGATTCCAGCGTCCGAGAATCCACGCCCCGATGGCGATGGCACTCAACCCGAAGATCGGGCTGAGCATGTTTTCCAAACCAATCTGGCCGGTGTAAACCCAAAGCAAGTATCCAGCGGTGGCGAACAGAAAGAAGGCCATCGCCTGCTTGAAGCTTTCCATCCACGCGCCGGGGCGTGGGAGGAGGTGGATCAGCTTCGGGAAAATCGAGAGCACCAAGTAGGGCGTCGAAAGCCCGAGCCCCATCGCAGTGAAGGCCAAGAAGAACTGCACGGCAGGCAGACCGATCGCGGTGCCGATCGCCACGCCGAGGAAGGGAGCCGAGCAGGGAGTGGCCACAAGAGTCGCCAACACGCCCGAGAAGAAGGTTCCCGAAAGCCCGCTCTTCGACTGGAGCTTCCCGCCGACCGAGGTGGCGGATGCGCCGATCTCAAAGACGCCATACATGTTCAGCGCGAGGATGAACATCATCAGCATCAGCCCGAGCACCACCCAAGGGTTCTGCAATTGATAGCCCCAACCAATCGAATCCGCCGATCCCGACTTTGCCAATGCCGCCGCTCTCGCCGCAAACAACACGCCGCTCAGCGCCCAGAATGAGGCCAGCACTCCGAGCGTGAACATCAGCCCGTGCAGCATGATCTTCTTCGAGTCCTCGCCCGATTGCTGGACGAAGCCCATGATCTTCAGCCCGATCACCGGAAACACGCAGGGCATCAGGTTCAGGATCAAACCACCTAACAGCATACCGCCGAGGATGGGCAACAGCTTGGCGAGGGAGAGTGGCGCCGGCGGTGGAGGAGGTGGAGTGGTGACCGCCACATCGGAAAGCAGGATCGCGTTCGCGCCAAGCGTGGTGTCCAGTGGCGACTTCGCGCTGAGGATGCCGGAGAGGGTCTTTCCGGGCGTGATCTTGTTGCCGAGCGCGTCTTCCGTGGCGCGCTTCACGGTCACCACCCAGTCGTTGCCGTCCTTCGCAACCGAACCACCCTCGCTGGAGGTCTTCACGAAAAGGCTGGCTGGGATGAACTGCAGTCCAGCAGCCTCGAGGTTGTTCGCCGCGCCCTTGCCCGGGGTCATCCGGATCTTCACGGAGTCCGCCGCACTCTCGACCGCCAGCGTCCAAGCCGAGGAAACTTTCGGCAGCGCGGCGCGGGCTTTCGCGAACAGGGGGGCTTTCACAGGATCGACTGCCGAAGTCCCCGCGGCCTTGAGATCCAGGGTGAGCTCAGCCTTCTCGTCCCTGCACTGGTCGCTGCAGATCTGCCACGTCGCCTTGGCACCGAGCTTCACCGCATCGCCCGATTTCAGGTCGACGGGTGGGGTGATCTCCACGAGGAAAATCGTCATGCCTCCATACACGAAGCTCTTGCTGCCATAGATCTCTTTCACCTCCGGCACCGGCCACTGGATCGGCCCGGCGGTGAAGCCCTCTGGGAGCGTCCAGGTCAACGTCGGAGATTTCTCCACGCCGCCGGAGTTGAGGTAATAAGCATGCCACTCCGGTGGAATCGCGAGCTGGAAGGCCACGGTGAACGGCTTGCCGGGTGCAATCGCGGTGACTTCCGAAACAAGTGCGGCCGTGGCGGAATCCTTCGCACCTCCCAATTCCTTTCCGAAATCGAACTGCCCGGGCGACTGCACCAGCAGCGAGAAAAAAACGGCAACGACGAGGGAAAGGGAGCGGGGCATGGCGAGGTGGTTCGATAGTAAGAGGCACCAGCGGCTTTTTTCATCCAAAATAGAAGGCCACCCAGTGATTCCCGGGTGACCTTTTGGAGACTTCGTTCCGAAAACGAGAGGCGATTGGTAACGATCAGTAACCGTTCTGATGCCAGTTGCCGTACTTGTCGTAGTAGCCGCCTCGGTTGTTATTGTTGTAGTTGCGGCGTTCAGTGTCGCGGGCATTGCCGATCGCGGCTCCGCCGAGACCACCGGCTGCAGCTCCGATGAGTGCACCCTCACCGGCGCGGCCGGATTGGTTGCCGATGATGGCGCCCGCTCCAGCGCCAAGCAGGGCACCAGTCACGGCTCCGCGCTGGGTGTCTGGACCGGTCGGGCCGGAGCAATTCGAGAGAGTCAGGGCAGCGATAAGCGCACAGGTGGAGGTCAGGAGTGTTTTCATGAGGTTGATTATTGGACACCCTAGCAATAGACCACTCTGCGGCGTCCTCAAGTGGAATTCTCATGGTCCCGGCAACCCTTCAGGCGGACGCAGCTCACAATTTCCTCACCAAGTCCTCCACCAGCGCCGGGCCTTCGTAGATGAACGACGAGTAAATCTGCACCAGCGAGGCCCCTGCCCGCAGCTTGGCCTGCGCATCCGCCACCGAGAAAATCCCTCCAACCCCGATGATCGGCAGAGCGCCGCCAAAGGCCGCCGAAAACGCCGCGATCACCTCGGTGCTTCGGGTCGTAAGCGGTCTGCCCGAAAGCCCGCCGGCCTCGTTCGCCCGCGGATGGCCCTGCACCGTCCGGCGGTCGAGCGTCGTATTCGTCGCGATCAGCCCGTCCAGCCCGCCCTCGAGAAAGACCTTCGCCAGCCCGGTAATGTGCGCTTCCTCCAGATCCGGAGCCACCTTGAACAACAGCGGCACCCGCTTTCCATGCCGCACCCACAGCGTCTCCTGCTCGCGCTTCAGCGTTTCTAGTAGCCGGGCCGATGCCTCGACACCCTGCAGATCGCGCAGGCCCGGCGTGTTCGGCGACGAAAGGTTCACGGCGATGTAGTCCGCCACCGGGTAAGCCGCCCGCAAGCAGGCCAGGTAATCGTCCGCCGCGTCCTCGTTGGGCGTGTCCTTGTTCTTGCCGATGTTGAAGCCGATCACGCCGTCAAAGTCCTTGCTGCGGCGTACGTTTTCCACGCCCGCCTCGATTCCCGGATTATTGAAGCCCATCCGGTTGATGATCGCCTCGTCCGAAATCAGCCGGAAAAGGCGCGGCTTCGGATTCCCTGTCTGCGGTCGCGGCGTGATCGTCCCGATTTCGATAAAGCCGAAGCCCAAGCGCCCAAGCGCGTCGATCGTGTTGCCCTCCTTGTCCAACCCGGCGGCCAACCCCACCCGGTTCGGAAACTTCAGCCCCATCACCTCCACCGGCGTCGCAAAGGGATTCGCCGGAAACATCCGCTTCAGCAGCCCACTCCGCTCCGCCAGGCGCAGCAGGCGCAGGCTCAAATGGTGCGCCACCTCGGCATCGAGTCGAAACAACCAGGGGCGGACGAGGGAATAGGCGTCGGGCACGGCCCGAGGATGGGAAAGCACGGCGGGCTTGTCCATTCGTTCGTCGATTGGAGGCAGGGACCTTTCTCCGAAAAGGTCCGGCGGGGGGCGGCTTGTTTGGCCGATGGAGTTCCGAAATAGTCGCGCGGCCCTCAAGCCCCCGCGACGATGAAGAAACTGGAAAACACCTCAACTGCATGGCAGTATCCAAAATCATCAGATTGATCTTGGTGTGACGGTTGGTTCTTCCCGCAGGTGCCCCCATGCTCCGACGGCTTCTATCTACCTGTGGATCCACCCAATGCAGATGCTCGACGTAAAAGTGGCCATTCGAGGGATTGACCCGCGGTCTGTCTCACCGAAGCTGCGGCATGCCGAACGCTCTGATCCACGAGACCTCGCCCTACCTGCTCCAGCACGCGGAAAATCCGGTGGACTGGATGCCATGGGGTGAGGCGGCATTCAAGAAGGCCGCGGCCGAAGACAAGCTGGTGTTCTTGTCCGTCGGCTATTCGACCTGCCACTGGTGCCACGTGATGGAGCGCGAGAGCTTTGAGAACGCCAGCGTCGCCGCGGAAATGAACCGTCATTTCATCTGCGTGAAGGTCGATCGCGAGGAGCGGCCCGATGTTGACGCCACCTACATGGCTTTCATTCAGGCGACGAGCGGGCAGGGTGGTTGGCCGATGAGCGTGTGGCTCACGCCGGAAGGCAAGCCGGTGGTCGGCGGCACGTATTTTCCGCCGGAGGACCGCTATGGTCGCGCCGGGTTCCTGCGGCTGTGCGGCGAGATCGGGCGCCATTGGAAGGAGGACCGGGCGAAGATGACCGCGAGTGCGGAAAAGGTGATGAAGCACCTGCGTGAGGAAGCGGACACCGAGGCGGTCATGCAGGGTCTGCCGGATGCCAGGGTCCTCGGCGATTTCATCGATCGCTGCGAGGCGATGTTTGATCCGGAGGAGGGTGGCTGGGGCGGTGCTCCGAAGTTTCCGCGTCCGGTCGTGCCGCGCTTGCTACTACGACTCTCGGAGAGGTTCGGGCCGGAATCCGATGAAGGCGCGGCCTGTTTGCAAATGGTCGAGCGCAGCCTCCACGCGATGGCGGCGGGCGGGATTCGTGACCACCTCGCCGGTGGTTTCCATCGCTATTCGGTGGACCGCTACTGGCATGTGCCGCATTACGAGAAGATGCTCTATGATCAGGCGCAGTTGGCTGATGTTTTTCTAGACGGCTGGCAGGCGACGGGCGAGGGCTTGTTTCGTGTGGTGGCGGAGGAGATTTTCCGCTACGTGATCGGAGAACTTGGCGACAAGGGAGGGGCCTTTCATGCAGCCGAGGATGCCGACAGCCATGAACACGTGGGTGACCATGAGAAAAAGGAAGGCGCGTTCTGGACCTGGCAAGCGGAGGAGATCTCCCGACTGCTCGATCCCGAGGCGGCGGCGCTCTTCTGCGCGGCCTATGGGGTGACGGCGGAAGGAAACGCCCGGCCGGAAAGTGATCCGCATGAGGAACTCGTCGGGCGCAACACGCTCTACCGTGCGCTTGGAGACAGGACCCTGGCAGTTCGTTTTGATTCGGCCGTGGAGGAGATTGAGCGCTCGCTCGCAGGTTCTAGGGCATTGTTGTTGGAGACCCGTCTGAAGCGTCCGCTGCCGCATCGCGACGACAAGATCGTGACCGCGTGGAATGGTCTGATGATCGCCGCGATCGCGAGGGGCGCGCGTATTCTGAATCGGAGTGATCTGTTGGAATCCGCGAAGCGTGCGCTCACCTTCATTCGTGACCATCTTTGGTTCGGCACGCAGTTGTTCCGAAGCCATCGTGGTCGCAACAGCAACATCGCGGCTTTTCCGGCTGACTATGCCTTTCTCATCTCCGCCTTGATCGAGATTCATTCGGCCGATGGCAATGCCGCGCATCTCGCCTGGGCGTTGGAGCTCCAGCAACGGATGGACGATGACTTCTGGGACGCCACGCGCGGTGGCTACGTCTTGAAGACTGAACTCGCTGGCGAGACCTTGCTCGTCATGCGCGAGGACTACGACGGAGCCGAGCCTTCGCCTGGCCACGTGGCGGCGGAGAACCTTCTCAAGCTCGCCATCCTGCTCGACCGGCCTGAGTTCGCCACCCGCGCCGAGGCCATTGTTCGCGCGGAGGCCCGCGTCGCGACGACACAGCCATTCTCGGTGCCGGTCCTGCTTGGCGCGTTTGACCTGCTGGAACGCGGGGTGATGAAGATCGAGTGTCTTGGCAAGCCGGGTGACGATCTTGCTCATCTACTACGAAACAAGTACCTGCCGCGCGCGGTTTTTGTGCGCGGCGAGGGTGAGGGGCAGGTCGTCGTCTGCGAAGGGATGGTCTGTCATCGTCCGATCCACGAGGCGGGGGAGTGGAAGCGGTGATGGTGCCGGGTATGCAAAGGTGGGGTGAGACAAACGCGGGGCGAGGGTGGATTTGTGAACTTTTGCTTTCGCGACCTCCCCGGCCCGGTCATCAATGTGCTGATGGTTGAGCGACATTTCCTAGGCTGGGAGCGGCCATTTCTCGGACTGCTGGTGGACTGGCTTCTCGCCAGGCGCGACAAACTGCCGGGGATGCTGGTGGTGGTCCCGACGGCACAGTCCGGGCGACGTTTGCGCGAGGCGCTGGCCGAACGAGGTGGATGCCTGACTCCGAAGGTGGTCACGCCGGGATTTTTTCTGAAAACCGAGGGAGCCGCGCCGGAGGCGGTCGAGGTGCTGGCGTGGGTGGAGGTGCTGGAGGCAATCTCTGATTGGTCGGACTTCGAGGCGGTGTTTCCGATGCCTCCCGGAGAGGACGAAGGGCCAGGCTGGTCACTCGGGCTGGCACGTTCGCTCACAGGCGTGCGGTCGGGGCTGCAGGAAAATGCGCTGACGCTGGCGACTGCGGCCCGTCGGCTTTTCAACACTCCCGAAGCCGAGCGATGGTCGGCCTTGCAAATTCTGGAGACAAGGGTGGAGGCGCGGCTTTCCGAGTGGGGCCAGGTTTCCCGAAGTTCGCTGCTGGAAGGCTTGTCGCGTGAGCCGGTGGAGGGTCGGATCATCCTCGCGGGAGTGCCCGATTTTCCGGCGGCGGTGGCGAGTCGGTTGTGGGTCTCGGACGTGACCTG
>Ga0209829_10004179_pt1 | contig 10271 bp, 7 predicted proteins | sample C_140205_EF_Meta_FD_187311 | JGI IMG/M metagenome (GOLD analysis project Ga0209829, IMG submission 187311) | Freshwater microbial communities from Lake Croche, Canada to study carbon cycling - C_140205_EF_MetaG (SPAdes) (version 2) | ecosystem: Environmental > Aquatic > Freshwater > Lake... | reverse complement strand
GGATCGGAGCTGATCGAGATCGCCGCCTCGCCGATGCCGGGGAGATAGAGCATGTTGAACTGCCCCGGCGCGAAGCGGTACGAGGCGCGGAGGGCCGCGTTGACGATCCTCAGGTCGTAGCTGCGGACGCCGGGTGTTTCGTCACGGATGGCGACGATGCTCCCCGCGTGGGTCTGCCAGGGGTCGGCCGACAGCGACGTCGGCCCGGGGCGGCCAGGAGCGAGTTGGGGATTCATGGCGCGTTCCCCGTCGCTGGGCCCGGCGACTCGCGGATCGCCGCCACCTCCGCCGTCAGGTCGATCCCCACCGGGCACCAAGTGATGCACCGCCCGCAGCCGGTGCATCCGGAGGTGCCGAATTGATCGATCCAGCCGCCGAGCTTGTGCGTCAGCCATTGCCGGTAGCGCGAGGCGGTCGTGTGGCGCACGCTCGTGCCGTGCATCCGGGCATGGTCGAGCGAGAAGCAGCTCGCCCAGTGCCGTTCGCGGGTCACGGCGTCGCCGGAGAGATCGGCTACTTCCGTCACGCTCGCGCAGAAGCAGGTCGGGCAGACGAGCGTGCAGTTGGTGCAGGAGAGGCAGCGATCGGCCACCTCGAGCCAGCGCGGATGCTCGAGGTTTGAATACAGGAGATCGCGGAGATTGTCCATCTCGAGGCTGCGGCCGGGCCCGCCGTCGCTCCCCTTGCGGGCCCACATCGCCCGCTCCAGCTCGACCGGCACGCGCTCGGCGGCGGCCACCTCCTCCGGCAGCGACGGGGCGAGCGGGAGCTCGGCCGCGATCGCGTTGATGACCGCTGCCCCCCGGGCCGATCCAATCCGGCATTCATAGCGGCGCGGGCCCCCGCCAGGGGCGACTCCATCGGCCGGACCGGGGCCGAGATCGACCAGGGCGAGATCGGCCTGTCGACCGGCCGGCACGGAGCAGGCGGCGGGGCCGGAGCCGGTGGAATGGCAGAAGCAGGTGGCGGCCGCCCGACGGCAATCGACCGCAACGAGAAACAGCCTGTCGCGCCGCCGCTGATAGGCCGGATCGATCGCTCCACCCTCTCCGCCATCCCCACGCAGAAAGACCCGATCCTGGATGGCCAGCGCCGCCAGGTCGCAGCCTCGCATCCCGATCACCGCCAAGGGCCGCTCCGGCAGCGGGACCGCACGCTCCTGCCAGACCTCCCCGATCCGCTCGAACCGGGCGATCGGCTCGCGGGCAGGAAAAAGAAAGTTCTTCAGCGAATGGGGGCCGACGACGTGATCGAACGGCCCGGCGGACTCGTCGCGGTGGAGCCGGTAGTGCCCCCCCTCCTGCTCGTCGATCCAGCCGGTGGGAAGCTCGTCGGCCGAGGCCAGATCGCGGAGCACGATCGCCCCGTCGGCGACCGTCGGCCCGATGACCCGATACTCGACGGCGAGCACCTCAATCAGCCGGTGAAGCGCCACCGGGCTGAGGATCACCCGGTCACCGATCTGTCGGATGGGCGTAGGCACGATTCGTTTCGCTCCCGACATGGATCCAAACCGGCCGCATTCTACCAGCCAGACCGGCTGGGCGCCTGGGATGGAGCTGGGCCGTCAGAGGAGGAACCGCTTCAGACTTTTGAGCTTCTCGATCAAGTCGCCGCGGAAATCGGGGTGGGCAATCGAGACGAGGAGCCGCCCGCGCTCGGCGAGCGTCTGGCCATGCAGGTTTACGGCGCCATGCTCGGTCACCACCCAATGGACATGGCCGCGCGTGGTGACGACCCCCGCGCCGACATTCAGCGCCGGGACGATCCGCGAGATCGTTCCCCCGGCGGCCGTCGACGGCAGGGCGATGATCGGCTTCCCTCCCCGGCTCATCGCCGCGCCGCGCATGAAGTCCATCTGGCCGCCGATCCCGGAGTGGATCCGGTGGCCGATTGAATCGGCGCACACCTGGCCGGTGAGGTCGATTTGCAAGCCCGAGTTGATCGCCGTCATCCGCTCGATCTTGCGGATCGCGAGGGTGTCGTTCGTCCGGTCGCAGGGATGGAGCTCGACCAGCGCGTTGTCATCGACGAAGTCGTAGAGCCGCTGCGTGCCGATGACGAAGCTCGTCACCGAGCGCCCCGGATGGATCGCCTTGAAACGATTCGTGATCACACCCGCCTCGACCAGCGACACGACGTTGTCGGAGAACATCTCGGTGTGGATGCCGAGGTCCTGCCGGTTTCCGAGCCGCCGCAGGACGGCGTCGGGAATGGCACCGATGCCGAGCTGAAGACAGGCCCGATCTTCGACGAGGGCCGCCACGTGCATGCCGATCGCCTCGGTGACGGCCGTGTCGCCCCCGCCAGGCTCTCTGTGCGGAAGCTCCCGGTCGCTCGTGACGAAGGCCGAGAGCGACGACAGCGCCACGCCCGAATGGCCGTGCGTTCGCGGCATCCGGGCATTGATCTCGGCGAGGATCAGCGCTCCTGAATCGGCCGCCGCCCGCGCCGCGTCGACACTCGTTCCCAGCGTGCACTGGCCGTGCCGGTCAGGAGGAGAAAGTTGGAGAAGCGCCGCGTCGAGGCGGACCTGGCCGCTGGTGAACAGGGCCGGGATGTCGGAGAGGAAGATCGGCACGAAATCGGCCGTCCCCCGGTCGACCGCGCCGCGCAGGCTTTCCCCGGTGAACAGCGACACCGAGCGAAACCTTCCGCCGCAGCCGTCGGCCGCGAATGGCACGGTCCCTTCGAGGTGGAGATGCCACAGCCGGACGTTATCGAGATCGGTCCTCCGGCAGAGGGCCTCGAGGAGCCTCGTCGGCGTCGCCGCCGCGCCATGAACGAAGACGTTCATCCCGCTCCTGATGTGGGCAACGACCGCGTCGGCCGACTCGGCACGGTGGTGCCAGGGATCGGGTCCGGCTGCACTCATGCGTCGGTCTCCGTGAAGGGAACGGAAGAAATCCGGCGCGCGAAGGGGGCAAGGAATCGGGCCGGGGCGGCGAGATCGTCGGCACTTACACGAACGTGAAGCGGGGCAACACCGCCGGGCGCGGCGACGAGCTCGTCGACCTCGATCTTCTCGCGGCTGGCAAGCTGCGCGAGGACCGTCTCGGGGGTGGCATCGGAGGGATCGCGGCCGAGCCTGGCACGGGCCGCGACGCGGGCGCAGAGCAGATCGGCGGGAAGATCGAAATCGAGCCACACCAGCCGCGTGCCGCTGTCGCGGGCCGCTGCCGCGAGGAGATCGCGCTGCCAGCGGGCATTGCAGGTGGCATCGACGACGACGCTCGTCCCCGCTTCGAGCAGTCCGTGCGACAGCGACGCGAGGCGCTCGTACACGCGCTGGGTCATCGCCGCTCCGTAGAGGTCGGCGGTGGCGGGGCCGGGGCGATCGGTCGCGGCCATCGAAAACAGCCGCTTCCGTTCGACGTCGCTCCGCAGACGCACCGCACCGAACACCCCGACACTCTCGGCCGCGAGGGTCGACTTCCCCGCCCCCGACACGCCGGTGGTGACCAGGAGCAGCGGCGGAGCCGGCGCCCCCAACCGCTCGGCCAGGTCGAGGTAGCGATCGGACTCGCGCCGGGCGGCGGCCGCGACTTCCGGCGGGCAATCCCCCTGCGCGGAACGGATCGCCGCGACGGCGCCGCGGACGACCGCCCGGGCCACGCGGTGAACAGGGAGGACGGCGGCGGCGGAGTGATCGTCGGCTGCCTCCATCCAAGCGCTGGTCACCTGCGCGGCGAGGTCGGGCCGGCCCCGGCTCTCCAAATCCATCGTCAGGAAGGCGATGTCGCTGGCGACGTCGATCCACCGCAGGTCGGGATTGAACTCGATCGAGTCAAAGGCGACGGGACGCCCGTCGAGGAGCACAAGATTGGCCAGGTGGAGGTCGCCGTGGCATTCGCGGATTCTTCCGCTGCCAACGCGTGCCTCGAAGTGGGCATGGTCACGGGCGAGGCGGGCCTCGAGCCAGCGCTCGAGCGCGTCGGCCCGGGGTGCGGCGTCGGGGCGGTGGCGGCGGATCTCGTCGAGATTCATCCGGAAGACAGCCCGGAGCCGATCGGGGCTGCCGTGGCCGCTGGCCGGCGCCGCGACCGCCTGAGCGGCTTGCACGCTGGCGATCGCCACGCCGAGCTCCCGGCATGCGGCAGCATCGATCCTCCCCGCCTCGAAGCGGGCATCGAGCCGGTCGGCCTCGTCAAACTGCGCGAGCTTCACGGCCCATTCGATCGGCTCGCCGGCGCCGTCGACATGGGGCGCCTGCGGTGAGCCGGTGATCGGCACCGCCGCCAGGTAGAGCCCCGGCGCGAAGCGGCGATTGAGGCGGAGCTCCTCGGCGCAGAAATGCCGGCGCCGATCGAGCGTGGAGAAGTCGAGAAACTCGAGCTTGCACGGCTTCTTCACCTTGTAGGCAAACGGCCCGGTGAGAAACACCCAAGAGATGTGGGTTTCGACGAGCTTGATCGGGCCGACCGGGTGGGGATAGGCCGCCGGCTCGAGAAGCTTTTCGATCAGCGCCGATCGTGACGCCCCCGACATCAAAAAACCTCGCGGTGGCGGGGGAGGGGACGCGGGGCAGCGAGGTCGAGCTCGACGAGCTTCGCTCCGCGTTGCCATGCCGGTGGCCCGTACGCCCCCCAGCCGGTGACGCGGCCGTAGACGAGATCGATCCCTTCCCAGTCGCCGTGGTAGTTATTGACATGATCGTGGCCGCAGAACACGCCGACGACCCGAGTCGATCCGGAGAACCGCCTGAACGACTCGCCGGTGTCGCTGTCGTAGCAAACATTCTCGGCCTTCTCCCCGTCGATAGGGCCGCGCTCGAAGAGCTTGTGGTATTCAATCAGCGGAATGTGAACGAAGACGGTGATCGGGGCGTCGACCTCGCGATCCTCGTCGGCCGCGACTTGGCTGTCGAACCACTCCAGCTGCGGCACCGAGATCTTCCGGTCTCCGGCCGCATAGCCGACCTGGAAGAAGAACAGGCTCGCTGCCGGCTTCACGCCGTCGCCGGAGAGGAGGTCATAGCGGAAGCAGTAGTGCCTGCCCGCGGGGCTATCGACATGCCCCTGCAGGCCGTGGCCGATCCGGCCGCTGATCTCGTCGAGCGGAAGCGACCCCGGCCCTTGCTTGACCGGGTAGTCGTGATTGCCAAAGCAAAGCGTCCAGGGGACGGAAAGATCATTCATGATCTCCAGCCCCTTCCACTCGACCTGTCCGAAGGAATCGTTGTTGACGAAGTCGCCAGTGTGGATGACAAGGTCGGGCTTCTCGGCCGCGACGAGCCCGCGGATCACGGCGGCGGTGCGTTCGGTGGCAGGCCCGGGATAGAAGTGGGTGTCGGTGATCTGGAGGATCCGCAGGGCGCGATCCCGCCCCGGCGTGAAGCGGACCTCGTAGTGATCGCTCTGCATGCGGTGGATGAGGAGATCCCCGAGCCGCTGCTCCCCTTCATCGGCCCGGGCGGGAGCGTGGAAGGCCCCGATGGAGAGCGCTCGCGACAGGGCGAGCCCCGTGACAGACCCCAACTCGAGGAATCGGCGACGACGCATGGTGAATCTCCGGCGCGTTCGATGCGTGGGACCTCTTCGGCGGGCAGGATCGACTACCCGCGTCACGAGCCCCATGGCATCCTCCGGCGACGACCTCATGCGGTCAATGCCGCCGCCGGCCGATTCCCCTTCGGGCCGAAAAAAAACCGCCCCTCCGGTCCTGACACCCGGAGGGGCGGCGTTCACGCTCAAGGGAGGGCTCCGGGGCTTACGCCCCGGGGCTCAGGCCTTGCGACGACGGCGCTCGAGAAGCCCAAGCGCCCCGCCCACGAGGGCCAGTACCGAGCCCATCCCGGCCGGGTCGATCTCGGGCACGGCCTGGATGAGGAGCAATTGCCCCCCCTCGACCTGGGCCGTCGTGATCCCGGTGGTGTAGTGGGCTTGATCGGAGGTCAAGTAGTAGCGATTCCAGAGCCGCTCTTGGGGATCGGCCACAAAGATCGACGTCACGTCGATGACCCCCGACGTCTCCTCATCGACATTGAACGGCGAGGTGGCCGCCAGACCGATGTCGCCGAACCGACCCGGATCGTGCATGAGCAGTTGCGTCAGCGTGTCGGTCTTCGGATCGTATTGCCACATCTTGCCGTTGTGGGCGGCGTTGCCGACATCCTCCTGGAGGATGATCGTCCCGGTCGCTTCGTTGAAGGTCATGTTGTCGAACATGTTGACCTTCTGCCCGTTGACCGTCGGCCCGTCGAGAACGAGATCGATCGCCCCGCCCTTCGACGGATCGGTGATGTCGTCGAAGGTCAGCTTCCAGAGCCGAGTCTGACCGATCTGGGTGCCGACCCCATCCGACACCTGGTCGAGCTGATCGGTCGTCACGAACCAAAATTCACTGGGGTTCGCGGGATTCCAGGCCCCGTCCTCCGGGCGGGAGAACGTGGTCGAAGCCGTGCCGGCGATGGAAAACCGAGTGCCGTCGGTGATGTTCGTCGCCCGCGAGGTCGCGTTCACGATCTCGGCAACGTTGCCAGCCACGGTCACGAAACCCAGGGTGCCGTTGGTGAGGCCGGCCTTGTCGACCACCGAGCCCGCGCTCGTCTTCGTGCCGACATACACGGCCAGGGAGTTGGTCATGATGCCGGTGCCACCGTCGTTGTTGCCGATGACGATCGTCTTGTCTTGGGCGTAGGGATTGGCCAACGCGTTCTCCCAGCCGCCGACACCCGTCAGGCCGGAGCCGTTGGTGGAGAGATTGAACTTGCCGAGGGTGTAGCTGTTGCCGGCACTCGCGCCGGTGACGACGGTCGCCTGGACCTTACCCGTGCTCCCCCCCTCCTCGCCGTTGAGGAAGATCTTTTCCTGGGTGCCGAGTCCCGTGGCGGCGTTGTAGAAGGCCGTCTGCTTGGCAAGATCGGCCGAGCATAAACGGTTGAAAGCGAACGTCGCCGGCGAAGCAGCCGTGGCCTGCGCGGTGGCATCCCAGCCGTAGACGTTCGTGATGAGGTCCTTCCCCGACACGACCGACAGATCCGACTTGTTGATCACCCATTGCGACACGAACGCCCCGATGGAACCGTGAGCCCGCACGACTCCCTTGTTGTTGGCGATTTCGTGATTCATGAGCACCGTGAACGTGCCATCGCCGTTGTCGAAGGCCCCCAGCCCGTCGGGGATGCCCGACATGCCGTAGCCGCCGATCGAATCGTCAGGGTTCGTGCCGGTATTGTCGACCGTCAGAATCGACGTCACCTTCGTCACGAGCGAGCTCGTGGCCCTCAGATAGGGGGAAGACCCAGTGCTCGGCCCCTGGGTGTACACCGTCTGGGCGCTGGCCGTCGAAGCCGCCGCGGAGGCGATCGCCATCGCCAGACAGACCCGCTGGAACGCGTGGGAAACCTTCATGTCGCATCACTCCGTTGTTGGCAAGAAACGCCGGTAGCCGGGCGGCTCCGGGGGAAATCCGTACTTTCCAGAAGCGAGCGTGGAGGCCGACGATGAGCGCTTGATGCGAGCCTCGGTAAGATTTCGATGAACCTGGCCCGATTTGCGCTCGTGATTTCCTCACGAACGCCGCCGGGCCTTCGGAGCGAGGGCCCGTCGCCCGGCCGGCCGCTTGATTGACTCGGGCCCCGGCGGAAGCAGAATAAAACGGTGGTTCCCCGGAGGTGCCAATCATGTGGTTTCCCTACTTCAAGGGCCAGCCGACCGACTACATCATCCGCTACTCCAGCGGGCGGCTGCGCGGCGAGGGGCAGGCAAAAGCGTTCTACTACTGGCGGTATAACACCCAGGTGGTGGCGGTGCCGACGCAGAGCCAGGATGTGAGCTTCGTCTTCAACGAGCTCTCGGCCGACCACCAGCAGGTCACGATTCAGGGGCAGGCCACCTTCCGGATCGGCGAACCGAAACTCGCCGCGCAGCTTTTCAACTTCAGCATCGATCCGCTCACCCAGGCTCCCCTCTCTGACGACCGCGAGAAGGTCGGCCGCCGGGTGGCGAACCTCGTCCAGGTGGCGACGCGCGGCGAGATCGGCACCCGTCCCCTCGAGAAGGCCCTCGCCGACGCGCCGGTGCTGGCCGCGGCCGTCGGCGGCGTGCTCGGGGCAGGGGGCATGCTCGGGGAGATGGGAGTCGAGATCCTCTCGGTGGAGTTTCTCTCCGTCCGCCCCACTCCAGAAGTTGCCAAGGCGCTCGAGGCGGAGCTGCGGGAATCGCTCCTCCGCCGCGCCGACATCGCCGTCTACGCCCGGCGGGCGGCGACGATCGACGAGGAGCGGAGCATCCGTGAGAAGGAGCTCGCCTCCGACAAGGCGCTCGAGGAACAGCGGAAGGGGATGATCGAGCTCGTGGGCGCCAACAGCCTCCGCGAGGCGGAAAACGCCGCGGCGGCCCGGGCGATCCAGGCCGACGCGGATGCCGATGCCGAGCGGAAGCAACTCGCCGTCTATGCGGGCCTCGAGTCGAGGCTCCTCCTCGCCCATGCAATGCGCGAATTGGCCGACAATGCCGGCAGCATTGGCAACTTGACGATCACGAGCGAATTGCTCGCGAGCCTCCTCAATCATGACGGCACCGGCCGGGATCACGGCTCCGGCCGGGCCAGCGCGAACTGACACCGCCCCGAAGGGCCTCGGGGAGACGGGCGATGGCAGCCGGAGGGGGATACACGAAGATCGTTGTCGTGACGCGGAAGACGATGCTCGAGGAGCTCGTCGAGCGGCATGGCACACGCGGGCAGGCCCGCTTCCTCGCCGAGAGCCGCGGCGAGTCGTTCGCCGAAGTGGAGCAGGCGCATGAGACCTATGAACACGCGCGGCAGAGCTTGCGGAAGGGACTCCCGGCCGGGGTCCGCAGCCAGTGGATCGAGCGCGGCTTCCTCCCCAACTTTCTCTTCGGCCCCCACGATCTGGTCGTGACGCTCGGCCCCGATGGCCTCGTCGTCAACGTCGCAAAATATCTCGCCACCCAGCCGGTTCTCGGAATCAACCCCGATCCGGAGCGGATCGACGGCGTCCTCGTTCCCTTTCCGATCGGCGCGGCAGCCGCGGCGCTCGCTGCAGCCCTCGCCTGCTCGATTCCCGTCCGGCGGATCACGATGGCCCGGGCCCGGCTCGACGACGGCCAGACGATCGACGCCGTCAACGACCTCTTCATCGGCATCCAATCCCACGCTTCCGCTCGCTATCGGATCGAATACCGCAAGCAGGTGGAGAACCAATCCTCCAGCGGCGTGATCGTCTCCACTGGCGCCGGCTCGACAGGGTGGTACCGCTCGGTGATGACAGCCGCGGCGGCGCTGGCGACAGCGCATCTGGGGAAGAAGGCGGTGGGGAATCTCGCTGATCGATATCCGCTCGACGCCACGGCGCGGGAGCTGCGCTTCAGCGTCCGCGAGCCGTTCACGAGCCTGTCGAGCACCGCGGGGCTCGTCTGGGGGCCGATCACCGGGAGCGAAACGCTCGACATCGTCTCGCAGATGCCCACTGGCGGGGTGATCTTCAGCGACGGCATGGAACAGGATTTCGTGAAGTTCGAAGCGGGTATGCGGGCCCGGATCGGCATCGCCGACCGCTGCCTCGAGCTCCTCTGGCCGGCGTGAGCGGGGCGGAAGGGCCCCCGGAAAACCTTCCCCACTCATCCGCACCCAAAGCTTGACGGCTTTGCAAGGATTTTCCACACTCCGCCGAGAGGGAGAGCATGGGCCTGGGGGGCGGTGGACGAAGCGCCGTCGGGCTCGAGCTTCGTGGCTCCCAAAACGAAACGATTCCTCGGGGGGAGTCCAGCCGATGCGACCGACCGGCGGACTTCACATGTGGCGATTGGGGGGGGGGTAGGCAAGCCCACTCGCGGCAACCAGGGACGGCAGCTTCGATCCGCCGTCGCCGCGTCATCAAGCACCGCCGGGCCCGAAGCGCCGTCGGGCTCGATCACGAGCCGCTCGAGCCGCGGCAGTTGATGACCGGGAACGACCCGGCCGATTTCGGGGGGCGGTTTCAAGCTCTTGTCGATCAAGCCACGCAGGCGGGCCTCGAGCGGACCGAGGCCCGCGCCGCCGCCTCGGCCATCTGGGACATCGCGGTCGCCAATGCCGATGCGAGTGAATCGGCCGCCAAGGCGGCGGCGCTTGCCACGGCCGTGTCGAAGGCGACAGCGGCCGATGCCACCCTCGGCACGGCGCTGACCATTGCCGGCGCGACCTTCGACACAAAGGCAGTCAAGGCGAACGACACCGCCGCCGCTACGAAGGCCGCCGCCGTGGAGACCTTCGTCGGGGCGGCGACCGCCGCTGCCGATCAGGCTGCCGAGACGATCGACGCGGCC
>Ga0209829_10004178_pt1 | contig 10272 bp, 9 predicted proteins | sample C_140205_EF_Meta_FD_187311 | JGI IMG/M metagenome (GOLD analysis project Ga0209829, IMG submission 187311) | Freshwater microbial communities from Lake Croche, Canada to study carbon cycling - C_140205_EF_MetaG (SPAdes) (version 2) | ecosystem: Environmental > Aquatic > Freshwater > Lake... | reverse complement strand
CGTTCTGAATCATCTCATCATCTTGATGAAGACCGGCAACAACAGTTGGGTTCCAGAAATATCCTGGACGATCAACTTGTGTGCCGCCTGCCACGATCGTGGCATGTGATGGAGTGCGTTCAATGAAGCTTTTTACTCGAGCTAATTGATTGGCATTATTTACTGGGCCATATAAGACATCTTCAGTTGGACCACCGGTTGTGATATTTTCACGAGCTTGTTGGCCAAGCAGTGCAACAAAATCATCATAGGCAGATGCTTCAACCATAACTCTGGTCGCTGCTGTGCAATCTTGTCCTGCATTGAAGTAACCAGCGATTGCGATCGCTTCGGCTGCAGCGGGAAGATCTGCATCTGCAAAGACAACGACCGGCGCCTTTCCACCAAGTTCAAGGTGAACTTTCTTTAAGTCTTTAGCTGCATTGGTCGCAACTTCCATACCGGCACGAACCGAACCAGTAATGGAGACCATCTGCGGAGTTTCATGATCGACTAGTGCGCGGCCGGTATCACGGTCGCCACAGACAACGTTAAATACTCCAGCCGGTAAGAACTCAGCCATTACTTCAGCCATCCAGACAGTGGATGCAGGAGTTGTATCACTTGGTTTCAAAACAACGGTATTTCCAGCAGCGATCGCTGGCGCCCATTTCCAGGTAGCCATCAACATCGGATAGTTCCACGGAGTTACTTGAGCGCAGACGCCGATCGGTTCGCGCCTAATAAAAGAGGTCATGCCCTTCATATATTCACCAGCAGAACGGCCTTCAAGGTTGCGAGCCGCTCCAGCGAAGAAACGAATTTGATCGACCATCGGTGGGAGCTCTTCAGTTGAAGTGAGCGCAAGTGGCTTACCGCAGTTCTCAGATTCAATTCCAACTAACTCATCTGCACGGGATTCAAAGGCATCAGCAATTTTGAGAAGTGCACGTTGGCGCTCTGCCGGAGTTGAATCTCGCCACTCTTCAAATGCACCAGATGCAGCTTTCATCGCACGATCTACATCATCAGCGCCAGAGACTGGGGCAGTTGCATAGACCTGACCTGTTGCTGGGTTAATGACATCAGAGCTCTTACCCGACGATGCTGGGACTGCCTTGCCGTTGATGAAGTTTGAGAGAGTTTTCATACCTCAGAGATTACTTCGGCGGCGGCCAATTGACCACAGGCGCCATCAATATCACGCCCACGTGTATCGCGAACGGTGACTGCTACCCCGTACGTCTCAAGGATTCTGACAAATTCTGCTTCATCTTCGGGGCGAGATGCGGTCCACTTTGAACCAGGGGTCGGGTTAAGGGGAATTAAATTAACGTGGGCATTACGGTTGCGCAGCAGTCGACCTAAGAGATCAGATCGCCATGCTTGATCATTAATATCTTTGATCATCGCATATTCAATTGAGTATCTACGGCCAGTCTTATCTGCATATTTATCAGCAGCTTCAAGAACCTCTTTCACATTCCACCGTGAATTAATCGGAACCAAGGTATCGCGAAGTTCATCATCGGGAGTGTGCAGTGAAATGGCAAGCGTCACGGGAATATCTTCGTCAATAAGTTTCTCAATGCCGCTGACAAGGCCGACCGTTGAGAGCGTGACTGAGCGAGCACCAATTCCGAGCCCATCAGGTTGGGGCGCTGTAATATTTCGGATCGTGCGCATCACTGGGTTGTAGTTTGCCATCGGCTCACCCATGCCCATGAAGACAACATTCGATAGTCGAGTTTGACCACCAGGAAGTTCGCCTTGATCACATGCGCGAGCTGCTGCAACAACTTGGGCGGTGATCTCCCCCGCTGTGAGATTTCGAGTTAATCCACCTTGGCCAGTTGCACAGAACGGGCAGTTCATTCCACAACCTGCTTGAGATGAGATACAGACGGTGGTGCGATCGCTATAACTCATCAATACTGATTCAACGAGCACGCCATCGTGCAACTTCCAGAGATCTTTACGTGTGCGGCCACCATCAGCTGACAATGAGCGAACCAAGGTAATCAACTTTGGCGTGAACTTCTCTGCCATAACTGCGCGAAGATCCTTAGGGATATCACTCCACGTCTCTGGATCATCGTTGTAATGGGTGAAGAAGTGAACCGCAGCCTGGTTTGCACGAAAGGCAGGAATACCTAACTCGACTGCAAGTGCTTTCCGGCCCTCGGGATCAAGATCTGCAAAGTGCTTGGGTGGTTTTACCCGTTGTTTTGGCTCATCAAAGACAAGTTTGATCTCTGGTAGATCGCTCATAGTTGGTATCGATTCACGAGTTCAAGTACTGCCCAAACTGTTGGCGCTGTAAAGAGAATGGAATCTAAGCGATCGAGGATTCCGCCATGGCCAGGAAGTAAAGTACTCATATCTTTAATCCGTAGATCGCGCTTCATTGCGGACTCAATGAGGTCACCGCAAGTCGCTGTTGCAACGGCCAAGAGACCAAGCAGAGTTCCAAGCCACCAATTACGATGAAGAGCAAAGTGAAACACCAGGGTCGCGCCGATTGTGGTGGCAACGATCGATCCAATCAGACCTTCCCAGGTCTTCTTTGGACTGATGTGAGGAGCCAGATAGTGGCGACCAAAGAGCACACCAGATAAGTAAGCGAATGTGTCATTGCAGCTTGTTAGAACTACAAGAGTAAAGATTCGAGCTACTGAATTTTCATGATGTGCAAGCAGCACGAGGAACCCGCCAAGGAATGGGATATAGAAGATCGCAAAGACAGCAGCGGTAGATCGCTTCACAAAGTCGACTGGATCTAAGAACATTAAGTAGACCATGACGTTGGTTGTTACAAAAGCCATTGTGATCGCAAGGAGCGAAACATTTCCAAACCAGGTGGCGCACGCTGTGATGGGGACAGATGCAACCAAAATCCAGTCAGGAATAACTACTCCACCAGCACGATAAGCATGATTGAGCTCACGAATACCAATCATCAGCACGATTGTTACAAGCACCGCAAAGATTGCTGGACTTACTGCAAGAGTGCCAAAGACCAATCCAATAATGACGGCTGAAACAAGAATCGATGAGCCTAGATTGCGCCCAGCTCTCTTGTTGATCGCTTCATTGATCGAGTGAATATCGTCCATTATTAAACTTCGAGCAATTCAGTTTCTTTATGCTTGAGCAACTTATCAATCTCATTGACATGCTCTGTCGTTACCTTCTCTAAATCTTTCTCGTAGCGAGCGATCTCATCTTTACCGGCATCGCCATCTTTCTCCATCTTTGCCATGGCATCCATCGCCGCGCGGCGAATGTTGCGGATAGAGATCTTTGAATCTTCGGCCTTGCCGCGAGCAACCTTGATGTAATCCTTGCGACGCTCTTCTGTGAGCTGTGGGAAGTTAACGCGAATTACCGCTCCATCAGTTGCTGGATTGACGCCAAGATCTGATTCGCGGATAGCGCGCTCGATTAGCCCCATTGCGCCCTTGTCATAGGGCGAGACAAGTGCCATGCGAGCTTCAGGAACTTGGAAAGATGCTAATTGTGAGAGCGGAGTGAGGGTGCCGTAGTAATCCACCATGATCTTGGAGAACATGCCAGGGTGAGCGCGACCGGTTCGGATCGCACCAAAATCTTCTTTAGCGACATCGATCGCCTTCGCCATTTTTGCGCCAGCATCTACGAGAATCTCATTGAGATCAGCCATTTTATTTCCTCACTCTATTCACCTGAATATTATTTCTTAGAAGAAGAAACAAGGGTTCCGATCGCATCGCCAGAGACTGCGCGACCGATATTTCCATTATCTTTGAGATCAAAGACCACGATAGGGAGATTGTTTTCACGACATAAGCTAAATGCGGCTGCATCTGCCACGGCAAGAGATTTAGCAATCACTTCATCAAAACTAATTGAGTCATACTTCGTTGCAGAAGGATCCTTCTTAGGATCAGCGGTATAAACACCATCGACGCCACTCTTTGCAAGCAAGAGCGCATCAGCATGAATTTCAAGTGCGCGCTGCGCCGCAACTGTATCTGTTGTAAAGAATGGCATTCCGGCGCCAGCACCAAAGATCACGACGCGACCCTTTTCAAGGTGACGAATAGCGCGAAGTGGTACATATGGCTCAGCTACTTGGCCCATGGTGATCGCTGTCTGAACGCGTGTCTGCACACCCTGCTTCTCAAGGAAATCTTGAAGTGCGAGGCAGTTCATCACAGTTCCGAGCATTCCCATATAGTCAGCGCGAGCGCGATCCATGCCTAGTTGTTGGAGCTCTGCGCCACGGAAGTAATTTCCGCCGCCAACGACGATTGCGATTTGAGTTCCGCCGGTAACGACCGCGGCAATTTGCTTTGCAATATCTGCAACTACATCGGGATCAACGCCGATGCCTTTCTCGCCACCAAAAACTTCACCAGAAAGTTTAAGGAGCACTCTCGTATAACCACTGCGGGCCATTGAGGGGTGCTCCTTTCACTTCTGAACTTCTGGTATCTGTGACCTAATGGCCTCAGTTTATGTCTTTACTGTCCAACCTTGAAACGATGAAACGCCGAGACCGCAGTCTTAGCTTCATCAAGGATCTGCTGGACGGTCTTTTTCGCATCCTTTGCGAAGGCCTGCTCAAGAAGTGAGACCTCCTTCACGAATCCGGTCACGCGACCTTCAACGATCTTGGAGAGTGATGCTTCTGGCTTTCCTTCAGCGCGGGCAGTCTCTTCAGCGATACGACGCTCTGACTCGATGGCATCCGTTGGGATATCTTCGCGACGAACATACTGTGGAGCGAATGCGGCAATGTGCTGCGCAACATCTTTTCCTGCTTCGAGTGCATCCGATGCAAGCTGGACCAAGACACCAAGCTGAGGTGGTAGGTCTGGACTTGTGCGGTGCAAGTAGAGAGCGACTGGTGAACCATCGAGAACAACAACGCGACGGATCTCGATCTTCTCACCGAGAGTTGCATTGGCATCATCTACGCGCTCTTGAACAGTCTTACCTGTTGAGAGCTTTGAATCTAAGAAGCCGGCGAGATCGCCGACCTTTGCAGCTTCAAGGTGTGCGATGAGTTCATCTGCAAGCTCTTGGAAGCGCTCGCCCTTTGCTACGAAATCTGTTTCGCAGTTAAGTTCGAGCATAACGCCGAGATTTCCTGAAGCGCGCGCAACAACGAGACCGTTCGATGTTGTACGACCTTCACGCTTTGTAACGCCCTTAAGGCCCTTTACGCGGATGATTTCGACAGCTTTATCGTAATCACCGTTCGCTTCATCGAGAGCCTTCTTGCAGTCAAGCATGCCTGCTGCAGTTGCTTCGCGGAGCTTCTTTACATCTTCTGCCGTGTAAGCCAATTGATTATTCCCCTACTTTTTCGGTTGGTGCTTCGGTTGCGGTCTCAGCTGGTACTGCTGCTTCGATCATTGCGCTTTCAACGTCAGCGATTGCAGCATCTGCAGCTGGTGCCTTATCAGCAACTGCTGCGCCTGCAGCTGAACGAGCAGCAAGACCTGCTACTGCTGCATCAGCAATAACGCGTGTCAACAGACCGATTGAACGGATTGCATCATCGTTACCTGGAATCTTGTAATCAACTTCATCTGGATCGCAGTTTGTATCCAAGATTGCGACGACTGGAATACCGAGCTTGTGTGCTTCTTGCACAGCGAGGTGCTCCTTCTTGGTATCAACTACCCAAATTGCTGAAGGCAACTTCGTCATGTTACGGATACCTTCGAGGTTCTTTGTGAGCTTCTCGCGCTCGCGACGAAGAACAAGGAGTTCCTTCTTTGTGAGAAGGAGATCGTTCTTGTTTTCCATCTCTTCGAGTTCCTTGAGACGCAGAATACGCTTGTAGACAGTTGGGAAGTTTGTGAGCATTCCACCGAGCCAGCGCTCTGTAACGTAAGGCATTCCTACGCGAGCAGCTTGTTCGATAATTGGCTGGTGTGCTTGCTTCTTTGTGCCCACGAAGAGAATGTGGCCACCCTTTGCAACTGTGTCTTTAATGAAGTCATAGGCGCTATCAATCAGGCCAAGTGACTGTTGGATATCGATGATGTAGATGCCATTGCGCTCTGCAAAAATAAAACGCTTCATCTTTGGATTCCATCGACGAGTCTGGTGTCCGAAGTGGACTCCGCTGTCGAGGAGTTCTCGCATTGTTACAACTGCCATGACGGCATACTCCTTTATTGCATGCAGTAGCGCATGCACTCGGTTGTCGAACTAACAATTTGCTAGTTCCCTAGCACCTGAACACCGACGTATCAGGATCGATACGACCGAAATGGTTACTCTTCTAGTCAAATAATTGACCTTGGAGTCAGATGCGTGAAGTCAGATCCCCCATTGCTGGGCCATCTGCTGGTTGAAGTCTAACTGACCCACAGGACCAGATTTTCCACACCAATCCCCAAGATCTATGCGCAGAATGGGCGGATCAGAGAGGGTGCCGCCATGAAACACGAGATCAATCGAATAGAGATAGCGAGCGCAGGAATCGGACTCTTACTCGTCTTCGCCTTGGCCCTACCCGGTGCATCTGCCCTTAAGCGCGGGGGTGGGCTTGTTGGTAAGCAGTCTGCAACCGCTCAGGTGAAACGTGCGTGTAAATCTGGGTCGTGGCTAGGGAGGAATGTCCCAAGATCTCCTGAACGGTGCGCAAATCCGCGCCGCCTTCAAGTAGATGAGTAGCAGCGGTGTGACGTAATCCGTGCGGGCCCATTGTTGATCCAACTGCAGCCATCGCGCCATAGACAACCTCACGAACAGTTCGCTGATCAATTCGCTTGCCCCGTGAACCCAAAAATACGGCGTTATCGGATTTCTCATTCATTAACGATTGACGTCCCTGCGCGATGTAGTTCTGCAGAGCTCGCATTGCTGGGATCCCCAGAGGAACTACTCGCTCCTTATCGCCTTTACCTATTACTTGCAGGGTATTGCGAGCGGTATCGATACTTGAAGAGTTCAAACCGCAGAGTTCAGAGACACGAATACCCGATGCATAGAGAACTTCAATCATCGCAAGGTCACGAAGATTAATGGGAGTGGGCTCTTCCCCTGCCCGCTGCGCCATTGAATCGAGAACGATCTGGGTATCTGCAAGATCTAGGACATCAGGGAGAGTCCGATGGGCTTTTGGAATAGCGAGTGCTTGACCAATATCTTCGGTGATCCAGCCTTGGCTCGCCGCCCAATAGGTAAAGGCACGAATTGAGACGATACGACGAGCGATTGTTGAACGAACTGCGCCTTTATCGGTCAGATCAGCCAGCCATGATCGAATATGAGTAATCGTCAGCTCTTTAAATTCACCGATCCCAAGAGTCTCAATATGTTTAAGGAATGATTCAAGATCACTCACATAACCCTTGATTGAGTTATCGGCAAGATTTCGCACCAGAGCAAGATGCTCCTCGTATTGGGCGATTAACTCTGCTGACATGAGAGTCAGACTACTCTGGCAGACGTCCCTGACGCAGCAGTCCGAAGGTAACTGCATCTTCAAGCGCCATCGCAGATGCGGCAATCACATTCTCGTGGACGCCGATTGTGCTCCACTCCCCTTTGCCATCACTAGTCTCAACAAGTACGCGAGTTACCGCCCCTGTTCCAAGTCGGCCTTCAAGGATACGTACCTTGTAATCGGTGAGCTCAAGCTTTGCAAGTTCGGGATAGAACTTCTCAAGGCCAGAACGCAGGGCATTATCGATCGCATTAACTGGTCCATTTCCGGTACCAGTTGTGACAATTCGTTCACCTCGAGCAGTGATCGTGACTGTCGCCTGAGACGAAACTTCATCTGCATCATTGCGATTTACTGTTGTAGCCCAATCGTCGATTGTAAAGAAATGTGCACGTTTCCCATCAAGCTCTTCACGGAGCAATAGTTCGAAGGATGCATCTGCTGCTTCAAAGGTGAAGCCACGAGATTCCATCTCTTTAACGCGCTCTACAACGCGAGTAACAACTTCTTTATTCTCAGATAGATCGATACCGAGTTCACGTGATTTAAGTTCGATCGATGCCCGGCCAGCCATCTCAGAGACGAGCATGCGCATATCGTTTCCAACAGATTCTGGGTTCTCATGCTGATAAAGCATTGGGTCGACCTTGATCGCTGATGCATGTAGACCAGCTTTGTGAGCGAAGGCAGAGACGCCAACATAGGGCTGGCGAGGTGATGGCGCAACGTTCGTTACTTCAGCAACTGCATGAGAGATTCGGAATGCTTCTTGAAGTGAGCCTTCCGGAAGAACCTTCTGATTCTTCTTTAATTCAAGGTTTGCAATGATCGATACCAGATCAGCATTTCCAGTGCGCTCACCATAACCATTGAGCGTGCCTTGGACATGAGTAACGCCGGCGCTGATAGCAGCAAGAGAGTTTGCGACTGCGCAACCTGTGTCATTGTGGCAATGGATTCCAAGGCGAGCAGATGATGCACCCAGCACATCGTGGACTACCTGTGAGAGTTCATCTGGAAGCATTCCACCATTTGTGTCACAGAGTGCGACAACGTCCGCACCAGCTGTCATAGCGGTACGTACTACTTCAAGTGCATAAGCCTTGTTGGATTTATATCCATCGAAGAAGTGCTCAGCATCAAGGAATACTCGTTGTCCACCAGCGCGAAGGAATTCAATGGAATCCTTAATCATCGCCAGGTTCTCATCCAGGTTTGTCTTGAGTGCGAGATCTACGTGGCGGTCGTGGCTCTTTGCGACGAGAGTGACTGCCGGCGCTTGTGAATCTTGAAGTGCACGTAGAAGTACATCATCAGCCGCTTTAACACCCGGGCGACGAGTTGCGCCAAAAGCTACAAAGGTAGAGTTCTTGAACTTAACTTCTTTCGCAACCTGAGCAAAGAACTCTGTATCTTTTGGATTAGCTCCGGGCCAGCCGCCTTCGATAAATCCAACTCCAAGGTCGTCTAGATGGCGAGCGATGGCGATCTTGTCGTGAACGGAAAGATTGAGACCTTCTTGCTGTGCGCCATCACGAAGTGTGGTGTCGTAGATATGAAAGTTATCGGATACTGGCATCAGCAGACTCGTACATTCCAGCTGTGCTTATCTTCAATGGTTCCATGTTGAATTCCAAGAAGTGTCTCGCGGATCTGCGCTGTGATCGGACCTGGGTTTCCATCACCTGTGGTCCACGTTCCGTGCGCGCTCTTAGCTGAGCCGATAGGTGAAACAACTGCTGCAGTTCCGCAGGCAAAGATCTCTGAGATCTCACCTGAAGCTACGCCATCACGCCAATCGTCGATAGAGAGCATGACCTCTTCAACTTTGTAACCAAGATCTGCTGCAACGCTCAAGATCGAATCGCGAGTGATTCCAGGAAGAAGTGTTCCGGTGAGCTTTGGAGTCACAATCGTGGCATTTTTTCCTGAACCCTTAACGAAGTAGAGGTTCATGCCGCCCATCTCTTCAACCCAACGACGCTCTGTGGCATCGAGCCACACCACTTGATCGCAGCCTTGAGCAGCTGCCTGTTTCTGTGCAACAAGTGATGCAGCGTAATTGCCACCACATTTAGCTTCGCCAGTACCACCAGGTGCTGCACGAACATACTCAGTGCTGATCCAAACTGTTACTGCCTTTGATGGATCAAAGTATGCAGAGGCAGGTGTTGCAATCAATAAGTACATCGCTTTGTTTGTTGGGCGAACTCCAAGACCAACTTCTGTTGCGATCATAAATGGGCGGATATAGAGCGATTCTCCGATATTGGTTGGGACCCACTTGCGATCTTGCTTCACTAGTTCTTCGACAGTATTAACAAAGAAATCAACGGGCATCTCAGGAAGAGCCAGGCGAGCAGCACTGCGTGCAAAGCGCGCTGCATTGGCAGTCGGGCGAAAGAGGCTGATCCCACCATCAGGTTGGATATAGGCCTTCATGCCTTCAAAGATCTCTTGTCCGTAGTGGAAAACAGCAGTAGCAGGATCAAGTGTGAGTGGGCCATACGGTTGCAGAATTGCATCAGACCAACCATCAGCTTCACTCCACTGCGCAATCACCATATTGTCGGTGTAGTACTTGCCGAACCCGCCTGCAGCGATCTTTGCTGAACGATCAGCGTCGCTTACTGGATTCTGATTGGGAGTAAGGATGGTCTTCATGGATTCCTCGATTAACCTCTAAGAGATTCTGCGATTGCGGTTCCGACTTCACTCGTTGAGCGCTTAGTTGATCCACGGGTTTCTAGATCACGAGTCACCGCAGCAGCGATCTCTGCAGCGGCATCTTTATGACCGAGATGGGTCAACATCATCGCAACCGATGAAATTGTCGCAGTTGG
>Ga0209829_10004177_pt1 | contig 10274 bp, 8 predicted proteins | sample C_140205_EF_Meta_FD_187311 | JGI IMG/M metagenome (GOLD analysis project Ga0209829, IMG submission 187311) | Freshwater microbial communities from Lake Croche, Canada to study carbon cycling - C_140205_EF_MetaG (SPAdes) (version 2) | ecosystem: Environmental > Aquatic > Freshwater > Lake... | reverse complement strand
AAAAAGGAGCAACGATGTCAGATGTAGCAAGCGTCCTTAAGGATGCCGATACCAAGATGAGCAAAGCCGTTGAGGTTGCTAAGGATGATTTCGCCTCCATTCGTACAGGCCGCGCCGCTCCATCGCTTTTTAATAAGATTATGGTTGATTATTACGGCACATATACCGCGCTCTCACAGCTAGCCTCAATTCAAATTCCAGATGCGCGAATGGCAACGATCGCCCCTTTTGATAAAGGCGCCATGGCAAACATTGAAAAGGCAATTCGCGATTCAGATCTAGGTGTTAACCCATCAAGTGATGGTGTACTTATTCGGATTAACTTCCCACAGTTAACTGAAGAGCGTCGCAAGGAGTACATCAAAGTCGTTAAGGGAAAGGCCGAGGATTCCAAAATATCTATGCGCAATATCCGCCGCTCCGCCAAAGAGGCCATCGAAAAGATGGAAAAAGATGGCGAAGTTGGTAAAGATGATGTTGCCCGTGGTGAAAAAGAGCTAGAGAAGATTACCTCTGAGCATGTAGCTAAAGTCGATGAAATGTTTAAGCACAAGGAGGCTGAACTCCTAGAAATCTAAGGGGTTTAACTTCATGTCTGATATACATTCCATAAATGAGGCGATAAACAAGCGGGCCGGGCGCAAGCTCTTGCCTTCAATTCTTGTTTCAGTTTCCCTCATCGCACTTATTTGGTTTGCGCTTTCCTATCACCGTGAAATCTTCGCAACCGTTGTTGCGATAGCCGTTCTCCTTGGAATTCGCGAAATTGTTCGCGCTTTTAATATCCGTGGAACTTATATTTCGCGCTATGCATTAATTTTGGCCTCAATAGCCCTTTCTTATTCGGCGTGGAATGGGGGAGTTGCAGGTTTAGCTGTAGCCACTGCCATTGCAATTCCAATTCTTCTAATTCAACTATTAACTAGGGGCCCAGAGGGTTTCGTAGCTAGTGCAACGGCCACAACTTTTTCACTCCTATATCTGCCTTTCCTAGGTGGATTTTTAATTCTGCTCGGTCGGACTAGTACCGGTTTTGAGCGCGTAATGACTTTCGTCGTGTTAGTTAGTTGCAACGACACTTTTGGTTACATCGTAGGAGTGCTTATTGGAAAGCATCCGCTCGCGCCGAAAATCAGCCCGAAAAAGAGTTGGGAGGGCTTAATGGGCTCTCTCGTTTTCACAATTATCGGCGGCATGCTTGCATTTAAATACATCATGTCGTTTCAGTGGTGGATTGGGGCGATTGTCGGGTTAATGATTGTCTTTACCGCTACATGCGGTGATTTAATCGAGAGTGCAATGAAGCGTGACTTGGCGCTTAAAGATATGGGCTCTTTGCTTCCTGGCCACGGTGGAATGTTGGATCGTTTAGATTCCGTTTTGATTTCAGCCCCAGCACTGTGGTTGGCCCTTGAGTTAGTAAAGGCCTGGACATGAGCCTGCCTGAGATAAAACTAGTTTTCGATGAGCCGCCTCAGCGTAAGAAAACGCCTAAACATTTAGCTGACTATTCACCGGAAGAGCGACGCGAAGTTGCCAAGACCTTAGGTTTACCAGCCTTTAGAGCTACTCAAGTGGCAACACATTATTTCTCGCATCTTTCAAATGACCCACAGACATGGACTGACATCCCAGCTGAAATGCGCCAAAGCATTGCCGATCAGTTAACGCCAAAGCTCATTGAGTTAGTTCGTTCGGTTACATGTGATGAAGGCATGACCCGCAAAGATTTATGGAAATTACATGATGGCGTATTAGTTGAGAGTGTATTAATGCGCTACTCCGATCGCGTGACTGTTTGTATTTCATCACAAGCCGGATGTGGAATGAACTGTCCATTTTGCGCAACGGGTCAAGCAGGTTTAACGCGTAATTTAAGCGCGGGTGAAATCACTGAACAGATTGTCGCTGCCGCCCGTGCATGTGCAAATGGGGAACTTCCGGGAGGGCCAACGCGCCTTTCCAATATTGTCTTCATGGGAATGGGCGAGCCTTTGGCTAACTACAACGCCGTGATGCGCTCTGTGCGAAATATTACCGATCCAAATCCTGATGGCTTAGGCATTAGTGCGCGCTCAGTAACGGTTTCAACGGTTGGTCTTGTTAATGGAATTGAAAAACTTACCGAAGAGGGGATTGCCGTTACTTTGGCGGTCTCACTTCATACTCCAGATGACGAGCTTCGAGATACTTTGGTACCGATCAATTCACGATGGAATATTAAAGAAGTTCTAGCCGCCGCCGATGCTTATGAAAAGCGTACGGGTCGCCGATATTCAATTGAATATGCACTCATTCGAGATATCAATGATCAATCGTGGCGCTCGGATTTATTAGGCCGACTTCTTAAAAATCGCAATGCACATGTGAATTTAATTCCCCTTAACCCAACACCCGGTTCAAAGTGGACGGCATCTCGCCGTGAAGACGAGGCCGAGTTTGTTCGAATTTTAGAGAGTTACGGCGTTCCGGTAACTGTTCGAGATACCCGCGGCCGTGAAATCGATGGCGCATGTGGCCAGTTAGCTGCAGCAGAAAAACTAAAATAGTTTTTCTATGATTTTTCCAAGCACACTTGGATGTTGCGTAATTCTCTCTTCAACATCGGCTAGTTCAGATAGTCCGATGGCAGTATTGACACCGAACCAACGCAGCGGCTCAAACTCCCAATTCTTGCTGCGTGAATGTACGTAGGGCAGTTGGCTTCGCTCAGATTTTTTCCCGGTAATCAGATCGGCAACTGAGTTAGCCGCCACATATGACAGTGTCACGCCATCGCCGGCATATCCACCTAGGGCGGCCAAGCGTCCATCCCAATGAACATATGGCGCCCAATCACGGGTTATGCCAACGGCGCCGCCCCATGCATGCGTGAAGCGCGTATTTTTTAGAACCGGGAACCATTCAACTGCTAACTCTCTAATTAGTTGGTGCGTCACTTCTCGAGCCTCGTGTGAATCTTTGCGCTTGGAACCGAATAAATATGGAGCACCACGTCCGCCAATTGCCAATCGATTATCACTCGTGCGTTGGGCGTAAGTAACCATGTGGCGGACTTCAGCAAATGTTTCGCGCTCACGCAAACCAATTTGCTCCCAGATATCTTGCGATAGAGCTTCGGTTGCAACCATGAGGGAATAGATAGGAATCTGAGTTCGAGAGTTAGCTCGATAGGCCTCTATGGCCTCAACAATATGTGTTGATTGGATAGTGCGAGCCATGCCTTCATGAGTAACGAGAACGCTTTTCTCATTTGCATAGGCGGGAGTGAATTCGAAGATTGAGACGCCACGTTTTTGCAAATTTAGCGCTAGACCTATTACCAGAGCCGCGGGATTAATCGCTGCGCAGTGTGGTGAGTAAGTACCACCAAGGGCACCCTGCATCTGAATACGGGCTTTAATCGCACTTTCATTGAGGAAATTATCGGTGGCTTCACCTTTGATGCGCTTGAGTTGTCCTTTATTTCGCGCGATGCTAAGAGTGCCGCCTTTAGCAAAACCACAGTCGATTGAGCTTGTTTGCGCAAAGTCGTCGATTTCATCGATGCTATTTTCTAAATGTGATTGCAAACTTGCCGTGGCTTGAGCCCCAAATTTTTTAATTAATTCACTATCACTTTGAGGATAGAGCGCTGATATCCAGCCCCCGTTTCGCCCACTTGCCCCAGATCCAACTTGATTTTGTTCAAAGACTGCAATTGAGAGTGAGGGACTATTGTTGAGTAAATGGTGTGCACACCACAGGCCGCTAAAACCGGCGCCGATAATAACGATATCCCACGGCGAATCAATTTCTTTCGGGCTAAAAGTTGGATGTTCGACCGAGGACCACCACAACGAGTTTTCGTAGGAATGTCGCTGGCTCATAGCGGCCAGTCTAGAACTTGGACTACACAATTGAGGCCTTCCAGCGTAATCTGACGCCCATGGAAAAACTATCGAACTTCATCAATGGCAAGAGCGTCGAGAGCACATCTGGCGAAACAACATCACTCATTAACCCATCAAATGGTGCGGCCTATGCCACAGCGCCAAAATCAAATGCCGCTGATGTCGATGCTGCATTTAGTGCAGCGAGTGATGCATTCCCAGGATGGCGCGATTCAACTCCATCGCAGCGCCAACGTGCTTTATTAAAAATCGCCGATGAGATTGAGGATCGCCAGTCCGAGGTAATTGACATTGAATGTCGTAACACCGGAAAACCAATCTCTTTAACCACGTCGGAGGAAGTTCCACCGATGGTTGATCAGATTCGTTTCTTTGCCGGAGCTGCCCGAAACTTAGAGGGAAAGTCGGCTGGTGAGTACATGCCAGGTATGACGTCGATGATTCGTCGCGAACCAATCGGCGTAATTGGCCAAGTGACTCCATGGAACTACCCAATGATGATGGCAGTATGGAAATGGGCGCCAGCAATTGCCGCCGGCAATACCGTAGTTCTAAAACCAAGTGATACGACACCTGCATCAACTGTGTGGATGGCACAACTAATGTCAGAGTTTCTACCCGCAGGTGTGTTTAACGTCGTGTGCGGTGAGCGCGAAACTGGTCGCTCACTTGTCGAGCACAAGCGTCCCGACATGGTTTCTATTACAGGTTCAGTCGGAGCTGGAATTCAAGTGGCACAATCTGCCGCGTCTCAACTAAAACGTGTTCACCTCGAACTCGGCGGCAAAGCACCCGTTGTTGTATTTGCAGATGCCGATTTAGGCGCAGCTGCTGAAGCTATAGCAATTGCAGGTTACTTCAATGCGGGCCAGGATTGCACTGCAGCTACTCGCGTGATTGTAGAAGCAAGTGTTTATGATGAGTTCGTTGGGTACTTAACTGCGCAAGCGAAATCAATTGCAATCGGTGCTCCAGAAGAGGATGTATTCCTTGGCCCAGTCAATAACGCTAATCAATTGGCACGAGTAGCTGGATTCTTAAGTCGCGTCCCTGATCATGCAACTGTTATGGCTGGCGGTACAGCCCTTGATCGTCCAGGTTTCTTTTTCCCAGCAACTGTTGTTGCAGGTCTTACCCAAGATGACGAGATGATTCAAAATGAGATCTTCGGACCAGTAATTACCGTTCAAAAATTTACCGACGAGGCTGACGCAGTAGCAAAAGCAAATGGTGTTGATTATGGCCTGGCTTCTAGCGTATGGACTCGAGACCATGGCCGCGCGATGCGAATGGCTAAGGCCTTTGATTTCGGTTGCGTGTGGATCAATACTCATATTCCAGTTGTTGCAGAGATGCCACATGGTGGCTTCAAGCGCTCGGGCTACGGCAAGGATCTTTCGGCGTATGGTTTCGAGGATTACACCCGAATCAAACACGTTATGACAAATCTGAACGCTTAAACACGTGACGCATCGCCCTTAGAGGCATAAACTCGCACTAGTTCAACCCCCAAGTAAAGGAGCAGCAATGCCGAAGAATGAAGCGCTTGCACCAGAAGTAGGCCAATTAATCCGTGCTCAATTATCGCGCCGAGGTCTCATTGCCGGCATTGGTGGTTTAGGTGCGGCTGGGTTATTGGCCGCATGTGGAACTAGCTCTTCGACGTCAACTGCTCCAAAAGTTGTAACCGATCTTTCAAGCACGGAAAAAATTGCACGTTGGGCAAACTGGACGCTTTACTTGGATTACGACTCTAAAGCAAAGGCCTATCCAACACTTGAGGCATTGAAGAAATCTTCTGGATTAGATATTTCATACAAGGAAGATGTTGACGACAACAACACTTTTTATGGAAAAGTTTCTGGTCAGCTAAAGCTTGGCAAAGATATCGGCTATGACATCGTCACACTGACTGACTGGATGGCTGGGCGTTGGATTCGCCTTGGATATACCCAAGAACTTGATGAAGCCGCCGTTCCGAATAAAAAGAATATTTTGCCAGTTCTTGAAAACGTTGGTTTTGATCCAGGTCGCAAGCACACGTTAACTTGGCAGACTGGCTTTGCAGGCTTTGGTTGGAATAAGCAGTTGCTTCCAAAGGGCCTTCGCACAGTCGATGATCTCTTTGCCCCTGCAAATAAGGGACGTATTGAAGTTCTCTCCGAAATGCGTGACACCATGGGAATTATCATGCAGTACCAGGGTGTAGATATCTCTAAGACTTTCACCGAAGCCCAATTCATGAACGCCGTTGACTTTCTGCAAAAGAAGATTTCCGATGGTTTCATCCGCCAAGTTAAAGGTAACTCTTACAAAGAGGATCTCATTTCTGGGGATGCGATTGCAGTTATTGGTTGGTCGGGGGACTTGTTCCAATTGGCCTCTGAAAACAACGGAAAATTTGAGTTTGCAGTACCTGAGAGTGGCGGAACCTTGTGGAGTGACAACATGATGATTCCATCTACATCACCTCATAAGAAAAATGCTGAAACGGTCATGAATTATTATTATGACCCAGCAGTTGCGGCCCAAGTTGCCGCATATGTTAACTACGTCTGTCCTGTACAGGGAGCACAAGCTGAGATGGAGAAGATTGATCCAGTGTTAGCCAAGAGCCCATATATTTTCCCAGATGCCGCAGCACTCTCAAAGGTTAAGGTCTTTGCGGAACTGACACCAGCCGATGAGACTAAATACCAAGCTGCCTTCCAGAAAGCGATCGGTAACTAATGGCCAATAAAGCGGCCGGCACAAAAGGAGATCTTCGACTTAGTAATTTAACTAAGGCCTTTGGAGATTTCAAAGCTGTAGATGATTTATCGTTGATAATCCCTGAAGGCTCTTTTTTTGCACTCCTTGGACCATCTGGCTGCGGCAAGACGACGACGCTTCGAATGATTGCTGGGCTTGAAGAGCCAACATCAGGCACGATTGAAATTGGAACGACGGACATTACTTATGAAAAACCTTATTCACGCCCAGTAAATACGGTCTTTCAAAACTACGCACTTTTTCCGCATTTAACTATCTTTGAAAATGTAGCTTTTGGTCTGCGCAGACGCGGAATCAAGGATGTCAAAGATGAGGTTACAAAGGTCTTGAATCTAGTTGAACTCGGACATTTAGCCGATCGCAAACCAGTGCAGCTATCTGGTGGTCAACAGCAACGCATCGCAGTGGCGCGCGCAATCGTAAATCGCCCAGCACTTCTTCTACTTGACGAACCGCTCGGCGCACTTGACTTAAAACTTCGCAGACAGATGCAGATTGAATTGAAATGGATTCAGACTGAAGTCGGCTTAACTTTCGTTCACGTCACTCACGATCAAGAAGAAGCCATGACCATGGCCGACACAATTGCCGTGATGAATGAGGGAAGAATTGAACAAATGGGCTCTCCGGTAGAGCTCTATGAATCTCCAAAGACGGTTTTTGTCGCTAACTTTCTTGGCCAATCCAACCTTGTTAAAGGCAAAATTGAGGGTGTCAGCGGAAGTGATTTGCAAGTCTCAGTTCACGGCAACCGAATCATTGTGCCTGCCGGACGCAACTTCGCCGCTGAAAATTCCGATAAGAGTGTTCTCATCGGTATTCGTCCAGAAAAGATTTCGATTGAACACAGCGAAGCCAATACCTTAGGCGACGGTCGAATTAGTGATATCTCTTTCGTCGGCGTGAGTACGCAGTTCATTATTGAAATGCCCTGGGGCCAAGAGCTGACAGTCTTTGAACAAAACGATGGTGGCGCTTCACACTTGCAGAAAGGTGACACAGTACAACTTTCATGGAAGCCAGAGTTCACTTTTGCCCTTGATGGAACGGCAGATGTAGATGCTGGTACATCAGTAAATCCAGAAGAGTTATAAATGGCATTTATCGCTGCAGTTACTAAGAGATCAAGTATTGCTCGTGGCATTAAACGCCCTAGCACCCCATACCTACTTTTAATTCCCGGTCTAGCGTGGCTTTTTCTATTTTTTGTTTATCCACTCATTAATTTAGCTAGCACTAGTACGCAAACACCAGCAGCCAGTGGTGAAATTGGTGCCTATGTTCAGAGCTTTAGATTCGCAAACTATTTTGACGCTATCTCCGGAGCAAAAGAGCAGTTCATTCGCTCGATTATTTACGCTCTTATAGCCACCGTTATTGCTTTGGCAATCTCCTATCCCTTGGCTTACGCCATCGCATTTAAATCGGGAAAGTGGAAGAACTTACTGCTCGTTCTAGTCGTTGCTCCATTCTTTACATCTTTCTTGCTCAGAACTATTGCGTGGAAGCAGATTTTGGGAGATCAAGGACCAGTAGTTACGGTATTGAGATTTCTTCACATTCTAAGTCCGCAAGCTGGCTTAACTGCAAGTGCCTTTGCCGTGGTTACTGGTATGACTTATAACTTTTTACCATTTATGACCCTGCCGCTCTATGCCAGTTTGGAGCGCATAGACCCGCGCGTACTGGAGGCGGCTGGAGATTTATATGCCAATGCAATAACTACTTTTCGTAAAGTAACTTTTCCGCTTTCGATGCCAGGAGTTGTCGCCGGTACTTTATTGACCTTTATTCCAGCAGCCGGTGACTACATCAATGCGACTTTGCTCGGTAATCCGAGAACAAAGATGATTGGAAATGTTATTGAGTCACGTTTCTTCGAAATTGTTGATTACCCAACGGCTGCTGCACTTTCCTTTCTCTTAATGGCGGCGATATTAGTTTTAGTTGCCGTCTATGTGCGCCGTTCCGGAACAGAGGAACTCGTATGATTCGTCGCTGGTTTTCTAAGAATCTAATCAAAATATATGCTTTTTTAGCTTTCGTCTACCTTTTCATTCCAATTGCCTACACCATGGCATTTTCTTTTAACGATGCGGGTAAGAGCAATTTAACGTGGCGGGGTTTTACTTTTAAAAACTGGCAGAATCCATGTGGCGCCCCTGAGGTTTGTTCGGCTTTAGGTAATTCACTAAAGATCGGTTTTCTAGCAACGACAATCGCTACGATTTTAGGAACGATGATTGCTTTTGCTTTAGGCCGTCACCGCTTTCGTGGCCGCTCAACCGTTAATTTACTAATCTTCTTGCCAATGGCCACCCCTGAAATTGTTTTAGGCGCCTCACTTCTTGCCATGTTTTTAAATCTTGGAATCAATCCAGGTTTCTGGCCAACAGTGATTGCGCACGTGATGTTCTGTATCTCCTTTGTGGTCGTAACCGTTAAGGCACGAATTGCCAGTTTGGACCCCAAACTCGAAGAGGCGGCAATGGATTTATATGCCGACGAGATGGAAACTTTCCGCCGTGTAACGTTGCCATTGGTAGCACCCGGTATTTTTGGTGCGGCCCTGTTGGCTTTTTCGCTCTCATTCGATGATTTCATCATCACGAATTTCAATTCAGGAACTTTGACAACTTTTCCAAAGTTTGTCTATATTGCATCGGCCCGTGGTATTCCCGCCCAAGCAAACGTGATTGGCTCGAGTATGTTTATTTTGGCGCTGACTATCGTGCTGGCGGGGCAACTCGTAAATCGACGGAAAGCACGCTAAAGTACGTCTCATAGCCATAACGAACTACAGATTGTTAAAGAAAATCTGCGTTGTGGGGTAGGACTCCGGAGGACCCGGGCCAACTTATAGTTGTGATTGAAGGGGTGATTCCGGTTTCAGCCGGATAGCACGATGGCATCCATCGATCCCTCTATTCTCAAACATCTTTCTCAAATGCAGCCACAGTTGTACTGGCTCGATGAAGATCCCCTTGAACCTTTGCCACATCCAACATTAATTGGTGATGTCACCACGGATTTATGCATAGTGGGAGCCGGTTACACAGGTTTATGGACGGCATTAATAGCTAAAGAGCAAAATCCCGAACGCGAAGTCATTGTGCTTGAGCAGCGCGAAACCGGCGCGGGGGCATCAGGGCGTAACGGTGGTTTTTGTAGTTACTCGCTCACCCATGGATTTATGAATGGCTATAGCCGATTTAAAGATGAGATGGCAACGATAGAGCGCATGGGCCGTGAAAATTTAGATGGCATAGAAGCAACAATCATGAAATATGGAATCCAATGTGACTTTGAATGGAATGGCGAACTCCGAGTTGCACTTGAAGAGTGGCAGATGGCGTCAATGGTTGAAGAGGCCGAACTGCGTAACTCATTTGGTGACAACGTTGAACTCTTAACTAAGGATCAAATACAGGCACGCATTAAATCCCCGCTCTATAAAGGCGCACTGTGGGATCCAGATGGCACCGCGATGGTTGATCCCGCACGTTTAGTATGGGGATTAGAACGAGCCTGCATTTCACTTGGCGTAAAGATTTTTGAAAATACTCATGTTGAATGGTTAGAGCGCACAAACAACGGAATGATCGTTCA
>Ga0209829_10004170_pt1 | contig 10282 bp, 8 predicted proteins | sample C_140205_EF_Meta_FD_187311 | JGI IMG/M metagenome (GOLD analysis project Ga0209829, IMG submission 187311) | Freshwater microbial communities from Lake Croche, Canada to study carbon cycling - C_140205_EF_MetaG (SPAdes) (version 2) | ecosystem: Environmental > Aquatic > Freshwater > Lake... | reverse complement strand
CCGGCATCAGCCGCTATGCGATCGATGTCAGCAATACCCTGACCCAGTTCGACACGAAGTTCGCCGGTGGCACTATCTTCAAGTCGGCCTCTCAGATCTGCGAGAACTTCCTGGTACCTCTGGGAGCGGGACAGACCCTTGCCACGACAACGAACATGACCAACGGATTCTGGTCCACGAACACCCTCACCGGTGACAATGCCCGCGAGCACCCCTACAACGCCATCTACCCGCGCATCACCACCCAATCGAGTGTCTACACGGTCTATGTGAGGGCCCAGAGCCTCACCCAGCTACCCGCCACCCTGAAGAATAATCCCACTACCTTCACCCAAGGGAAGGATATCCAGGGGGGCGATTTCCAGGCCAGCTACACCTTCGAGCGCTATCTCGATCCGAATACAGTGACCACCACCAACGACATGACCCCCCTCGGCCAATACTACAAGCTCCGCGTCATCCACCAGCGCAACTTCTCACAGTAAGTGGAGGAGGGGGGGCTGAAGGGGGACCCCCCCACTTTCATTTCCCCTTCATCCCTCATTCTTCTCCGATGAATCCTCCGAGCGTCACGATTAAACAGACAGATGATTTCGAGATCACCGGGGAAGGAACCTCTATCGAGTGGGCTATGGCTTGTCCTGTGGAGCTGACCAGAATCCAGCACGGACCACCGATGAAGACTACGGCTCGGATGCTTTACTCCGCGACGGGGATCTATTTTCTCATGGAGTGCGAGGACGGGATCCTCACCTGCACGAAAACGGAGGATTTCGACAATCTCTTCCTCGAGGATGTGGTGGAGGTCTTTCTCCAGCCTGAGCGGAGGCATCCTGTTTATCTGGAGTATGAGGCCTCCCCTCTTCAGAAAGAGCTTCCGATCTTGGTGAGCAACAACGGGAATGGCTTTTACGGATGGCTTCCCTGGAATTACCGGGATGCCAGGAAATGCCATCTTCTCACCTCGGTCAGAGGCGGTTACAAGCAGCCGTTTGCCCCGTGCAGCGGATGGAGTGCTGAGTTCTTCATTCCCTTTGCCTTGATGGCCGGTCTGACCGGTGCTCCGCCGGTTCCCGGATCACTCTGGCATGGAAATCTCTACAGGATCGACTACGACAACGGGGAGGCCGCGCACTATGCCTGGGCGCCGGTGTCCGGAGCTAGCTTCCACGACATCGCGAACTTCGGCTTATTCCACTTCGCCTGAAACGTTGGCAATCACTAGAGCAATCTAAACAATACTATAGCCATTCTTTGCGGCGGCATGTGGCGTATAGTATCGTTGTATCGCTTGGACTGTACCGCAGTGACTACAGCCGTATCGCTTGCTCCTTGCTAAGCCACCAAGGGCGCTCGCAAATCGACGGCCACATTATTATTAAAACGCGCTAACTCTTTGGGCTGTTCGCCTATTGGGCGGGCGGCTTACCTATGTCCTGACCCACGCCGAACCTAAAGTGTTACCTATGTCCTGACCCACGCCCTTTCGCCTTTCGCCTTTCGCCTTCAGCCTTCAGCCTTTAGTCTGCTGCGATGCATTCTTTCCGATATGTCGATGGCTCGCTGAAGTGCGAGGGGGTTGATCTGGAGACTTTAGCCGCCGAGGTGGGCACGCCCGCCTATGTCTATTCCGCCGAGACGATCCGAGGCAACTACCGCCGACTTGATGCGGCGCTGGCTCCGCTGGGAGACCGGATGATCTGCTACGCGATGAAGGCAAACGGGAATCTCTCCGTGCTGAACCTGCTCGCCAAGGAGGGGGCTGGATTTGACATCGTCTCGGGTGGTGAGCTCTTCAAGGTTCTGAAGGCTGGAGGTCGTGCGGATCGCTGTACTTTTGCGGGTGTCGGCAAGACGGCCGCTGAGATCGACTACGCTCTGCGTCAGGGGATCTACAGCTTCAATGTCGAGTCAGAGGAGGAGTTGGAGATGATCAATAAGGTTGCGGGCCGGGCGAGTCTGGTAGCTCCGATCGCGATCCGTGTGAATCCCGATGTCGACGCACCAACGCACAAGTATATCTCGACAGGCAAGAGCAAGAACAAGTTCGGCATCGGTCTCGACCGTGCGGCTGCCGTCTATGAGCGAGCTGCCTCACTTCCTAATCTGAAGATACGCGGTCTCCAGACCCACATCGGCTCGCAGATCCTCAAGGCTCCTCCCTTCGCCGAGGCGGTCCGCAAGCTCACTCCGCTGGTCCTGGAGTTGAAGGCCAAGTACGGCCTTGAGTTTTTCAGCGTCGGTGGAGGCGTCGGCATTGTCTATCGTGGAGCCCTCTCCAGCGGTGACGCTGCATGGTGGAAGGGAAGTGAAGAGGGAGGTGATGACAACAACTCGGAACAGGAAGGAGAGCGTCTAGCACCCGAGGCCTATGCAGCCGAGGTGATCGAGCCGCTGAAGGCGCTCGATCTCCGAATCCTCTTCGAACCGGGCCGCTTCATCGTGGGCAACGCGGGCGTCCTTCTGACCACGGTGCTCTACAGGAAGTCCACTCCGACCAAGAACTTCGTGATCGTGGACGCCGGCATGAACGATCTGATTCGTCCTGCCCTTTACGAGGGATACCATGAGATCGAGCCTCTCAAGCAGTCCCTGTCAGCAACGATGGCGATGGAAAAAGTCGATGTGGTCGGGCCTGTCTGCGAGAGCGGAGATTTCTTTGCGCAGGACCGGGAGGTTCCGGTGTTGGCTCCAGGCGACCGCATTGCCTTGATGAGCTGCGGCGCCTACGGCTTTGTCATGGCCTCGACCTACAATGCTCGTCCCCTGCTGCCCGAGGTGCTGGTGGAGGGGGAGAAGGCAACGGTTGTGCGGACACGTCAGACTTGGGACGATCTGATAGTCGGAGAGCAGCTACCCGCCTGATCCTGACCCTGGTAGCGCGTCATTGCGCAGGTTTCCCTTAGTAAGATAGAAGGGGGCGGAGGCGTCGGCGTGCATCTGCCTGCCGTTCAACGGGGAGGAGCGCAGCGTGTGGATCGTTATTTCGGGAGGGCAATGGAAGCGTGCGGGCACACCTGCAGATCCCGTGCCCCGCGAGGTATACCCTATCATCTTCCCCTCCCGCCAGGAGCCTGAGAGATGTTCCCTTCGACAGCCGGGGGCATTCCGGTAGATAGGGAAGCCGCCCGGAGCGCAGATCTGGCCGCCGTGAGTATGGCCGCTCAACTGGAGATCATAGCCAAGGGTAGCTGCTTCCCGGTAGGTCTCGGGTGAGTGGGAGAGCAGGATGCTGATCTCATTGGCAGGCACTCCGGAACGGGCTTGCGCCAAATCATGGGTCAGGAAGAAGTGGGGATCATCGATCCCGCAGATCCAGATCCGTGAGCCTTCGCGCTCAATAGCAGCCGATTCGTTGAGCAGAAAGGGAAGTCCCGCGTTCTCCAGCGGAGGCACCTTTTCCAAGAAATCATGATTCCCAAGAACGGCGAAACGGAGCGGATGGAGATGCGGAATCAGTCTAAGCATTTCCTCTATCGAGAGGTCAAAGGGCCTGGAGACTTTGTTGTGGTAGTCCCCGGTCAGCATCACTGCATCGTGGGGAATGGTGACAATGACTTCCCGGATTCGCGTTATCATGCCGGCATCGAGATCACAGTGCAGATCCGCCAACTGCATGATCCGGAATCCCTCGAAGGAGGCTGGTAATCCGGGCAGAATCACTTCGTGCTGCTCAATCCGAAGATCCAGGATATTGCTCAAACCCCTCTTCTTCATCCCGCAGAGCGAAATGATTCCGCCGACACAGGCATTCACGGAGAAGAAACGCTCCATGGCAAAGAGGCCAAGTCCTTGAGAAACTTGACGCTGCTTGAGCTTTTCCTGAATCTGAAGCCGCTTTTGTGTTTTCTCGTCGCCCAAACGTTGCCGGATCGATTCGGGAATGGGTCTCATGAGATAAAAACGATAGCACAACGTGCCAGAGCCTCCCAAGCAAGAGATTCACAGGGATCGGTAACAAACCTCCGACCGGGTGGAAGAGGTAGGACTGCGAAGTAGCCCCAGCAGGGGCGAGTGGCGTGGGCACGCCCGAGTTCAAATGCGCAGCAACGGCCGGGCTAGCCAAGGAGATAAAGGGGATCTGAGGCCTCCCCAAGCTGGCTTTAAAGCGGTTTAAACTGAGGCATGGCCACAAAATGCACAGAATGCACAGGTTTGTTGTTTGCTCTTAATCGCTTCACATAAAAGACACATGACCTCATTCCCTTTTTGTGATTTTTGCGCCTTTTGTGGCACATCTTCTATCAAGACGCTCGAGAGTGTGAGTATCCCCTTCATGCCTGTGAGTAATAAATATGGAAAAAAGAGCAGCCCGGTCGGATTTTTCCGAGTCCCCCCGAGACCTCAAAAGTTTTTTACGACCGGGCTGCAACCACAAACCAACTTCTGTAAAGCACGATCCATGCCAGGTCTCGGAAATCATCATTTACTCCATCAACCAGCAATCCTTGTTCAAAGATCGCCAGCAATCCCTTCCAGCGGTTAAAAAGTGACCAGCTGCATTCTCAGGAAATGACCACGGACGATCTTTTTACACCACAAGCCTCTTGTGCTGCGCAGGAGCTCAGGATTCTGGAACTGCGTGCTCAGATCTCACACCACGACCGCCTCTACTACGATCAGGCCAAGCCGGAGATCTCCGACCGCGAGTATGATTCCCTCTATCGCGATCTGGTCGATCTGGAGAGGGCTCATCCGGAACTGATCTCGCCCGATTCCCCGACCCAGAAGGTGGGGGGACGACCCCAGGGTGCCTTTGTCCAAGTGAGGCACCTCGTTCCGATGCAGAGTCTCGACAACACCTACTCCGCGAAAGAAATCACCGAGTTTGTGGAGCGGTTGCAGAGGTTACTTCCCGGGGAAGAAATCCCGATGACCATCGAGCCGAAGGTCGATGGGGTAGCCATCGCTCTCCTTTACGAAAAGGGTCACCTGATCCGGGCTGCCACCCGCGGCGACGGCACCTCCGGAGATGAGGTGACGCGGAATATCCGGACGATCGGAGTGATCCCGGCAAAGCTCCATGGAAAGATGGTTCCTGATTTGCTGGAAGTGCGCGGTGAGGTCTATCTGCCAAAGGAGACCTTCGCCCGGATCAATGCGGAACGTGACGAGCAGGGGCTTACGACCTTTGCCAACCCTCGCAATGCTGCTGCCGGGACCCTCAAACAGCTCGATCCGAACATTGTCGCCGAGCGGAAACTCTCAGCTGTCTTCTACGGTTTCGGAGCATTCGAGCCTGCCGCCGATGACGCCCTGCCGGAGAGCATGGAGGATTTTTTCCATGCGCTGCAGGGGTGGGGGGTTCCCGTGAATCCGAGACATTGGACGGCCCGCGATGCCGGGGAGGTCATGGTTGCCATCCGGGAACTCGGGGAGATCCGTAGGGGATTTGCCTTTGAGACGGACGGTGCCGTCATCAAAGCCGACTTGATCTCGCAGCACGCCCGCCTCGGTTCGACCAGCAAGGCCCCCCGCTGGGCCATCGCCTACAAGTACGAGCCGGAGCAGGCCAAGACCCGCCTGCTCGGCATCACTGTTCAGGTCGGGCGCAGCGGCGTCCTCACGCCTGTTGCCGAACTCGAGCCGGTCTTTGTGGCCGGCAGCACAGTCTCCCGCGCGACCCTGCATAACGAAGAGGAAATCGCCCGCAAGGATCTGCGAATCGGCGATTGGGTGATGGTGGAGAAAGCGGGCGATGTGATTCCGGCTGTGGTGAAAGTTCTGAACGAGGAACGTAATGGCTTGGAACAAGTCTTTGCCATGCCGACCCAGTGCCCTGTTTGTCACGGACTCGTGACCCGTATCGAGGGAGAGGTCGCCGTGCGGTGTGCTAATCCGGGTTGTGCTGCTCAGACCCGGAGACGTATCGAGTATTTCGCAGGACGATCCGCCATGGATATTGAGGGACTCGGCGAGGCGATGGTCTTGCAATTATGCGATGCGGGACTAGTGGATGATTTGGCCGATCTTTACACACTTACCGCCGAACAACTCCTGCCGCTTGAGAGGATGGGTGAGAAGAGTGTCTCCAACCTGCTTGCCTCTATCTGGGGAAGCCGGGATCAACCCCTCTGGCGTCTCTTGGCAGGACTTGGTATTCCTCATGTCGGTGTGACTGTGGCCCGAACACTGGCAGCCTCATTCGGTACGATTGACCGGTTGGAGGCGGCCTCTGTTGAGGAGCTTTGCGCGGTCGAGGAAATCGGCGAGATTATGGCCACGGCCATTTATGGATGGTTCCGGGATCCTGCCGTCCTGTCGCTCTTGGAAAAATTGCGTGCAGCAGGACTGAATTTCGGTGAGAGGGATCCCAAAGGCACCGCCCCTGCTGCCGATGGCCCGCTCAAGGGAACGACCTGGGTGCTCACCGGAACGCTATCCATTCCCCGGGAAGAAGCTGCGGATCTGATCCGGGCGAACGGAGGCAAGGTCTCCGGCTCTGTCAGCGCCAAAACAACCTATCTTCTCGCCGGAGAAGAAGCGGGTAGCAAGTTGGAGAAAGCTCAGAAGCTCGGCGTGAAAATCCTCACTAAGGAGGAATTCCGGAAACTGATTGATGAAACTCACAGGGATCCGTAACGGCTGCGAAGCAACGGCCGGGCAAGCCAAGGGGATCAAGGGGATGACTGACTCAATAACGACTTAGCCGCATCCCGTTTATCCCCTTCATCCGTGTGAAAACCCTTGGCGTTTGACTCGCTCGCTCCCGTTCGTCTCGCCCCTATCGGGGCTGCCTTCGGCAGTCTATCCCAGCCGTTCTCACGGCTCGGTATTCTGAGTTCCCTATTCATTCACTTTCTTTCAATATTTCCCGATGTCTGCCTCAACCACCTCCGAGCTCTACCGGGATTATGTGATGCCGACCTACGGCCGGTTTGATCTTGCCTTGAGCCGGGGCACGGGAACGCGGGTCTGGGACGAAGCGGGTAAAGCCTATCTCGACTTCGGGGCCGGCATCGCCGTCTGCTCGCTCGGTCATGCCCATCCTAAGATGGCCAAGCTGCTTGCCAATCAGGCAGCCACGCTGATCCATACTTCGAACCTCTACCTGACGCGGCCTCAGGGGGAGTTGGCAAAGCTGATTGTGGAACTCGTAGGACTCAGCGGGAAGGTCTTCTTCTGCAACAGCGGAGCCGAGGCAAATGAGGGTCTCTATAAGCTGGCCCGGAAATTCGGTGCGCCGACAGGTCGCTGCGAGATCATCACCTTTATGAATTCCTTCCATGGAAGGACACTCGGCGGCATCAGTGCCACAGCTCAGGAGAAGGTGAAGATAGACTTTGCGCCGCTCGTGGAGGGATTTGTCCATGTGCCCTTCAATGATCTGGCTGCAACCGAGGCCGCGATCAACTCAAGGACTGTCGCTATCCTGCTGGAGCCGGTCCAGGGCGAGGGAGGCATCAATCCTGCAACGCCGGAATTCCTGAAAGGCCTCCGTGAGCTCTGCGACAAGCATGACCTGCTTCTCATGTTTGACGAGGTGCAGTGCGGATTCGGACGGACGGGCGACTGGTGTGCATGGAGGTCAATCGTCCCCTCCGGAGTCGAACCCGATGCAGTCAGCTGGGCCAAGGGGATCGCCAGCGGTGTGCCTCTAGGTGCCTTCTGGGCGGGAAGCCGACCAACGGCCTCCGTTCCGCTCTGCGATCTGCTCGGCTCTGGAACTCATGGTACGACCTACGGGGGCAATCCTCTGGTGGCCGCTGCCGGTCTCGCGGTGCTCTCGATAATCCAAGAGGAGGGGTTATTGGAAAATGCCCGGAACCTTGGCGATCACCTGATCCGGGAGCTGGAGGCGATGAATCTGCCTGCGATCCGCTTGGTTCGGGGCGTAGGCCTGATGATCGGTATCGAGCTGAATGATCTCGCAGGGGAAGGTCTTCCCTCGATCATCGCAACCAAGGCTCTGATGGCCGCAGGTCTTCTGGTGATCCCCTCCGGGGAGCGGACGATCCGTTTACTACCGCCGTTGAATATTACGAAGTCGGAAGCTAATGAGGCCCTGGCAATCTTGAAGAAGGTCCTGGGGGCGCCTCTGCGTGAAAAAATTACTTAGGCCGCTTTCTTCTTCGATCTGCTAGTTTTTTGGGCCGAGGGAGAAGATGAAGGCGAGGCTGCGGGAGCGGAATTTTTGCTCTCCAGCGCCAGCAATTCGGAGATGGTCACGAACTTGTAGCCCTTCGCAAGCAGTGCATCGAGTGTGGCTGGCATCGCCTCGATGGTTCCCTTATGAATGTCGTGGGAGAGAATGATCGCGCCCGGCTTGGCACCACCACTCTCCTTCCATCCATTGAGGATGCGACTGGAGACGACCGAGGCACCAGGATCCTTCCAATCATCCGGATCAACAGACCAAAGAATGACTTTCATGCCGTACTCCTTTTCGATGGCACGGCTGAGACGGGGATTCGTAGCACCGTAGGGAGGACGCATCAGGGTGACCGGCTTGCCGATGGTTTGCTTGATCAGATCCGAAGTATCGGCCAACTCGTGGTGAAGGCCTCCTTCGCGCTGCACCACTTTTGTCAGTGGTAGGTGACTCCAGGAATGGTTTCCGATCTCATGCCCCTCAATCGCTTCACGCTGGAGGATTTCGGGGTGGGATTGAACCATGTTTCCCAGAACGAAGAAAGTCGCGTGGATGTGACGCTCCTTGAGAATGTCGAGCAGTCTGGGGGTAAGCTTGGCATCGGGACCGTCATCGAAGGTCATTGCGATGTAGGGGCCGTCGACACGGATCGAACTGTAGCTGCAGCGCTCGGTGCCCGAGTTCGTTTGTGCGGGCGCTTGCATGCCTGCCGGGGTCATGGCGGAAGCTGATGCCGGCGTTGCCGGGGCGATGGTCGATGTGGCGGTCTGGACCGGGGAGGGTGAGGTCACGGGAGGATTCGATGGATTTCCCTGCTGTGCGGAAGCGAGTGCCGTAGAGAAAATCACTAAAGCCGCAGGCATGAAACAGGAGAAGGATCGACGGAACATGGTGATCAGAAAATGACACAAATTTCAAAAGATGCACGCGCGGAAAGATACGTTGCAACGGCTTTTTGCATTACTCTATACTGCGGGTATGAGCGCCCTCGCTCGGGGTGTGAGCAGGCTGAGAAACTCCAGCAGAGAAGGTTTCTCCGGCATCGGCCTGCGGGTGATAGCGCCCATGGGACGCCACATCCGTTCCGTATCGAGTTGCCGTATGGTCAGGGTGCCCTGCTTGATTTCCTGACGCACGGAGGTTTCGGGAATGATCGCGACCGCCTGTTCGACCTCCACCGCGGCCTTCACGGTCTCGATGTTCTCCAACTCCGCGACGTAGGAAACCTTCACGCCGGCTGCCCGCAATGTTTTGTCAAGATGCTGCCTGGTGGGGATGTCCGGGGTGAGTCCGACGAAGCGCTGGCCGTCGAGATGCTCGAGTCCTAGCGGTTTCTTGCCTGAGAGGGGATGTCCCGGCGGCATCACGAGGACCAGTCGCTCCTGCCAGCAGGTGATGGCGCGCAAGCCTGGCCGGGCCTTGGGATAAGCGACGAGTCCGAGGTCAGCTCTTCCATCCTCGATGGTCTCATAGATCTCCTCGGCCTTGCGGTAGTCGACGGTGACTTCGACTCCAGGATGGGTCTTGCGAAACTGTTTGAGCAGGAGTGGGAGATTATGGAGGGCGATACTGATGACGCTGGCTATCCGGAGCTTCCCCTTGAGTTCTCCGCGCGCGACGCGGAAACGAGTCCCGAGGCTCTCGTAGTGGCTGAGGATGTCGCGGCAGACCTTAAGGTAGACATGCCCTTCGGGAGTCAGTTGGAAAGATTTCCTGCTGCGGTCGATCAACGGGACACCGAAGCGTTTTTCCACGGCCCGGACCTGCTGACTCACAGCACTCTGGGAGATACCGCTCGCTTCGGCGGCGCGTGAGAAATTTCCGGTGTCGCAGAGATCGCAGAAGACCTTGAATCCCTCGATATGCATCGGCAGAGTCTGCCTTGATAAGGTAACAAATCCCAAGGCAAAACCACTGCCGATCCGCGTCTCATCCCTCCCATCAAACCATGCCTTCGATCGCTGAAAATCTCGAATCCGTCCGAGCGAATATCTCCGCTGCAGCGCATCGTGCCGGCCGCGATTTGTCGACGATTGAGTTGATTGCGGTCTCCAAGACTTACCCGGCCGATGTCCTCAGCGAGGCCGTGGAGGCGGGGCAGGAAGTGTTTGGCGAGAACCGTGTCCAGGAGGCCCTGATCAAGATCCCAGAGCTTCCGGGACGCCTGCGCTGGCATCTCATCGGACACCT
>Ga0209829_10004169_pt1 | contig 10282 bp, 9 predicted proteins | sample C_140205_EF_Meta_FD_187311 | JGI IMG/M metagenome (GOLD analysis project Ga0209829, IMG submission 187311) | Freshwater microbial communities from Lake Croche, Canada to study carbon cycling - C_140205_EF_MetaG (SPAdes) (version 2) | ecosystem: Environmental > Aquatic > Freshwater > Lake... | reverse complement strand
CTTGCTGTCGGAGCGGCCGTCTTTGGTATCGCGGCGATGATCGGCAAGGATCATCAGGGCCCGGGTGCTGGCATCGTCGGTGTCGCGATGGCATTTGGTCTCGTGCTTCTGGGCATCGCGTATGCCTTTGGCCCCATCTCAGGTGCGCACGTCAACCCAGCAGTCACTCTTGCAATGCTCGTGGGGCGTCGGATGCCCGCGAAGGAAGCAGTCGGCTACTGGATAGTGCAATTCATCGGCGCCATCGCAGCTGGAGCCCTACTTAAGCTCTTCGTCTCGTCATTCGGAGTTACTGACTACACCGGTGGCCTCGGGACAAACTCCTATGATAACGGTGCGATCAACATGGGTGGCGCGTTTGTGCTCGAGGCGGTGCTTACCGCGGCCTTTGTGCTCGTGATTTTGCTAGTGACCGAACGCATCGCGGCGCCAGGTTTTGCTGGCATCGCTATTGGCCTGACACTCACGCTTGTGCACTTGGTGGGCATTCCGTTGACCGGCACGTCGGTCAATCCTGCTCGTTCACTTGGACCAGCCCTCTTCGAAGGCGGCACAGCGTTGTCTCAGCTGTGGCTCTTCATCGCGGCACCACTCGTTGGCGCACTTATCGCCGTGGTGTTGTGGAAGATCACCCGCAAGGACGAGGCTATGCCCGAGGCACAGGTCGCCGGTTCAGAGCGCGAGTAATTAAGCCGGGCGCTTACCGCCGTAGCGCTTCTTGCCGTGCTGGAAGCCGTACGTCTTTGGCTTGTCACGACGAGAACCACTTGAGCGGGAGGGTTCGGGCTTCGGGTGCCACGGCACGCCACTTGGTTCGCGTGAACCTGTGATCGACACGAGCTCTTTCGCGTGTGGCTCGACGCGAACGAATGCCGCGTCAACGCCGGCCTTTTCGGTGAGCGACTTGACCACGTGCTTTTGCTTGGAGGTCGTGAGCGTGACGACGGTGCCTGACTCGCCTGCGCGTGCTGTGCGACCGGCACGGTGCAAGTAGTCCTTCGGATCTGCCGGGGGATCGACGTGTACGACCAATGAGATGTCATCAACGTGAATGCCACGAGCGGCGACATCAGTCGCAACCAGCGTCAATGTCTCGCCGGAGCGGAAGTCGTTGAGTGTGCGCGTGCGCACAGCCTGCGACTTGCCACCGTGCAACGAGCCCACTGGGACACCCTGCAGTGCCAGCTTGTCGGCAAGGCGATCAGCGCCGCGCTGTGTGCGGACGAAGAAGATCGTGCGGCCATCGCGCGCAGCGATCTGGGCCGTAACGATGTCTTTGTGCTCGGGATGCATAACCAGAACGTGATGGTCCATCGTGGTGACCGACGCAGTCTCGGTGTTGACCGAATGCTGTACGGGATCCTTCAAGTAGGACTTCACCAGGCTCTGGACGCGCTTATCAAGCGTGGCGCTGAAAAGTAGACGTTGACCCTTTGAGGGAGTGGCGTTGAGGATCAGTTGCACCGCCGGGAGGAAGCCGAGGTCGACCATCTGATCTGCTTCATCAAGCACCACAATTTCAACTGCGGAGAGATCGGCTTCGCCCTTTTCCATCAAGTCCATGAGACGACCAGGCGTTGCAACGAGGATCGGTACGCCAGCGCGCAAGGAGTCGATCTGCTTGCGATAGGGCATGCCGCCCGCGATGATCTGGGAGTTGAGGCCCACCTTGTGCGCAAGTGGCACGAGGGCGTCGTTGATCTGCATCGCGAGTTCGCGCGTTGGTGCAAGAACGAGAGCAAGTGGCTTGCGTGCCTTGGCCTTGCGACCCGCGAGGCGCGTGAGCACCGGGAGTCCAAAGGCGAGGGTCTTGCCCGATCCGGTCTGCCCACGGCCGAGTACATCGCGGCCTGCGATTGCGTCGGGAATGGTGGCGATCTGGATGGGGAAGGGAGAAGTAATGCCCTGCTTAGAGAGCATGCTGACGATTTCGGGGCTTACCCCGAGGGATTCGAACGACATATTCACACTTTCGAGACGACAAGCTCGTCTCGCGGTGGCTTTTCGCCGAAGATGCCAGACCAGCATGCAGACGCATAGTTCACGTCCATTGGATGGGAACGGAGGTTCCACATGTGACTGTACGTCATTGCGGACGAAACTACTAATTGAGCGCATTTGGCGCCTACGGTCAATCAGTTAAGCAATTTCTCCACGTCAGGGATGATCGCTTTCGGAGACGTGGTGGGGGCGTAGCGCTTCACGGTCTTGCCATCAGGCGAGATAAGGAACTTGGTGAAGTTCCACTTGATGCGCGAGCCGAGTGCGCTCTTCGATTGCTTCTTCACAAAACCAAAGACTGGGTGCTCGTCAGAACCATTGACGTCAACCTTCGATGACAGCGGAAACTCCACGCCGTAGTTGAGCTGACAAAACTCTTCGATCTGCGCGTCGTCACCTGGCTCCTGATGTGCGAACTGATCGCATGGGAATCCAATGATGACGAGGCCTTGGTCCTTGAACTCCTCGTACATCTTCTGAAGGCCTTCATACTGCGGCGTAAACCCGCACTTGCTCGCGGTGTTGACGATTAGCACTGGGCGCCCGGCATATTGAGCGAGATCGACCTGCTGGCCGTGGTTGTCGGTGAAGGACAGGTCGTAGATGGTCGCGTCAGACATATTTCCATTCTCCACTAGAGTGCCTCGCCATGGAGAGCGGGAGACTGATCTTGCATGTCGGCTTCCCGAAGACTGGGACGACGACTCTGCAGCGGTGGCTGGCAAAGCAGTGCCAGGGGCGTTATCTCGGCAAGGCAGCTCCCGGTCTGGACCTGCCCGATTTCGATCTCTTTCCCGCGCTTCGGGCGGCGGTAACGCGTCCAACAATCTGGGCGACCGAGCGGTGGTCGACGGCGGAAATCGCTCCGGTCGCTAAAGCCATACCCAAGGCGATTGAGGCCGTGGGAAGCCCGATTGTGAGTGACGAGGATCTAGTCCGGGTCATTCAACGGCGCGGACGTGGTTTCCCTTTTCTTGAAAATAAGGAGCCTCCGCTCGTGAGCCTCCTCGCAGTCTTGGCGCAGGACTTTGAAATAGATGTCCTCGTTACGCTACGGGCCCAGTCGACTTGGCTGCCGTCGACTTACGCGGAGCTGGCACGGCAAATGGTGTCGCCTTCGCAGCAGGATTTCGAGCGCCGGCTAAATGAGTTTCTGATCGATCCAACTCCGACCGGTGTTTCGTATTGTGATTGGGCTTCGTGGATAGTCCAGTTGCGCAATGTTGTCGGGTCAGAACATGTGAATTGTCTACTACTTGAGGACATGTCGACTCCCGAGTATTGGCAAACAGCCGCAGCTATCTTCGGAGCGCAAACCGCTACTCCGCCCAAGCAGGTTGCAAATGCTCTCGCAGTGGCGGAAGACGAGTGGGCGCTTCGTGATTTGATCCCCCGCGCAGCCGACAATCTTGGGGAGTCTTTCCCCCGAGACACAATCAAGATGCCGAGTGAATTACGCGAGGCGGTGCGGGCCACATACCGGGACTCGAACGCACGTTTGGCCGCGCTGCTAGATCGGCCGTTTGACGAGTTGCGTTCGCTCGGCTACTGATAGTGCACGAGCAATAGGGCGGCGATCACGCCGACAGCGCCGACGTACCACCCGTACTTATTCGCTGCAGCAACTTCAGGCTCGGAATAGCCGTATATCCGCGAGAACTGACTTGCCCCGAAAGCCGGTATGGAGAGAGCCGATAAAACAGTGACGACAGCGATCGGTGTGCTCGGGGCGAAGATATACAGGGGCACAAGAAGTCCGATGCGTAGTGCAACAGTCGCGGCCCAACGCTTGAAGCCCTTGCGCGGGTTGACTCTCTGGCTTGGGTGAAATGCTGAACCGACAAAAATTGCCGCCCCCGTTGCCGCCAGAATTGGACCGGCCCAGAGATCAATCACGCTCGTCCAGTCCGGTGCAGGAACGGTGAAATAGAGGATCACTCCGATTGCGACGCCGACATTGGGCGACTGGTCGATCCAGCTAGTGCGTTTGCGCTGTTTCTGTGGCGCATCTTTGCGGAGCAGCCACGTGTATATGGCCCATAGCGGTGCGCCGAGACGGTCCAACAGAACTGCCACGATCACGCCGACGGGACCGACGGTGGCAGCAGCGACTGGCAGCACGAAAAATGCTGTGTTTGGTACCGCGCTCCAGGCATACAACGCTGCGCGCCCAGCACGACCTTCACCTTTCGTCGTCAGCAAAGACGCGGCTAGAAGAACACCGGCAGCAAGGACAATCAGTAATGGCCAGGTCACATCGGACAACGATTCAATCTGCCACACGGCTGTGACAGAGATGAGTACCGCGACCAGGAGAAGTTGAGTCCGAATGATGTGAGACCACATCAGCCGAAAGCGCTCAACTCGCAGCGCGATGAGGCCGAGAATTACGCCTATCGCGTAGGCGAGAAGCACCTCCACTGTCATGTGCGCACCATTTGAGTCGAGCCTATCGGGGGCGAGATGTGGACCGGTTGTGACATGCTGCTACCCACATTGTCTAGGAGGTTTTATGCGAGCAATTCACATCGCCAACTTTGATGGTCCGTCAGCGGTCGCCCTTGTCGATATTGATGAGCCAGTCGCGGCTCCAGACGAGGTTCTGATCGACGTACATATTGCGGGCGTGAGTTTCCCTGAATTGCTGCAGACCAAGGGCATGTACCAAATGAAGCTAGATCTCCCCTATGTCCCCGGCGCTGAGGTGGCGGGTGTCGTTCGCAGCGCCCCAGCCTCGTCTGAATTCGCACCGGGCGACCGGGTCATGGCGTTTTCGATGGTGGGTGGGTTTGCCGAGACGGTGGCCGTGGCCGAACATTTCGTCTTGCCTCTGCCCGACTCCGTATCCTTCGAAGTAGGTGCGGCCGCTGGCATGAACTATCTGACGATGCAGTTCGGTCTGGTGCGCAGGGGCCGACTTCAGGCCGGCGAGACCGTCCTCGTACACGGTGCTGGCGGTGGCATCGGCACGGCAACCATTCAGTTGGCTCAGGCGTATGGCGCGCAGGTTATTGCCGTGGCGACTTCCCCGGAGAAGGCGGATGCCGCGCGTGCTGCGGGCGCGACGCGAGTCGTGTCGACTGACGGTTTCAAGGACGCCGCACTCGAACTCACCAGCGGCCGCGGGGTCGACATGGTCGTCGATCCAGTGGGTGGTGACCTCTTTACGGATTCCCTTCGTTGTCTGGCTCCGGAGGGTCGCCTACTTGTCATTGGCTTCGCGGGCGGGGAGATTCCTACGGTGCGCGTGAATCGGCTGCTGTTGAACAACATCAGCACTGTGGGCGTTGGCCTTGGCGCCTTTCTAGCGCCGAACCCGGATTACACCCGCACGCTATGGGACGAAATCACGCCGCTCTTCGAAAATGGGCAGTTGCGGCCGGTGGTGGCCGAAACCCTGCCGTTAGAGCGGGCAGCGGATGCCCTCGTGGCTCTCGATGAGCGTCGGGTTAATGGCAAGGTGCTTCTCGCCGTACGGTGAAAGTGGGCAACGCCACGTCACCGGTCTCGGAGACTCCGCATGCGGGGCTCTGCTGCTGTCTATGCTCAAAGAGCACTCTTTGTGCGGACGAGAGGACCCCTGATGGCCATTGACTATTCCGTTCCCGACGAGATTCGCGATCTTGCTGTGCGCACTCGCGCCTTTGTCGACGAGCAGTGTGTCCCTGCGGAGGGTGTACTCCTTGACTCGCGTCACGGCATCCCGGACACCGAGCGCGCTCGACTTCAGGGGCTAGCAAAGGCAGCTGGCGTTTTTGCTCCCACCGGCCCTACGGAATACGGCGGGCACGCACTTAGCCACACAGCGCAGGCCGTGATTCTTGAGGAGAGCGGTCGGAGTCTGCTGGGTCCGATTGCCATGAATTGTGGTGCGCCTGATGAAGGCAATATTTTTCTGCTTGACAAGGTGGGAACCCCCGAGCAGAAGGACCGCTATCTCGGGCCGCTCGTGCGAGGCGAAATGCGCTCGGCGTTCGCCATGACCGAGCCAGCTCCCGGCGCAGGGGCAGACCCAGAGTCGTTGAACACGTCAGCAGTCAAGGACGGCAACTCCTGGGTGCTCAACGGTCGCAAGTGGTTCATCACTGGTGGCGTTGGGTCAGGCTTTGCCATCGTGATGGCCCGCACATCGGGTGGCGCCACGATGTTTCTCGTTGATGGCAGTAATCCCGGTATGAAAGTCGAGTGCGCCCTCGAGACGATGGACATCGCCTTCTCGGGAGGACACGCAGTCATCGACTTCGAAGACTGCCGGGTAGATGAGTCGATGGTCCTCGGCACGGTCGACGAAGGATTCCGTTACGCACAGATCCGACTTGCACCCGCGCGTCTGACCCATTGCATGCGTTGGCTCGGAGCCGCGCGACGCACTCACGAGCATGCAGTGGCCTACGCCGGCAATCGCCAAATGTTCGGCACCAACCTCGCGTCTTTGGGGATGGCACAGCAATTGATTGCCGATAACGAGATCGACATTGCGGCCTCGCGCGCGCTGATCTGGCAGGCGGCTTGGGTGCTTGACCAACACAAGCCCGGCAAGCAGGAAACCTCGATCACTAAGACGTTTGTGGCCGAGGCCGTTTACCGGATTGCGGACCGCTCCATGCAGTTATGTGGCGGAAGCGGGACATTGCTGGATCGCCCCGTTGCGCGAATCTTTCAGGAGATTCGCCCATTCCGCATCTATGACGGCCCATCCGAGGTCCATCGCTGGGCCATCGCTCGGCGCGCGAGTCGTAACGCGGAGAAGGGTCTCCTTCCTGGGGATTGGATGTAGGAGTTGAACACCGAAGCGTTTAGGCTAAGTCCGTGAAGGCTCGCGAAGAAGATCTCGATTACATCAAATACTGGAATAAGCGTTATGCGAGCGGTCGCAATTCTGGGGCGGGTAGTTACGGCGCTAATGCCGAATACAAGTCCTCGATCATTAACGAAATCGTTCAGCGTGAAGGTATCCAGAGTGTTCTTGAGTTTGGCTGTGGTGACGGCAATCAACTGACCTACTACCAATTCCCCCGATACGTGGGTCTAGATGTGACGCAAGCTGCGGTAGATATGTGCTCGGAGAAATTCGCGGACGATCCCACCAAGTCCTTTCAGTACTACACGCCGGGCGAGCACCTGACGCTTGGCTCGTTCGACATGACCATGGCGGTCGAAGTCCTCATGCACGTAACGCGTGATGATGACTATTTCCTGACTCTTCAGGCCATACTCGATAATTCTTTGCGATGGGTTGTTCTCATCGATCCGCTGTGGCCCGTACGTAAGTACCAAAAAGGTTCACACGAGAAGCATCGGCAACTGCTGCAGTTCCTCGAAGACCTTGATGAGTTCGAGATCGTCGAGATGCGCATCCATCCCTCCTCCACCCTTGAAGGACGTAAGAATGGAGAGATCGGGGAGATGGCCGCCGACTTCGTTCTGCTTCGACGACTGGGCGCTTGAGTCAGGCCCGCAGAATCGCACGTAATTCCGCTGCTGCGCCGTTGCCCTATGCGAGGAACCCAAGATCTGGCATCGCGAAGGGATGCTCACGCTCGTAGGCCCGAGCCGCGCGCAGCAACAACCGATCGTCGTAATGCCGACCGATCATCTGCATGGCGACCGGTAGCCCGTCGCTGCCAAAGCCAATGGGAATCGAAGTGGCGGGGTGCGCCGTGAGATTGAGCGGCCACGTGAAAGGACACCAGTCCATCCAGTGCTCCATGCGCTGCCCCTCAACCCACGGCTCAGCAAGAGCCTGGCCGAGTTGCAGCGCTGTCGTCGGCATTGTCGGCGTCACAATGACGTCGTATTCACTCAAGATTCCTTGGAAGACGGCCATGAGCATGGGTCGAGCTCGTTCGGCGTCGATGACGTCGGAAGCGGACAGTGCCAGCCCACGGCGTGTGGTGGCGATGAGACCGGGGTCGCTCTTGCTCCATTCACTCTCGGGGATGCGTCGGAGAGCCTGCGCCAGCATGGAATCCCAGATCGCCATGAACTCGAAATACGGCAACGTGAAATCGGGAGCGATAGACGTGACGTCTGCACCAATTCGCTCCAGAGCATCGACGGCATCCTCCAGGCGCTCGGCGACGTCAGGGTGCACCGGAAACCCGCTCCAGGTAGGGGCATAGGCAACCTTGAGCCCCTCGATGCCCGCTTCAAGACCATCAATCCACGAGCGCTCATCTAGGCGACTTTGGAAGATGGCCCGAGGATCTGGCTTGGCGACTACGGACATGGCGTGCGCGGCGTCTGTGACCGTCTGCGTAATCGGGCCGACATAGGAGAGCAGCCCGCCCGTCGCTGGGGGATGGATGGGGATCACGCTGAATGTCGGCTTGATCGTGAAGACACCGGTAAAGGCCGCCGGTATGCGTACAGATCCCCCGCCATCACTGCCGGTATTGAACTTGCCCATGCCGGTGGCTGCGGCCGCCGCCGCGCCTGCCGAGGAGCCACCCGTAGTGCGGTTGAGGTCCCACGGGTTGCGCGTCAGTCCGGTTAAGGGGGAGTCGCTCGTGCCCTGCCAGCCGAATTCCGGGACGGTGGTCTTGCCGAGGATCAGTGCGCCGCCCTCGCGTAGGCGACGCACCATAGGCGCGTCTTCCTGAGCGATCTTGTTGGGGTCGGTCTGTAGCGAGCCCTTGCGGGTGGGCCAGCCCGCGAGGTCCATCGTGTCCTTGACCGTCGCCGGAATCCCGTCAGCGAGACCCAGCGACTCCCCAGCGGCCCAGCGGGTGGTGGATTCTTCTGCTGCCTTCTTGGCGCCGTCGAGGTCGAGCAGCACGAAAGCGTTGAGGGCGGCGTTAACCTCATCGATTCGGGCTGTGGTGGCCTCGAAAACGTCTATGGGGGTGAACTCCCGTCGACGGTAGCCCGCCGTCATTTCTGCCGCACTGAGGTCGGCGAGGGACTCACGTCTCATGCCTGCATTATCGCCGCTGGGGCAGTGCCGGGCGAGGTTTCCCGTCTACTTCTTGGTCATTCGGGACCTGCGATGGCCCACTTCGGCGTAGCCTCCGATTCACCGACAAGGCACTAGGAGGAATCGTGGAGTTCTGGAAGGTCGATTCATTCGACGGGATCGTCGTCGCGGCATATAACCGTCCACCCATGAACTACATGGAGGGCGGCGGCATCGGCGAACTTAAAGAACTCATCCGCTCATGGGACGACCCGAAGGTGCGCGTCGCGATCATCACCGGCAACGTGCCGGATAAGTACATCACCCACTACAGCGTTGAAGAGCTTGTAAATTCGGGCGGTGATCTGGAGCAATTGCGTAAGTGGGCGCCAGATTTGATTTACCCGTACCACCAATTGCTGCAGTCAATCACGACGCTGGACATCCCGGTGATCGCGGCAATGTCCGGCGACACGATGGGCTGCGGTCTCGAACTCTCACTCAACTGCGACATCCGCATTGCACAGCGAGGCAACTACGTCATTGGCTTCCCCGAGGTTGCACTTGGCATTCTCACGGGCACGGGCTCGCAGTTGCTTGCACGCACGATTGGCCATGGCCGCGCGCTCGACTTCATGCTCCGCAGCCGCACTGTCAGCCCCGAAGGTGCGCTCGAACTCGGCATCGTCAGCGAACTTGCGGACAATGCGCGCGAGCGCGCGATCGAGGTTGCGCAGATGCTCGTGCATCAGTCGCCGGTCTCACTCGCTGCAGCCAAGCGCTCTATCGTGCGTGGTGCGAACCTGCCCATCGCCGAAGGCCTGCGCATCGAGGCTGAAGAGTGGCTGAAGACCATTGTCACCGAAATCGCGTTCGAGAAGATGCGCGACTACGTGGCCACCCCGTATGCCGACCGCAATGAGTGGGTGCGTAAGAACGGTGCGCCTCCGGCAAAGGGCATGGCCACTGGCGCCTGATTGGTGACCTACGCTTATCTCGGAGGTAGTTGATGCTTATCGAGATCTGGTCCGATGTCGTGTGTCCGTGGTGCTTTATTGGCAAGCGTCGGTTGGAGTCTGCGCTTGAGCAGGCTGGTGTGAAGGATGCCGAGATCGTGTATCGAGCATTTCAGCTCGACCCGAGTGCTACCACTGACGGCGCACGCACAGTTGATGTCATTAGCCGGAAGTACGGAGTAAGTCCCACAGAGGCAGAGAAGATGATGGACAACGTGACTTCGGTCGCTGCTGGAGAAGGGCTCAACTTCCGACTCCTCGACGGTGTCAGTGGCAATACTGGCGATGCGCACCGACTGATCCTGTGGGCAGCGGAGCAAGGTCGCGGGCAGGAGCTTGTGGAAGCGTTGTTCCACCACTACTTCGAACT
>Ga0209829_10004168_pt1 | contig 10284 bp, 8 predicted proteins | sample C_140205_EF_Meta_FD_187311 | JGI IMG/M metagenome (GOLD analysis project Ga0209829, IMG submission 187311) | Freshwater microbial communities from Lake Croche, Canada to study carbon cycling - C_140205_EF_MetaG (SPAdes) (version 2) | ecosystem: Environmental > Aquatic > Freshwater > Lake... | reverse complement strand
GAAAGTGTAGGCATGCAAAAACATTTACGCGATTTAAAACCAGATAAATTTGCCGATTTAATTGCCATGAACGCCTTGTACCGTCCAGGCCCTATGGCCTATATCCCTAATTTCATTGAACGTAAACATGGCAGGGAACTAATTAAATATGATTTACCGGTGATGGAAGAAATTTTGTCCGACACTTATGGCATTACCGTGTATCAAGAGCAAGTTATGTTGCTCAGTCAAAAAATTGCTGGATTTACTAAAGGCGATGCGGATGTATTAAGAAAGGCCATGGGTAAAAAGCAAAAATCTGTTTTGGATAAAATGAAAGCGCAGTTTGTATCAGGCGCTGTAAAAAATGGTCATCCCGAAAATGTGTTAGAAAAAGTGTGGACCGATTGGGAAGCTTTTGCGCAATACGCCTTTAATAAATCTCACTCTACTTGTTATGCTTACTTAGCATATCAAACCGCATATTTAAAAGCACACTACCCTGGCGAATACATGTCGGCCGTTTTAAACCATGCAGGAAGTATTGATAAGATTACTTTTTTCATGGAAGAATGTAAAAGAATGGCCATAAAAGTACTTGGACCTGATGTGAATGAATCGCTCAATGGATTTTCGGTGAATACCAAAGGAGAAATTAGATTTGGCTTAGGTGGCTTAAAAGGCGTGGGCGAAGCAGCCATTGATACTATTATTACCGAAAGAACCAAAGCAGGTGCTTTTATAGACATGGTGGACTTTATGAAAAGAGTGCTTTCAAGATCTGTCAATAAAAAATCATTGGAGAGTTTGGCTTACTCAGGCTCCTTTGATTGTTTCCCCGAGTACCACCGAGCGCAATATTTTAACATCGCCGATGGGGAAAGAACCAATGGACTAGAAAAATTAATCAGCTATGCCCAGGCATTGCAGTCCATAAATGTGGGAAGCACCAATACCTTATTTGGCGACTTACCCTCGGCCATGCAAGTGCCGGTGCCTAAAATGGCCCTCTGTAATGAGTGGACTTTGACCGAGAAATTAGACCACGAAAAAGACATTACAGGCATGTTTATGAGTGGCCATCCACTAGATCATTTTGGCTTTGAAATGCGCCATTATCAATTTACTCCTATTAATTCTTTTAATGAAGTAAGGGATAGTTTAAGTATGTATCCCAATCAGTTAGGTAGACAATTTAAATTGGCAGGTTTAATTACCGACGTACAACATAGAGTTACTAAAACGGGTAAGAATTTTGGGTCTTTTGTAATTGAAGATTTCACCGGCAAAACCGACTTTTTACTCTGGAGTGAGGATTATGTCAAGTTCCAAAACTACCTCGAAGTAGGGCAAAAAATATTCATTAATGGCTCCTTCAGAACCAGGTACAATCAATCCAATCAATTCGAATTTAAGATAGTTCAAATGTCCTTATTGGAAACAGTGAAGCAAGTACAAACCAGGTCCATTGAGATTAGCTTACACCCTGCCAATCTCCATGCTGGCATGATTCAGTTTTTTGAAAAAAACTTGAAACAAAACCCAGGCAAATCTTCTTTTAAAATGACTTTCGTTGAACCCGCTGAGCAATTGGCCTTTAGTTTGCTCACTTTTGAAAAAGGTTTTTTAATGAATGACGATTTGGTACAATTTTTAGACAGCAATCCTGAATTGAATGTGCAAGTGAATTTGGTGACCTAGCCGTCAATTAGTTCGACGCTTTGTCCGACTGCCTGCCAAACAATTTGTCCCCAAAGGCCATTTCATAAAGTGGAAAAGTCAAAAGGGCAGTTCTTAGACTTTGGAACTATTTTTGAGCTTCTAACAATAGAAGTAATAAAACAATCAAAATAAAAAATATGAGTTTAGAATTTACAGATGCCAATTTCCAAACCACCGTAATGGAAAGTGATAAATTAACTGTCATTGATTTTTGGGCAGAATGGTGTGGACCCTGCAGAGCCATTGGACCAGTTATTGAAGAATTGGCTACACAGTATGAAGGCAAAGTAAATATTGGTAAAGTAAATGTGGATGTGAATCCTACCTTAAGTATGAACTTTGGAATTACTTCTATACCAGCTATCTTGTTTGTAAAAGGCGGTCAAGTAGTTGACAAACAAATTGGCGCCGTCCCTAAAGCAGTGCTTGATAAGAAGATACAGTCCCATTTGTAGTGCAGGATTGACTTTTGATAAAATATTAAAATAGGCAACTTTGCCTATTTTTTTTTATCTTCCTATTTCAAATCAAACCTATGGAAAGATTTCAAGGCCTTATTGGTATCGTTGTTATTTTGATGATTGCTTTTTTGTTCTCTAATAACAAAAAACGCATCAATTACCGATTGGTGGCAAGCGGACTCGCTTTACAATTAACCATCGGTTTTTTAATATTAAAAATCCCAGTGGTCACCAGCTTTTTTCAATTATTAGGCAGAGGCATGGGCAAAATTGAACAATTTGCGCGTTCAGGTGCAGCATTTGTATACAGTGGTGTTGCTGCCACTACGCCAACAGGTGTAACCGATTTTGCCAACGGAGGATTTGTGTTTGCTTTTAATGTAACTGCGACTATTATATTGGTTTGTGTGTTGGTGGCTTTATTTTATCACTTTGGTATCATGCAAAGAATTGTGGCAGTGGTGGCCAAAGCCATGAATTTTATCATGCGTGTAAGTGGTGCCGAAGCATTAAGCAATGTGGCCAGTGCATTTGTAGGACAAGTGGAAGCACAAATTATGATACGTCCTTATTTGGCCACCATGACCAAAAGTGAAATATTAGCCAGCATGAGTGGTAGCTTAGCTTGTATTGCTGGAGGTATATTAATAGTATACGCCAATATGGGTGCGCAAGCAGGAATCGATTTAGCCCCTAAATTAATTACTGCGAGTTTAATGGCAGCACCGGGTGCATTGGTCATTGCTAAAATTATTTTTCCTGAAACCGAAGTTTCTCAAACCATGGGAAAAGTTACACTGCAAGTAAAAAGTCAATACAGCAATACCATTGACGCCATCACGCATGGTGCAGGAGATGGCTTTAAATTGGCCATGAATGTAATTGCCATGTTGATTGGATTTATTGCTTTGATTGCCATGATTGATTGGTGCATGCTTACTGTTGGACATTTGTTTAATCCCAACTTGCACTTAAGTTTGAATTTTCTATTTGGTAAATTATTTTACCCAATGGCTTGGGCCATGGGCATACCTAGTGCCGACATTCAAAATGCAGCCACCTTATTAGGACAAAAGTTAACCATCAATGAATTTGTTGCTTTTAAAAGTTTAACCAGTAAAGTAGTTCCTATTATTACTGAAAAAGGTTTATTAATAGTGAGTATCGCCATTTGTGGCTTTGCCAATTTTAGCAGCGTGGGTATGTTAATTGGTGGTATTAGTGAATTGGCTCCAAATCGCAGAAAAGATTTAGCGGAATTGGGATTGAAAGCGCTTTTATGTGGTACCCTAGCCTCCTATTTGTCGGCAAGTATTGCTGGCATTCTGATAGGATAACCAACTAGCATAAATGATTTTTATTAGCTGTTTTTAACAGGCTATTTATTAAGATTATTGGTAACTTTGTCCTCTAAATAAAGTGGACTATGGGTACAGGTAACATTGAAATCATTATAGCAGCAGAAAAAGACCAACTCTTACAAAAAATAGGAAATAAAATTATTCACAATGAACGCATCAGCTTTGAGGATGGCGTTTATTTATTTGAGAAAGCCCCCCTTCCCTATGTAGGTAGTTTGGCCAATTGGAAAAGAGAATCCTTACACGGCGATACTACTTACTTTAATAAAAACTTTCATATTGAGCCTACCAATGTTTGCGTTTTCTCTTGCAAATTTTGTTCTTACTCTAAATTGTATGCACATAAAGAAGAAGGTTGGGAATTGACCATTGATCAAATGATGGACATTGTAAAATCTTATGATGGCAAACCTGTTACCGAAGTACATATTGTAGGTGGCGTACATCCTAAATTAACTTTAGATTTTTTCATCACTTTGTTAAAAGCCATCAAAGCGCATCGCCCCAATTTGCACATCAAAGGTTTCACCCCTGTAGAATTGGATTATATGTTCCGAAAAGCAAAGTTAACTACAGAGGAAGGAATGAAATTAGCGCATGAAGCAGGATTGGATTCATTGCCAGGTGGAGGTGCAGAAATTTTTCATCCAGAAATTAGAACAGTCATTTGTGCAGACAAAGCCACTGCAGAAGAATGGTTGCACATTCATAAAACAGCACATCATTTAGGAATGCACAGCAATGCTACTTTATTGTATGGGCATATCGAAAAAGCGAAACATCGCATTGATCATATGGAAAGATTAAGACAGTTGCAAGATGAAACCAAAGGATTCAACACTTTCATTCCATTAAAATTTAGAAACAAGGACAATGACATGCATGATGTTCCAGAATCTACCATGTTGAATGATTTAAAAATGTATGCAATTTCACGATTGTACTTAGACAATTTCCCACATATAAAAGCCTACTGGCCAATGCTGGGTCGTGAAGTGGCACAACTTACTTTAAGCTATGGCGTGAATGACATTGATGGCACTATTGACGATACCACTAAAATATATTCCATGGCGGGCAGCGAAGAACAAACCCCTGCCATGACTACCGAAGAATTGGTTCGTTTAATTAAGCAAGCCCACCGCAAGCCAGTGGAAAGAGGCACCTTGTATAATGTCATCCAAGACTATTCATTGGTTGAGATGGATTAATGTAACTCAGTTTTAATACATTTGAGTATGAAACGCAGCGTCTTATTATTATCCCTCACCCTATTTGTGCTAAACTCACAGGCGCAAGTTGGCAATAATTTATTGCAAGAATTGATGCAACAAAAACCTGCTCAGTTTGGCACTATTTTAGCACACCCTAACGACTACCGTCTTCAAATCATTTACACTCAAATCAATCGAGATAAAAATAACCTTCCTCATTTTAAGGAATATACTTACCGACTAAACCCAAAAGAATATTTTTATCCAGCCAGCACGGTTAAAATGCCATTGGCTTTTTTAGCCTTAGAAAAAATAAATAATTTAAAAGTCAAAGGCTTGACAAAATCTACCTTGATGACTTATGACAGTGTCACCGCAAGACAAGAACCCATCTACAACAACCCCTATGCAATCGATGGCACACAAAATATCGAACAAGCCATTAAAGAAATATTTTTAGTGAGTGACAACAATGCCGCCAACAGATTGTTTGAATTTGTAACTCCACACACCGTTCATGAAAAGTTAGCAGCCAAAGGGTATCAAGATGTATACATTAGAAATAGATTGGAATTGGGGCGAACCGCAGTTGAAAATAGAAACACCCAAGCCATTGATTTTTACAATGACCAAGGAAAAATTATTTATCACCAACCCGCCCAATTGAATAAAGACAGCCTGCCTAATTACCATGCTTATATTGGAAACGCTTATTTAAACAACCAAGACTCCTTAATCAAAGGCCCATTGAATTTTTCAGAAAAAAATAGAATTTATTTAAGCGACCTTACTCATATTTTAAAATCAGTGCTGTTTTTTGATCAAACACCCAAAAAGCAACAATTTAATTTAACCAAAGAAGATCGTAATTTTTTATTACATTGGATGCATACTTTACCTACCGAATCGCAATACCCTACTTATGATACGGCCAATTATTGGCCAGCCTATTGTAAATTCTTATACACCGGTTCGGCCAAAGGCCCCTTTCCTAGTAATATTAAAATATTTAATAAAGTGGGCGATGCTTATGGATTCTTATTAGACATTGCTTATGTGATGGACCCCGAAAAGAAGATTGAATTTATGTTAAGTGCTGTTATTTATTGCAATAGCGATGGCATACTCAATGATAGCAAATATGACTATGATACCGTAGGCTACCCTTTTTATAAAAACTTAGGTCAGTTGATTTACGACTATGAATTAAAGCGTAAAAAAGAATTTTTACCCAATTTTGACGCGCTCCTGAATGCAGCAAAGTAGATATTAACAAATAGGGAATAATTAATCTCCCAACTTACTGTAAAACTTACGGCTGTTTGCGATTTATTTGCGAAATTTGTAACTCAAATTAGCAAACATGATTTTATCCTCTTTATTAAACAGATTCAGTGAGCCAGAAACTTTAAAAATGGCCAAATTAGGCCGTGAATTAAGAGCCCAAGGCAAAGACGTTATTGACTTAAGTTTGGGCGAGCCCGACTTTGATACTCCTCAACATATTAAAGATGCCGCTATCAAAGCCATCAATGACAATTGGAGTCACTATACTCCTGTAGCAGGTTTTGCCGATTTAAGAGAAGCCGTTTGCAGCAAATTAAAACGCGACAATAATTTAGACTATAAACCCGAAAACATTGTTACTTCTACAGGAGCCAAACAAAGTTTAGCCAATGCAATTTTAGCTTTGGTAGACGATGGCGATGAAGTAATTATTCCTACTCCATATTGGGTTACTTATTCTGAACTGGTAAAAATTGCACGTGGTAAAGTAGTTGAAATAAGAAGTACCGTAGCAGATGGATTTAAAGTAAGTCCTGCTCAAGTAGAAGCTGCCATTACTTCCAAGACCAAAGTATTTATGTTCTCTTCTCCTTGTAATCCTTCTGGTGCTGTTTATAGCAAAGAGGAATTAGCTGCTTTGGCTAATCTTTTTAAAAAGTATCCAGGCATTACCATTTTGTCTGATGAAATATACGAATACATCAATTTTATTGGCAAGCATGAAAGCATTGCGCAATTTGCGGATATCAAAGACCAAGTAATTGTGATCAATGGTTTAAGCAAAGGTTTTGCAATGACCGGATGGCGTTTGGGTTACACTGCATCCAATGTAGAAGTAGCCAAAGCCATGGAAAAATTACAAGGACAATTTACTTCTGGCACATCTAGTATTACCCAAAAAGCGGCAGTGACTGCCTTGGTTGGAGATTTAAAACCCTCCATTGCTATGACCGAAGAATTTACGCGTCGTCGTGAAAAAACATTGGCCTTGGTCAACGACCTTCCAGGTTTCAAATGCTTTGCACCCCAAGGCGCTTTTTATGTTTTTCCTGATGTGAGTGCTTACTATGGCAAATCAGACGGCACTACTACCATTACCAATGCGCCCGACTTTAGCATGTATATTTTAAATGAAGCCAATGTGTCTTCCGTAATGGGAGATGCTTTTGGAGAACCCAATTGTGTACGTTTCTCTTTTGCCAATAACATGGCCAATATAGAAAAAGCCTGGGCTAGAATTAAGGTAGCATTGGCTAAATTAAAATAGTGACACCCGAGAAATTACAAATGTTTGAAAATCGATTGCTTAAGAATTACAAGCATCGAATAAAACAAGCCAAACGACAAAACATAAGTTGTTGGCGTTTGTACGATCATGATTTGCCCGAATACCCCATTTGCGTTGAAATTTATGAGGACTATATTTATATTGCCGAATACAATCGTCGTCACGCATTAACCGACGAGGAACATGCTATTTGGTTGGCTGATACCAAGACCATTATTGCTACCATCACCGGTATTGCAATTGAACATATGTATTTAAGGGTGCGCAAAAGAATGGACCACAAGGAAGAGCAATATGAAAAAGACGAAGCCATCCCCGAATCTAAAATCATCACCGTTCAAGAAAATGGATTACAATTTTTGGTAAACCTAACCGATTATTTAGACAGTGGTTTATTTTTAGACCATCGATTGACGCGTCAAATGGTTCAAGCCGAAGCCAAGGATACCGAATTCTTAAATTTATTTTCTTATACCAGTTCCTTTTCGGTGTATGCCGCAGCTGCGGGCGCTAAAACAGTGACATCGGTGGACTTATCAAAAACCTATTTAAGTTGGAGTGAGGAAAATTTTGCACTCAATCAATTAAAAAATATAGTCGCTTTCCAATTTGTGCACGCCGATGTAAAACAATATTTAAAAACTTTGCCCAGCAACAAATACGATCTGGTGGTAATGGATCCACCCACTTTTAGCAATAGTAAAAGAATGAAATCTGTGCTAGACATTCAACTAGACCATGTCGAACTCATCAATGATGTTTTAAGAGCCATGAAACCTGGAGGCATTATGTATTTTAGCACCAACTACTCTAAATTTATTTTGGAAGCAGATCAAATTCATTCAAAACAAATCAAGGACATTACCAAAGCCACTACCCCATTTGATTTTGAAGGAAGATTAAAACGATGGTGTTATAAAATTATAAAGTAGCCAACTTGGCCAAAATGGCTTCCTGTATTTTAAGTACTTGCGGGATCATTAAATCTTGATCGTTGTTTTCAATTACCCAATCGCATAATTTTAATTTAATAGCATCACTTATTTGATTGCGCATTCTTTGCTCTACTTCTATTTTGGTACAAGCATCGCGCTGCATCACTCTTTGAATGCGTAAATTGATTGGAGCAGCTACTCCAATAACAGCAGTCATCCCTTCTGCTGCAGCCGATTCAAATAGCAAGGCTGCTTCTTTAATAACATAAGGAGTTGTTTGTGTTGCCGCCCAATCCTTAGCTGCTTGAATGGTCACCGGATGTACAATGGCATTTAACAATTCCAATTGATAAGCATCTTTAAAAACAAGTCCAGCTAAATAAGTTTTATCTAATTCGCCAGTGGCTGCATACACTTTGTCCCCAAATGTGGCAATAAGTTGTGCTTTAATGATGGGACTATTTTGCATTAATTGTTTCGCTACTTCATCGGCATTGAAAACAGGGATGCCCAAGGTCTTAAATACCTGCGCCACGGTTGTTTTTCCCGCCCCAATGCCTCCTGTTAATCCAATAATTGCTGCCATAATGAAATAAAAAATCCGAAATGAGTTGTCTCAATTTCGGATTCTAATTTTATTTAAACAAATGTTTTATTTGTTGATTGCCTGAGACCACTCTAAACTAATAGAAGATCTTTCAATTTTCAAGTAGCTTCCTGGGCTTACTTCCAATTGAATGGTATTGTCTTCGTTTACTTTATTAACTACACCATGAATACCTGCAATGGTGACTACTTTGTCTCCTTTCTGCATTGTATCAATGAATTTTTTTTGCTCTTTGGCTTTTTTAGCTTGTGGACGAATCATGAAAAACCAGAATACCAATACAATACCACCTAACATTACCAATTGAAAAGTTCCACCACCTGGAGGAGGCGCTTGTAATAAAATTTGTGTCATTTTAATTTATTTGATTGTTTATTTATTGTTTGTTCTACTGTTATTTTTAAAATAGCGTTTTTAAAAACAGCTCTTGCAAATATAATACTAAACCTTATAACCGGTTTATCGAATTTGATAGACTTACTTTTTGGGTTCTTTTGTTTTGTGACTTATTTTTTGAATTTTACCCGACCCCACCAACTCTTTATGTATATTATCCAATATGCCATTTACAAAATGACCACTTTGTTCGGTACTGTATTCTTTGGCTAAATCAATGTATTCATTGATGGTCACCTTAGTTGGAATGGTATCAAAATACAATAATTCACAAACGCCCAAACGAAGTAATATCATGTCTATCACGGCAATACGCTCCATATCCCAATTGTTCAACTTTGGCTTAATAACTTCTTCGGTGTATTCCTTTTTATCCATGGCGGTTTGCAACAAATCATTGGCAAATTTCATTTTTTCGGCCCCTACTAAATCCATAAAATCAATGGACCCTGGTTTTTGTAAATAATTCAATACAAAACCAATCATCATATCGCCCTCATCTTCCCAATTGCTAAAATGCTCATCAATATATTCCAACGTACTTTCCGATTCTATGATCATGGTACCAAAAATGTATTTAAGTATTTCTTTCTCTTTGGCTTTGTCTCTGCTTTCTTCTAAAATATAGCTTTTGTACAGGTCCGATTCGGACAAATTTCTAAAAATTGTTTTCACCAAATCGCCTTCCAACCATTGCTGAGGTTTGACCAAGGCCAAGGCCTTTTTAAAGGATTCAGATTCAATGGTTTGCCAAACAATACTATTGCCTGCCACTTTGATATTCACCGACAAATCGGCTTGATCGGGTAAATTTTTGGAAGATCTTTGTTGAGATTCTACTTCGGCATACAAGGCTACTTGGTGTAGCAAATGAACCAGGAATAGAAACAAATTACGGGTTTTGTCAAATTCCTTTTGGAGTAAAGCATTGGGATTGCCTTGATTTTGGGTTTCCACCATGTACAAGACCTGCATTACTTTAATTCTAATATTTCTTCGGTTCATCATATGTATAAGAGCTAAGCGGCTGCAAA
>Ga0209829_10004167_pt1 | contig 10285 bp, 8 predicted proteins | sample C_140205_EF_Meta_FD_187311 | JGI IMG/M metagenome (GOLD analysis project Ga0209829, IMG submission 187311) | Freshwater microbial communities from Lake Croche, Canada to study carbon cycling - C_140205_EF_MetaG (SPAdes) (version 2) | ecosystem: Environmental > Aquatic > Freshwater > Lake... | reverse complement strand
CATGTGGGTGCAAGTTTTCCCATGTGGGTGCGAGTTTTCAACTTGCACTTGCCTTCGACAAGATGAAATCTTGTCGCCACAAGAGACACCGGCATCTGACCCTCAACTGGTTCCGAGCTGGAGGCAATGATCTCATCGGGCGTCGTCGAGGGATTCAGCGGCAAGGCGAAACTGACCACCAGAAAAGCGTACGGCTTGAGAACGCCGCAAGGCATCACAATCGCACTGTTTCACCCAATGGGAAACCTACCCGAGCCGAAACGCACCCACAGATTCTGCTGAGGATGCAAAAAATCGTAGGTTTTCAAGTAGGAAAAGTACACGGATGACTTTTCCCACGGACAGGGAGGCCCAGCGGCCGGCACGTCGGGCTCGGTGACTCCCGCCGCGTCCCTTACATGAAGGCAGCGGCGGTTTCGGCCGTGGCCGGACCGTATTTCAGCGGGGCCATCGTGAAGCTGGCCCGCCCCTGACTCACGCTTCGCACCGCCGCCGAATAGCCGAACATGCTCGCCAGCGGTGCCTCCGCGGTCAGCACATTGACCCCGCTCCGGAGTTCGGTGTTGGTGATGATCGCACGCCGCTGCTGAAGATCGTTGATCACGTCGCCCATGTGGTCTTCCGGCACGCTCACCTCCACCCGCATCACAGGCTCCAGGAGCACCGTGCCGGCCTCGTTCAACATTCGATCGATGCAATCGGCCGCGGCAATCCGGATCGCCACGTCGGATGGCGCAGGGTCCGGGAGTGGGCTCTCAAGCACCACGATCCGCACGGCCCACAGCGGGCAACCCTTGAGGCCGCCCCGCTCGGCGCTCTCTCGGATCGACTGCGTCATTGTGGCGGCGACGGCGGCGGCTGCGTCGTTCTGCGGAAACCAACCCTGCTCCACGATCGTGCCGGCCTGCTCGCTCGTCGGCTCGGCACGGAGAGTGACGGTGGCCACGAGCGTTTGCCCGGCCACCTGCCTGTTGGCATGGCCGCTCACAGTCACGGTCCGGGCAAGCGTCTCCTTGTAGCTCACCCGTGGCTTGTGCACGCGGCAATGCAGGTTGAAATCCCGCTCCAGCCGGTGCCGGATCACCTCCAGATGCAGTTCGCCCATGCCGGAGATCAGGGTCTGGCCCGTCTCCTCGCTCTCCACGGCGCGAAACGTCGGATCCTGCCGCTTCATCATCTCCAGCACGTCGCCCAGCTTCTTCCGCTCAAGACTTGTCTCCGGCTCGATTGCCATCGAGATCACGGTCTCTGGGAATTCGATCTGCTCCAGGAGAATCGGGTCGCTTGCATCGCAGAGCGTGTCGCCCGTCATGCTGGCTCGGGGTCCGATCACACCCACGATGTCGCCTGCTTCCGCCTGCTCGATCTGCTCCCGTCGATCGGCCTGCACATGCCACAGCTGCGCGATGTTTTCCTTCTTTTGCCGCAGTGGATTCCACACGCGACTGCCCGCCTTGAGCGTGCCGGAATAGACACGCACGAACGAGAGATCGGCGTGCTTCTCGGCCACGATCTTAAAGACGAGCCCGCAGAACGGTGCCTTGGGATCGGCCTTGCGAGTGATCGTGGTCAGTGCTGCCCCCGGCTTTGCATCCTGTTTCAAAGGAACCACCCCAGTGACCGGCGGCACGTCCGCAGGGCTGGGCAGGTACCAGGCCACGGCGTCGAGCACAGGCTGCACGCCGATGCAGTCGAGCACCGAGCCGCAGAACACCGGCACGACCTGCCGCGCGATCGTGGCATCCCGGATCGCCTTGCGCATGAGCTCCACTGGAATCGGCGCCTCGGCGATCGCCAGTTCCGCCAGCTCGTCGGAAAAGTCAAAGAGCGTGGAGACCAGCTGCTCCCGCCATAGGGCGGCGACCTCGGCAACCTCGGGCGGAATGGGAGAGCGGGTGATCCCGGCACCGCCAGCCAAGGCATCCTCCTTAGGCGGAAACAAGAGCAACTGCATCTCCACCAAATCGACGAGCCCACGGAAGGGATCCTTGACGTGCGGCGGCCCGAGGCCCAGCGGCACCTGCAGGATGAGCGGTCGGGCGGCCAGCCGGCCCTCGATCTGCTTGACGGTACCAAAAAAATCGGCACCCTCGCGGTCGAGCTTGTTGACCAGCGCGATGCGCGGCACGCCATACTTATCGGCCTGCCGCCAGACGGTCTCGCTCTGCGCCTCGACGCCCTCTCTCGCTGAAAACACCACCACGGCGCCGTCGAGCACCCGCAGGCTGCGCTCCACCTCAGCCGTGAAATCCACGTGCCCCGGCGTGTCGATCAGATTGACCGTCACGTCCTGCCAACGAAATGTCACCGCTGCGGAATAAATGGTTATCCCGCGTTCCTGCTCCTCGGGATCGAAGTCGGTGATCGTGGTGCCGCGGTCCACCTCGCCGAGCCGGTGGCTCGTCTTCGTGAAAAATAGCAGTCGCTCGGTCAGCGTGGTCTTGCCGGCATCGATGTGGGCGATGATCCCGATGTTGCGAATTTGATCTAACGTGCGCGTCATGTGATTGTCACACATTCAAAAAGGAAACGTCTTGCTTGTCGGCGTCGTGGCACTTGTCGCGGGCCGCTCGGGCGAAAAAGGAGCATGCTACGCGCATGCCAACCTCGTTTTCATGCAGCTATTCTCGGGCAATCGGCTCAGGGCGTCGTGCTACATCTTTTCAACGGTGCCGATCCCCAGAAGCTTGAGACCCTGCCGCAGGATCCGGCCCGTGAGATCGCACAGCGCCAGGCGGCTGCTGCGTTCCTCTCCCTCGGACTTGAGCACGGGCAGGGCGTCGTAGAAGGTCGAGTAGCACCCGGCCAGATTGTAGAGCCAGGCTGTCAGCACGTTGGGCCGGTAATCGGCCTCCGCGTCCTCCAACGCCTCGCCGAAACGCAGCAACTCCAGCGCCAACGCCCGCTCCTGTGGCGATGACAACAGCACGCCCTGCACCGACTGCCTCAGGAGTTCGCGGTCGACCCCGCCCTTCGAGAAGATTCCCTCGACCCTCGCCACTGCATACTGCATGTAGGCCGCTGTGTTGCCCGTGAGCTGCAGCATCTTGTCGAAGCTGAAGACGTAGTCGGTGGTCCGGTTCTGCGAGAGGTCGGCATATTTGATGGCTCCCATGCCGACGGTTTCGGCGATCTGCTGCCGCTCCTCCGTGGGCATTCCGCCGCCGCGCTCCACATCGGCCGCAGAGACGACCTTGAAGGCCCGCTCCACTCCCTCATCGAGCAGCGACTCCAGGCCGACGGTATCGCCGGCCCGTGTTTTGAAGGGTTTTCCATCCTCGCCGAGCACCGTGCCGAAGGCGACGTGGACCAACTCCATGCTCTCCATCCGCTGCCTGTCGCCGCAGCCCCAGAGCCGCGCCGTCGCGAACAGCTGCTCGAAGTGGGGGCTCTGCCGGCTGTCGACCACGTAGAGGATGCGGTCGGGTTTCCAGTGCTCCATCCGCCACGTGAGTGTCGCCAGGTCGGTCGTCGCATAGAGAAACGCGCCGTCAGCCTTCCGGATGAGGAATGGCGGCGCCTCCTCTCCGTGCAAGAACACGCCGATCGCACCGCGGCTTTCCCGGGCCCGCACCGCCGGGTCGGCCATCAACTGCGCGACCACGCCCGCCAGCATGGGCTGGTAAAAACTTTCGCCGAGGGCGTGATCAAACGAGACGTGCAGCCGCGCGAAGATACGGTCGATCTCCGCGCGACACGACGGCATGAATCGTTCCCAGAGCGAGCGATTCTCCGGGTCGCCCTCGTGCAATTTCGCCGTTTCGGCGAGCACCTCCCGCCCGGCCTCTGGATGCCCGGCCGCAAGGGCCGCCGCCTCGGGATTCCGGGCGAGTTCCTCTGGCTTCGCGTCAGCCACCGTGCGCACGAGCCGGTAGAGCCGACCGAGTTCGGCGGTCGGATCGGCGGCAAATCTGGCCTCGTCCCGGCAATGCTTCCAACCCCAAAGGATCATGCCGAACTGAGTTCCCCAGTCGCCTAGGTGATCGTCCGTGATTGTGTTGTGTCCACGGAATCGAAGGATCCGCGAGAGCGCGTCGCCGATCACGGTCGAGCGAATGTGCCCCACGTGCATCGGCTTGGCAACGTTCGGCCCGCCGTAGTCGATGACGATCGTTTCCGGTTCCTCGACCGGGGCGACCCCCAGCCGCGGATCCTGGACGGCGGCAACGACCGCTCTTGCCAGCGCATCGTCGCGGACCCGCAGGTTGATGAACCCAGGCCCTACGGGCTCCGTGGGCTTTTCAAACAGATCCCCGACATCGAGCCGGTTGATGATTTCAACCGCCACGTCTCGCGGCTTCTTGCCGACCCGTTTTGCCAGGGCCATCGCCATGGTGCCGGAATAATCACCAAACTTTGGGTCGGCCGCCTCGCGAACCTGTGCGACGAGCCCCGGCAACTCCTCGGCCGCGATGGCCACAACGCCGTCGCTTGAAAGCCGCTCCAAGGCCGCACGAAACAGTCGCCGGAGCTCCGTGCGGAAATTGATGCCGCTGCCGTGCACGCGGCCCGGATCGCCGCCTGTCACGGTCACCGCTGCGCTCCGGGTCCATCTCCAGGGGCGGAGGCTTCGGTGGCGGGCACTGGAACGGGCTTCGAGTCGCTCCAGAGCTGCTCAAGATCCCAGTATTCCCGAGCCTCGGCGTCGAATAAATGAACGACCACATCGCCGTAATCGAGCACGATCCATCGCCCCTCTTCGTAGCCCTCCATGCCGCGACGCGTGTCGAGCATCTCCTTCTTCATAAACAGCTCAATCTCGTCGGCCATGGCGTGCAACTGCCGCCGGCTGGCGCCAGTCGCGACGACGAAATAATCGAACACCGGCGTGAGACCACGGAGATCGAGGACTTGCACGTTGGTGCCCCGCGTCTCCTCGGCTACCCTCGCCGCAGCGAGTGCGCGGGTATGGGCTGACGCTGCCCTCGAGCCGGCAGGAACGGCGGCGGCTGGTGGCTCTGGCTGGTTATGGACGACGCTCGCTGGCAATGCTGAATCCCAAGAAGGCTGGAACTGAGGCGGAAGGATGCTCGACCCCCGCAGTCTACCCGGAATTCAGCGGGCTGCTCAAAGGCCGGCCACGTTCACCGTGCACAGGCCCGCTGGGCAGCCAGGGCGATCCCGGCGAGCACAAGCTCCGGCATCTCGATCGCACCGGGGAGGGCATCCCGCACCGCCGCCCGCCAGCCACCGGTCAGGATGACATCGGCCTCACCGCCCAGCGCGTTCTGGGCCTCATCGACGAGCCTGCGGATCGCCCCGCGAATGCCCCAGCCTATGCCGGCCGCGATTGCCTCCGCGGTCGAACTCCCAGGCATCGGTGGCGGCGACTCCTGCTCAAGGGCTGCCACGGCAGGCAACCGGCTCGTGCCCTCCGCCAGTGCCCGGGCCATGAGTGTCGGCCCCGGCAAGATAGCGCCTCCCAGAAAGTCGCCGGCGGAAGAGAGGAGGTCGACCGTCGCCGCCGTGCCGCAGTCGACGATGACGGCTGCCCGCCCTTCCCGCCGCACGATGCTGGCCGCTGCTGCGGCTGCCAACCGGTCGATCCCGACCTTATGCGGCTCGGCAACTACGATCACCAACGGCAGATCCGTATGCACGACACGTCGTTGACGCAAGGGCCGATGGCGAGTGGCCGAGAGTTCGGCAATCGCTGCCTCCAGCCGCGCGGCGGCGGCGTCGTGCACACTGGCGACGAGCACGACTGCAGCCGTCGGCGCCGCCGAGTTCAGCCAGTTTTCGAGATGGGACGGACGAAACCCGCGGCTGTCGAGATCCTGCCGCTTCGACACCACAGGCAGCCGACGCTTTCCCGTCTGGTCGATGCCGTGATCCGACACGACCGCCAGCTTGATGCGAGTGTTGCCGACGTCGGCCAGCAGCACGGAGTCGCCCAGACAGATCGAGGGTGCTGACGAGAAAGATGACGAAGACGAGGAAGATGCGGACGGCATGGCGTGAAGTTCTCGTGACTGTTCTCAGAACGTCGGAACCGAGGCCTCAATCCACAGCGACCCCGTCCAGCAACCGCACGACGGCGAAGAGCAACCGGTCGAGCCCCTGCCCCGTCACGGCACTGACGGCCAGCACTTCTCGCCCCACATCCGCCGCCAATGCGGCACGCATCTCCTCCGCCCCGGGCAGTTCGCACTTGCTCATGACGATGACTTCCGGACGCGTCGCCAGCGACGCGTCGTAATGGACCAATTCCGCGCGGATGGCCCTGTAATTCTCAAGCGGATCGGTGCCATCCACCGGCGCGGGCTCGACCACGTGCACGAGAATGCCGGCCCGCTCCACGTGTCGCAGAAATTCATGCCCGAGACCGATCCCCGTGTGGGCCCCCTCAATCAGGCCAGGCAGATCGGCCAGCACGAAACTACGATCCCGGGAGACCGCCACGATTCCCAGCATCGGTTTTTTGGTCGTGAACGCATAATCGGCGATCTCGGGACGGGCGCGGGATAACCGCGACAGGAGCGTGCTCTTCCCCGCGTTCGGCTTGCCAACCAGCCCAACGTCCGCGATCACCTTCAGTTCCAGGAGCAGGCGGCGGCTTTCACCGTTTTCGCCAGGCGTCGTCTCCCGTGGGGCACGGTTGGTGGACGACTTAAAATGCAGGTTGCCCCAGCCCCCTGCCCCGCCCTTGGCGGCGACGATCGACTCTCCCGCCACGGCGAGATCCTTGAGCGCAAGCCCGGTGCCCTCGTCGATCACGATCGTCCCGGGGGGCACAAGCAGCAGCAGATCCTCCCCCATGCGGCCACGACAGTTGCACGGCCCACCCGCAACGCCACTCGCCGCCCGCCATTGCTTGCGGTGGGCCAGCGCGGCGAGCGAATCGACCCCGGCCTGCGCCCGCATGATCACGCTGCCGCCTACCCCACCGTTGCCACCATCAGGGCCGCCGAGTGGGATGTATTTTTCTCGACGAAAGCTCCTGCAGCCGCGTCCGCCGTTACCCGCTGCCACTTCGATTTGCACGCGGTCGACAAACACGCTCGGGCCACTCCAACCACGGCACTGACGCCGTGTGAGCCGACACACAGATCGTGGTCGACCAAAAAAGTAATGAGAGGATCAGAATGCGATCGCCGATCAGCCGGCTAGCACATTGATACGCCGACCTTCGCGGTCAAAACCCACCACGCCGTCGACGAGAGCGAAGAGGGTGAAGTCGCTGCCTGTGCCGACGTTGCTACCGGCATGAAATTTCGAGCCGACTTGTCGAACGAGGATGTTGCCAGCCCGAACGACCTGGCCACCGAATTTCTTCACGCCCCGACGCTGGGCATTGGAATCACGACCGTTGCGGCTGGATCCCTGACCTTTTTTATGTGCCATGACTGCGTTGCCTGAGTGTTATGGTGCTGGGAGCCTGAAGATTCTTGCCGCGTCGTTGCCTGCCGGAGTTCGCCTCGAATTCCCGGATGCGAATACTCGTGGATTTCAGCCTTCTTGCCCAACGCTCCCGGAAATCCAAAGGGGTTTCCGGGGATTCAAAGGGTGTTTTCGGCGATCCCGGAGGGGTTTTCGGGAATCCAGGAGTCCGGTGACAGGAATCGCGGATGCCGTCGGCAGAGCCCGCTACGGCCCGTCACCATCGTTTTCGTACCTAAAAACCCATGTGTGGTCAATGCCCTCGGGCACTTCCGTCGCCTTGTCATACAGCATCGGCCCCTGCGAACCAAACAGACCGGCCAGCAGCCGTCGACGGCTGTCAGGATCCTTTTCGGCGTCGATCGCGGGCCGGATCACGGCAAAGGCAGCCGATCCATCTCCGGCCGGCAGCAGTTGCCGATTCACGTCCACGTCTTCCAGGGCGGCCAGCGTGCGGGCCATCGCAAGTTCCCGGCACAGTCTGTTGACACGGGGGGCGGCGGCTCCGAAGAAGGCCTCGGTCCGTTGCTGTCGCGGTGCGGCCGCAGGGATGCCATCGAGCGCCGTAAACACCTTGGCGAGCGATTCCAACGGCTTCTGCCCAACGGCCTCCGGCGACAGGCCGATGCCAGTCAGTGCCTGCCGCCGTGCGGCATCCCGCTCCGGACTCACAGGAGCCGCGAGCGCCCTGGACAGTTCCTCGAAGTATTCGAATCCCAGATCGCCAAACACGGCCCGCACCACGGGGCCTCGGGCGGTCGATTCTTTGATGTCGGCGATCTTCTGGACCGCCTTCGCCAGCGACAGCAGCTCCGAACCGACGCCACCGTCAGCCACGGCCCCCTCGTCCCCGTCCTGAACGACGAGATCAGCCCAGGTGAGGCCCAGTTCGGCGAGCCCGGCCACGGGCTGTGACTTCACCATGCGTGGCCGACTCAACGCCTCAAGCAGTTTTCCCCCCAAGGTGAGTCTCTCGAACATGCCGGCGTAGCCAACACTCATCTCTTCTTCGACCTCGTCCTTGTCGTCGCCGGGCCGCCAGAAGTCGAGCCGCAGGCTTTCCAGAGCGTGTTCCATCTCCGCTCCCGGCGGCAGATTTCCAGCAAATTTCGCTCCGCGCTGCTCCCGCCAGCGAATGGCATTGGTCAGCCCGCGGATCGAGATGCTGAAAAAATCCAGCCGCGGATCGATGTCCTCCCACACGGCCACGCCCCAGCGTTCCTCGCCCGGCGGAATATCCGATGCGGCCATGCTCGCGCTGTCGAAAAATTCCCGCGAGGGATCCTCGCGACGCCGGATTGGCCCCATCGCGCTGGGAATGACTCGATCCAGGTAACCGCGGTAGGCGGTCTCGCCTTCCGCCTCGGTGAGGCCCTCCATGCTTTCCAGCACGAAGTGCGGCACGAACCGTACTGGCATCTCGACTGGTTCAGTCTTGCGATCCGAGGGATCACTCTTGTCGATGACGGTGCGACGACCGCTGATATTGCGGACACGGTAGACGAGATACCAGAGGCGTTTCCGCTGCATCCGGAGTTCCCGGGTCGGCACGTCGACGTCGATCAGTCGTGGCGGCTTGAAGGCAAACTCCAGGCACCAGATGTCGCGGACGAATTCCCGATTCTTCGCCCGCTCGACGAGCGTCGTATTTTCCGCCGCCTGTTTTGGCGTCCACGTCAGTGTGGGCAGCCTGCGGGTGACCTCAAGGAGGTCGCCTCGCTGCACATTGGAGTCGCTGCTTGTGTTGGGCGGGATCACGGTGAGCACGCCCGGCGCCAACTGCCGAAACCCAGTCTTCAGCTCATCGGCTGCCGCCGTCCGCGTCAGTGGGACGACCATCCCCATCATCGGCAACCCAGAATGCACTGCCGCCGCCAAGAGCCACGCCGTGGCACACCGGGCGATCACCGGCCAACTCAGGGAGACCCTCAACACATTCATGGCCGAATCCTTCCGTCGAAATCTTACAAAAATCGGCCTCAGACGCCCATTTTCGACAAACTTAACCCAAATTGCCAAATTTTCCTTGCCTTCCCATTTTCCGCGAATCAGGATCATCCTGGTTTCCATGAGGTTGGATCGATCCGGCCCGTGGTGCCCGTGGTAACCGCGTAACCGAAAAACACCGGGAATATTGGGCTACACCGCCGTGGCTGTCCGAAAGACACTCCCGAGGGCGACGCGACACGAGATCGACATCCCCCACTCGCCATTCGGCATCCAACCCGACCATGCTGGAACGTAACCGTCTGCAACCGCCCCTGTCGTCAGCCCCGTCGCCATCGTCGCTGGGGTTCGAGGGAGATGCGCCCATGATCGGCAGCCTGTTCGCATCGGCTGAAGATTACGACGCCACGGGCATTCTGAGCGGAGTCGATCCCTGCGAGTCTCGGTATTGGTGGATGCCAGAGCTGTATGCGGTGCCCACGACGTCGCGGCGCAGTGGAGTTGATGCGGCCACACAACCGGTCGCGGAATCCACCGGCATCGCCATCCGAGGGCTGCTCGGGCGGCTGCTACGGTCGGGTCAGGCCACTCGCCGGACAGGCTCCCGCAACACGGCCGCCGCCTGATCGACTTCCGCGGCCAACGCGGCATAGTCAGCGGCGCCATGCGACTCCGGCGCGTAGTCGAAGATCGACTGCCCAAAGCTCGGCGCCTCGGCCAGCCGGATGTTGCGGCGGACCTTTGTCCCGAAGACTCGGGCCGAGCCCCACGCCGGATGCCTCGTCTCGGAAGAGGCGAAGAACGACTGCACATCACTGCCGACTTCCGCGGCCAAACGCGTGCCTGCCTCGTACATGCAGAGCACCACACCCAGCAGACGCAGCCGTGGATTGACGTGTTCGGCCACCAGTTCGATGGTCTCCAACAGCTTGCTGAGACCGTGGAGCGCGAGGAAGTG
>Ga0209829_10004165_pt1 | contig 10290 bp, 9 predicted proteins | sample C_140205_EF_Meta_FD_187311 | JGI IMG/M metagenome (GOLD analysis project Ga0209829, IMG submission 187311) | Freshwater microbial communities from Lake Croche, Canada to study carbon cycling - C_140205_EF_MetaG (SPAdes) (version 2) | ecosystem: Environmental > Aquatic > Freshwater > Lake... | reverse complement strand
GTTGGTCATGCCCAATATTGATGCAGCCAACATTGCCTACAACCTGCTGAAAACCGCAGCCGGTGGCAATATTGCCATTGGTCCGGTCTTGCTGGGCGCCGCCAAACCGGTGCATATTCTGACCCCCAGCGCCACAGTGCGTCGGATTGTGAATATGACTGCACTCACAGTTGCCGATGCAAATGTGATCCGGTAAGGCGTTTAAATACAGTAAATACGAACTTTTCTTTCTAATAACCCGCAAGGGCTTGCCTATTCATTGGGCAAGCCCTTGCTTTTTCCCCCAGCTTGCGGCACACTCACGCCTTCGGATTTTCGGGTTTACCCGCAGGTCTGTGAAAGGTTGTTTTCATGGTGTTCGAAAGAGTGACCCGCAAGGTTCAGTTTTTAGGGGGTCTGTCCCTGTTGTGGTCTTTATGGGTTTGTCCTGTGCAGGCCAAAGCGGTTCCAGAAGTTGTGGACGCCACCATCGGGTTGTTGCAATTGCCCAAAGAAGGGCAAGAGACCTACAGACTGGTCCACCAAGGTGGACCCTTTCCTTACGAAAAGGACGGTGTGGTGTTTGGCAACCGGGAACGGTTGTTGTCCTCCAAACCGCGTGGTTATTACCACGAGTACACCGTGAAAACGCCTGGAGAAAGGTCCAGAGGTGCGCGCCGCATTGTGTGCGGTGGTTTGGAGGTGAGTAAACCTCAAAACTGCTATTACAGCGACGATCACTACGCGAGCTTTCGCGAGATCGTGGATAAAAAATGAGTGCTTTTGTGCTGTCCTATCGGACTGCGCAAATGCAAATTGAGAAAGAGTCCCCAGGCTTGTACAGCTGGAGGACGAATTGAATAACAGCCACAAGCTGAAGTTTTTTTGACTATAGAAAGAACCGCGGAGATGGATACGCCACTTCGTCAAGACCCAGAAACACCTCTTAAAGGTGTACGGACGAACATCGTCCAGTCGATTCGCGCATTCCGCGTGAGCGACTTGCAAGAAGCAGCCCAAGGTCTGGGGCATCACTTCTTGTTCGCCAATTTGTCCAGTGCGCAAAGCAAACAAGATGTACTCGATTTGATTGCGGGCCAGTTCACACTGCCCTCGCATTTCGGTAAAAACTTCGACGCTTTGTACGATTGCATGACCGACCCATTGCACAAGTCGGGCCCACAGCCCGGTTTTATCGTGGTGCTCGAGCAGATTCCTGCGAACGCCAAATTTGACAAGGAGGCGCGCGAACAGTTGCTCGATATTTTCCGCGATACAGCCGATTACTGGGGGGACAGGAAGATACCCTTCCGATGCTTCTATTCTTTTCTGTAGCCCGTTCTGCACAAGCTAGCCAAGCAGAACGGGCGAATGAGGCTCACAGCGATGTGAGCCTCACGGCAGAAGAGTTGGAACCTGGTGAAAAAATGCCGACCGATAAACTGGTCGACGTGTCACCTCTGGCGCTGCGCATGAGCAGTCCTTTCAATTCAGGTTACTGGTTGGCGGCAGCTTAAATCAGTGCTTTGAAGACAGTAAAAAAGCCCGCTCTCGAGCGGGCTTTTTTACTGATGCGCCCCGCTTGGGTGCAGCCTTGATTGAATCAATGTGCTGGGTATTCAAGCCGTTTGCGCTAACGCAACAAACTCTTCGACGGGGACTTCTTCGGCACGGCGCTGCACATTGAACTGTCCGGCAAAGTTGCGCTGCGTGAGCCAAGCGCCCAGAGTATGGCGCAGCAATTTGCGGCGTTGGCTGAAAGCTACTTGCACCAACTCTTGAAGTAATTTGGGGTTAATGGGGCTTGGCGCGGCCCGCGGCACCATGCGCACCACGGCGCTGTCCACGCGTGGAGGCGGCTCGAAGCTCTGGGGCGGCACAAACAGCACATCCTGCATGGCATAGCGCCACTGCAGCATGACGGAGAGTCGGCCGTAAGCCGCAGTGCAAGGCTTGGCGACCATGCGGTCGATGACTTCTTTTTGCAACATGAAGTGCTGGTCTTCGATCACCTGCACATGTTCGAGCAAGTGAAACAAAATCGGTGTGGAGATGTTGTAGGGCAGATTGCCCACCACACGCAGCATGGGGGAATTGGTGGTGCTGGTCCGGGTAGAAGGCAGCGATGCAACGCGCGCCGCCAGGTCAGTGAAGTCCACCCGCAAGACATCAGATTCGACCACCGTCAATTGGGGGTGCGACCGCAGACGGCTCGCCAAATCACGGTCCAATTCAATCACAGTGAGATGGCCCAAGCGCTCAACCAAGGGTTGCGTCAAAGCGGCCAGACCTGGACCGATTTCGACCATGGGGTCGCCTGCTTGCGGGTTAATGTGGTCGACGATGGCGTCGATGATGCCGTGGTCCGAAAGGAAGTGTTGACCGAAACGTTTACGCGGAATGTGTTTCATTGAGGGGCATCGCGCATTTCAACGAATGCACGACCGCGCAGGTCCTCTTGCCAAGTGGTGAAAGCTTCTTCGAGTTTTTTCTCCCGCAACACGTTGCGCGCCATCTCGCGTTGTTCGCTTGCACTGACCGGCACTTCGCGACGTTCGGTAACTTCAATCAGGTGGACGCCGAACCTGGAAACCAAGGGCTCCGAGACTTGGTTGGGCGGCAAGCGGTTCATCACTTGTTCAAACTCCGGTACAAACTGACCTGGGCTGCTCCAGCCCAAGTCGCCGCCGCTCATGGCGCTGCCATCTTGAGAATATTCACGGGCCTTGGCCTCAAAGCTAGTCTGCCCTGAACGGATGCTTTGTTTGATTTTCTGAAGTTGGTCTTGGGCTTGTGACTGCGTCAAATCGGGGCGGGTTCGCAGCAAAATATGGCGCGCGCGCGTCTGAGTGACCATCACGGGCGGGGCCTCGCCTTGGCGTTTTTCCAGCACCTTCAAGACATGAAATCCAGCGCCAGAACGGATCGGTCCTGCAACATCTCCCACTTTCAAATTGAGTGTGTTGTCGACAAACAAAGTGGGGTAGCGCTCGGATGGACGCAGGCCCATGGCCCCGCCATTGGCAACGGTCTCGCCCATGAACTCATTCACCAATTTAGCAAATTCTTCGCCTGCACGGGCTCGACGGGCAGCTGTCTCAGCACGGGCTTGCAATGCCGTGATTTGGGCTTCGGCGCTGTCTTCAGGGACGGGCAAGATAAGCATGGCCAGATTCAAATCGATCCCTATGGGAGAAGGGGCACCCCGTTGGTCGCGTAAAAACTGCGCCACCTCATTTTCACTGACACGGACCCGGGCTTCAACTTCACGCTCACGCAGTCGAGTCAGGGTCAGTTGGTTGCGAAGTTGGGTGCGAAAAGCGGTCAAACTCAAACCCTCTTGGGTCAATTTGGCGCGCAACTGGTCTTTGTCCATTTGATTTTGCCGCGCCACGGAGGCCTCGGCCAGATCGACGGCGTCATCCTCTATGCGAATGCCAGATTCGCGGGCTTGTTGAAGTTGTACTTTGTCGTTGATCAATTGATCCAGCGCCTGTTTGGCCAATTCTTGGGGCGAGGGTTTGGGCGTGCCCAAGGGCCATTGAGTTTCCATCCGGGTACGTTGTTGTTGCACTTCGTTGTTGGTAATGGGTTCAGAATTCACCACCGCCACAATGAAATCGGCTGACCGTGAAATCACGGGTTTGACCATGGTTGTTTGGGCCTGCGCAAAGTTGAATCCGCTGAAGACCAGACCCCATGAGAGGAGGACTGCCTTGAACGCAAAGGGTCCGCGCGGGAGGAAAAAGCAAACGGCTAATTTATTCATAGTGAAGGAACCGACTGGGGGGCGCCATATCTTCGCGCAAAAATTGATAACGGGGGATATTGTCGCGCAAGGTTTTCAGGGGGCTGGAGCCGATACGGGCCAAGCCCACAAATTCCAATTGGAAAAGCAATCGGCTGGTTGACGTTGAGACCGTGCTTTGCAAGCGTTCAAACACCACGCGACCGAGCCAGCAACCGGCATCAAACTCAAAACCATAAATGGAGTCCACCATCCGGTTGTCTTTCAAGCTGAAGTTCATTCGGCCCACGCTGTACCAGCGCCCAGGGCCCAGGCCCTGACCGGGTTCGGGCGGCAGCGAATTTTCTGGCGCAGCTGACCAGCTGAAGTCACCCAAAGGCCATTGCCATCCCACGTCGATCTGCTCACTTTGATCCTTGGTCATTCGGTAAGCCATGTTCAAGACGCGGTAGGGGGTGGGGTTGTAACGGGCGCCAACCGTGGTGCGCACAGAGCGATTTGTTTGGTTGTTGAATTGAACCAGCGAGTCGAGTGACCAACGGTCATCCCAACGCACGCCTGCGCCCACGAGCACGTCACTGAAGCCTTTGGCCACCAGGCTTTCGCTTGGCAGGGTGACCCGTTGGTCATCAAACCGCAGGCGCTGTGCAAAGCCGAACCTGGCCAACTCGGCCCCGGTGTTAGCGTCCAGATAGCGACTGGTCACACCCAAGGTCAGGAGATTGTTGTCGGCAATGCGGTCTTGACCCACATAAGGGTTGGCGCTGTAAATGGTAGACAGATTGAAGTCGGTCGCCCCCGTGTCGTACAGCGGCAGCATGGATTGGTCTGCATAGGGTGTGCGCAGATAGAAAGCCCGGGGCTCCAGTGTTTGCCTGATGGCCCGGCCAAACACATTGGCGTCGCGCTCGAGGACCACACCGGTGTCCAAGCTGAAAGTGGGCAGCACGCGGTTGACACTGGTTTGGCCATCGCTCAAAGGCGTATCGAGTTGGTAGCGGGTGGCATGCAATTGGACTTTGGGGGTGATGAAACCCCACGGACTGACAACAGGCATACTGACTTGGCTGTTGACATAGCTGCGCTGACCATTCCTCAAAACCGCGGTGGTGCCCCCTGGGATGCGCGAATAATTGGTCTCAAACCGCGTGGTGTCGGCGGTGGTGGCGTAGTCCAGGCCATTCACATCCCAACGGGTGTGGCGCAGTACGATTTGCGGTGCTCTGTCGTAAGGCGGCGTGATGGGTGATGCCACATCCTGTAAGGTCTGCCAGCGCTGCACTTGGGCCGTCATCGACATATCTTCTTGTGCCCATGACAAAACGCCCGTTGAAGGCATCAAGCGTTGGGTGAGAGAAAAACCCGAGCGCGGAAAATCGCGCCAGTAATTGTCGTCACTCACACGGTTGAGGTTGAGTCCCAAGCCCACGCGGCCCAAAGCGTTCAGCCCAGAATCAAAACTGCCGTTGTGTTGCGCTGAAACCCCCCATCGTGCTTGGTTTCGCAAAGCGTCACTGGGCATCAAATTGATCAGGCTTTTGCCTTGGTATGTGTCTTCAAGGTAGCGAAACTCGGTGTCCACAGCCACGCCCCGTTTGGTCTTCACCGTGGTGGTCACGGTGGCATCCCGGTTAGGGGCAATATTCAGGTAATAAGGCGTGGCCACTTCGAAGCCGCTGACAGAGTCGATGCCGATGGTGGGTGACATAAAACCGGATTTGCGATCGGCTGTCAAGGCAAAACTCAAAGAGGGCACCGCCAGTATGGGGACGTCCATGAACCTCAGTTGCATGCTTTGCGTTTGTGCCTCGGACTCTTCGTCATCCAAACTCAGATGGGCTGCTTTGAGCACCCAGTCAGGCAACCAACTCGGGCCTGGCAGTCGGGTACAGGTGGTGTAGGTGACGTTGTGAATGATGACGCGATTGGCATCGACAAACTCGATGTTTTGCGCTTGACCATGACCCCCCCCCTTGTTCAAAACAAAAGTGGGGGCTGTAAATTGGCCTTGAAAGGTGTCGGCCTGCAGTTCCAATTCGGGGCCTTCAAAGCGGTTGCCATCGCGAGAAATGCGCACTTGTCCTTGGGCTTTGAGCGTGTCTTGGGTTTGATCGAACTCAATGCGGTCGGCCTTAACGGACAAGCCGGATCGGCGCAAACGCGCATTGCCTTCAATCACCACGTCCAGATCGGGTCGGCCCGTGATGCTTTGGCCCTCCAGAAACACCGGGGATTGGTTGCGTTCCTTGTCGGAAATTCTTTCTTGCAACATCGGGCTGATGCGCAAGACAGGAGCCATGTCAGTTGTTGGGCCGATGCTCGGCTTGGTTTGCGCGCTGGCCTGACAAGACAAAAGGCAGCAAACGACCCAACAGACAGGGCCAAAGCCCATGGCCGAACCTGACGCAGGCGAGGTCATGACAGCAGGTGGGGCCGCAAGGAACAGGGGCAATCGGGACAAAACGTCAAAGAAGAGCGAAAAAAGAAAGGAATCGCATTTGCCGCAGGCAGATGCAGGGGTTTGTAGAATGGATTATCCATGAGTGCAAGCACTCCCACCCTTTTGACCCTTTGACCGTGACAACTCTTTACACCCTCGCATCGGATGCCCACCCTGCCAGCGCGAATGTGACTTGGGCAGACCCCCAAAGACAGCTCGCTTTTGGGGCATGGTTGGACCGGATTGCGGCTGTGCAAGGTCTTGTGCCCGCCACGGTCCAAATGGCTTCAGCCGATGCCAGTTTTCGCCGCTATTTTCGCGTCGACACCGATGGGGGCGTCAGCCGCATCATCATGGACGCACCGCCGGACAAAGAAAACTGCCAAGCCTTCTTACAGGTGGCTGAGTTGATGCACGCGGCAGGCCTGAAGGCGCCGCAGGTGCTGGACTGGGATGCAGCCCGAGGTTTCATGCTGCTCTCCGATCTGGGGGGGACAACCATGATGGAGGCGATTGACACGGAAAATCCTCAGGCCAATTTGGCTTTGTACTTGCAAGCTGTGGACGCTTTGATTGATTGGCAACTCGCCTCCAAACCCGGCGTGTTGCCTGCTTATGACTCGGCCTTGCTCGCCCGCGAGTTGAGCTTGTTTCCCGATTGGTATTTGACGCAACACCGTGGCCTGAAGGTCGAAGGCAAGATGCGCGAGACCTTGGACGCGGCCTTTGTGCAGATCGTGCAGCACAATCTGGCCGCGCCCAGCGTGTTTGTGCACCGCGACTTCATGCCGCGCAATTTGATGATGCCCACCCATGCAGATGATTTGCGCATGGGCGTGCTGGACTTTCAAGACGCGGTGTACGGCCCGGTGACCTACGACGTGGCCAGCCTGATGCGCGACGCCTTTTTGACCTGGGAAGAAGACTTTGTGCTCGACGTGACCGTGCGCTACTGGGAAAAAGCCCGCAAAGCCGGCTTGCTCAACCACGAAGACTGGAGCCAGGACTTTGGCGCTTTTTACCGTGCGGTCGAATGGATGGGCCTGCAGCGCCACCTCAAAGTGGCCGGTATTTTTGCCCGCCTGACGCTGCGTGATGGCAAGCCCAAATACCTGGCCGACACCCCCCGTTTCATTCATTACATCCGCACCACCGCCAATCGCTACCGCGAACTCAAGCCCTTGATGCGTTTGGTTGACGAGGTCGAGAATATTCAAAACGTCTCGGGTTTTGCCTACGGGCGGATGTAAGCCATGGCCCGCTTTTTCTGCCCCCTGCCCTTGCACACTGGCGATACTGTGAGCCTGCCGCCATCGGCTGCACGCCATGTGCAGGTGCTGCGCTTGCAACCCGGTGATGGCGTCACCCTTTTCAATGGCGAGGGGGGTGAGTATGCCGCCACTGTGACGCGCATGGGTCGCTCGGACGTGGATGTTTCTATCGGTGCACACACGCCCTTGGAGCGAGAAGCGCTTTGTGCGGTGCACTTGTTGGCCGGCATCACCGCCAATGAGCGCATGGACTGGTTGGTTGAAAAAGCCACCGAGTTGGGTGCCGCCAGTGTGACGCCCATCACTGCCGAGCGCAGTGTGCTCAAACTCAAAGGCGAACGTGCCGAGAAAAAGGGGGCGCATTGGCAGGGCGTGGCCGCGGCAGCCAGCGAGCAATGTGGCCGCAACCGGGTGACCCGCATTGACCCCGCTTGCAGTTTGGCGGACTGGCTGGCCCGGCATCCGGCGACCGCGCAAACCGGCATGCGTTTGGTTTTGTCTTTGTCCGTGGGTTCGCAGCCCTTCAAGACGGCCGTGCAAGCGCACACCCATATCACCTTGCTCAGCGGGCCTGAAGGGGGCCTGACGCCTGCAGAAGAGGCCCAGGCCCTGGCGGCTGGCTTTTTGCCGGTGAGTTTGGGGCCGCGCGTGCTGCGGGCTGAAACCGCGCCACTGGCGGTGTTGGCTGCGTTGACGCTGTGACTCACAGCACCCGGTAAAAACTCAGGTACACCCCATCAGGCGTGCGCCGTCCGGTGCCTATGAATTGACTTTCGTTGAGCCAGGCCCATTGCGGCGCCGTGGCCTCCAGCTGAGGTTGGCAGCGAAAATACACCTCGTCAGGATGGACCTTCTCGCCACGCATGATGCGCTGCGAATTTTCAAGCGAAGCCACCCGCAAGGCGGTGTTTTGCACAAACACCCGGGTGCCATCGGTCAGCTCGATCACGTAACGCGCGTCCAGATGGGCTTGTGTCCCATGGTTCAAAATCAATTGAAAGTCAGCGCCACCCGGAACGATGTGGCCGTTGAGTTGGGGGCCGCTGACGGTACCGCCCGTGATGGGGATCATGCGGCGCAAACCGGCGGGCGTATGACCTACTTCGACGGGTGGTGAAATCGTGACGGCCAAATCGCACACGTGTTCGAGTTGCGGGGCTGGCAAGGTGGCGTTCATGGGGTTTCCTGATTTCAAATGGCAGTTAGAAAAGCGACCTGCGGTTGCCCGACATGCCAAGGCTTGTATTTTTCCATCACGCCATCGTAAGCGGCCGAGGCTTCAAAGTGCGCCAGCCAAGCTTGCAAGGCGGGCCAGGGTTGCAAGGCAAACCACCCGGCATCGGTATGCGCAAATTGACGCACAAAGGGCGCAATGGCCGCATCAGCCCAGCGCCATTGGTGATCGATCAAAAAAGCATGGTTTTGCAAACGTGTGTTCAATTGCGTCAAAAACACAGCGCCTTGTGCACGGTGGCTTTGACCCTCGGGCAGGTCATAGCGGTTCGGGTATTTGTAACGGTCCAGATTGAATTTGAAATCCCCATCGCATTGCGCCACCAGTTGCAAGGCGTCGGTTTGCAAGGCCGGGTCGGTGGGCAGCCAGCCTTGCGGGTCTTGGCCTTGCAGCGCCCACAACATGATGTCCAGGCTGTGCTCGATCACCCGGTCGGGCAAGACCAAAACGGGTACGGTGCCTTTGGGCGAGGCTTGTAACAGTGCTTCGGGCTTTTGTTTCAATGCCACCTCGCGCAACTCGCATTGCACCCCTGCAGCTTGCAGGGCCAAGCGAGCCCGCATGGCGTAGGGGCAGCGACGGAACGAATACAAGACCGGCGTGCCGGGGGCTAACAAGACGGGCTTACGAGGCGTTTTGTGAAGTGCCCCGATGTGCACTGCGCCAAGGTGCGCTTGATCGCTGGCTTTGGCTTTTTCCCATTGGCGCTGGCGCTCGCGCGCACTGCCTTTTTGTGCCTCGGTGGTGGTGTCGTGGCAGCGTGGGCAGCTCACCCCCGCCTCGTACAAAGGCGAGTCGAATGCCCCAGCAGGCAGTGGATCACGGCAGCATCGGCACAAGGCGTGCGGACCGGGCACCAAGCCGTGCCCGACCGAGACACGCTCATCGAAAACGAAGCACTCGCCTTGCCATAAACTTGCTTCGGGCGGCACGGTTTCCAGATATTTGAGAATGCCGCCCTCCAGGTGGTACACCTCGTCAAAGCCTTGCGCCCGCAGGAGGGCGGTGGACTTTTCGCAGCGGATGCCGCCCGTGCAAAACATGGCTACTTTGGGTTTGCGGCCGGTTTTTTCTTGCAAGGCCTGGGCTCGATTCACCCAATCTGGCAATTGCGAAAAACTTTGAATCTGCGGATTCACAGCGCCTGTGAAGGTGCCAATCTCCACCTCATAATCATTGCGAGTGTCGACCACCACCACGTCCGGGTCCGAGATCAGGGCATTCCAGTCTTGTGGTTTGACGTAGGTGCCGGCCATCAGTGTGGGGCTGATGCCCGGTACGCCGAGGGTCACGATTTCATTTTTCAACCGCACCTTCATGCGGTAAAACGGCGCTTTGCTGGCATAAGACTCTTTGTGCTGCAGGTCGGCGAACAGCGGGTCATGGCGCAAATACGCCAGCACGGCGTGGACATCGGCAGGGGCACCGGCAATCGTGCTGTTGATGCCCTCGTGCGCCAGCAAGATCAAACCCTTGACTTGGTGTGCCTCGCAAAAAGCGAGCAAAGGCGCTTTGCGTTCGGTGTAGTCGGGCAGCGCCACAAACTTGTAAAACGCAGCCGTCAAAAAAATTGAGGGTGTAGCCGCCAGCGCAGACGTGACAGAAGATGGCGATGTGA
>Ga0209829_10004163_pt1 | contig 10292 bp, 7 predicted proteins | sample C_140205_EF_Meta_FD_187311 | JGI IMG/M metagenome (GOLD analysis project Ga0209829, IMG submission 187311) | Freshwater microbial communities from Lake Croche, Canada to study carbon cycling - C_140205_EF_MetaG (SPAdes) (version 2) | ecosystem: Environmental > Aquatic > Freshwater > Lake... | reverse complement strand
GACGATCGGCCCGGAGCCGATGAGGAGGATCGTGTGGAGGTCGTCGCGACGGGGCATGGAGGGATCCGGGCTCGTCGCCGGAGCAAGGGGGGCGGGGGGGCAACGGTTGGGGCGGGGGCGGGCTGCGGGCAAACGCGCAAACCCTACCATCCAGCCCTCCAATCCATCAACGAACGGCTACAATTCTCGGGCCTGGCGCGCCTGCCGCCCTCCCTGCCCGCTCCTCCTCCGGAAGCCCCCATGTCGATCGCCACCCCCGCCCTCGACGCCCTCCGCGACACTCTCCCCGACGATCTCAAGGACATCCGCCTCAATCTCTCGAGCGTCCTCGCCGGCGAGAACCTCACCCCCGCCCAGGCGCTCGGCACGGCGCTCGCCTCTGCCCGCTTCCTCCGCTGCCGCCCACTCGTCGAGGCACTCGAGAGCGATCTGCAGGCCGGCCTGGCCGAGGCCGCCCCGGCCGTGCTCTCCGACGGCGTGGCGGCCGCGGGGCTGATGGCGATGAACACCGTCTACTACCGCTTCCGTCACATGATCCACAAGGAGAGCTACGACGCCCGTCCGCCACGGCTGCGGATGAGCCGGATGATCCAGCCGGCGACAACGAAGCTCGACTTCGAGCTGATGAGCCTCGCCTGCGCGGCACTGGCCGGCTGCGAGCTCTGCCTCCAAAACCACGAGAAGAGCCTCCTCCATGTCGGCGCCAGCGAAGATGCCTGCCACGACGCGGTGCGGATCGCCGCCGTCGTCTCGGCCGTCGCCTGCGGGCTCCCGGCATGAGTGCCGCGCGGACTCCGCCGTGGCAGGTCGGGGGCCTGGTGGCGCTCGGAGTTTGGCTTGTGCTCCTTGCCCCGGTGGCGAGCGGCGTCGAGCCGGCCCCCACCACCGTCCGGCTCCAGGTCTTCAACCGTTCGGCCGAGCCGGCGAAGATCATCGCCCTCGATGAGGCTGGCGGCCGGACCGCTGCCGGCGAGGTCCCCGCCGGTGGCAACACGATCCTCGTCGCATCCCCCGGGCAGGGCTATAAAATAGTCGGTCGCAACTCCGGTGCCGAGGAGCGCACTGTCGCCAGCCAGCCGGTGAAGGCCTTTGTGTTTCGGCCGGCTGACCCAGGCGACGCCGCTGTTGTCGACGAGGCAGCAGGCGTGGGGCGCGTCATCCCTCCGCCGGCCGCGCTCAAGGTCGATCCCTTCCATACGAAACACACCAGCGCCCATGGCTTTCCGATCGTCGCCTCGGCAGCGGTAAGCGATTTCGCCCTTCTCGAGGCGGCGTATCTCATCGATGCGTTGCTCGCGGCCCGCCCCGATGTCCGCCGGGCGCTCATCGAGTCGGGCGCACGGCTGTGCCTTCTGGGGCACGACGAATACACCACCGATCTCCCCGAGTTCGCCTTTCTCGCCGCCGCTCCCATGGAGGGATTCCCCGGCATCTCCGGCCGCGATTTCTGGGACGCCCGGGCCCGCGGCACCGGCGGCAGCGAGACCGATCCCTACAGCTCCTGCGGGGAGGAGAATCTCCTTGCCTATGACGGCGATCCCTACGCCGCGGAGTGCATCCTCATCCACGAGTTTGCCCACGTCATCCATCTGCGCGGGATGTCGAACGTCGATCCCTCCTTCGACGCCCGGCTCCTCGCCGCCTACGACGCCGCAATGCGCGATGGATTGTGGAAGGGGAAATACGCCTCGGTGAACCACCACGAGTATTTCGCCGAAGGGGTGCAGTGCTGGTTCGACAACAACCGCGTCAACGACCACGATCACAACCACGTCCATCTGCGCAGCGAGCTGCTCGACTACGATCCGCGCCTCGCCGCCCTCTGTCGGGAGGTGTTTGGCGACACCGAGCTGCGGTACACCAAGCCCGCCACTCGTCTCACCGGCCATCTCACTGGCTACGATCCCGCCACGGCTCCCCGCTTTTGCTGGCCCGAGCGGCTCGAGGCGGCCAAGCAAGCGATCCGCCGCCAGGCCGAGGCCCGTTCGGCCCAGGCAACCGCCGCCGAGCCATCCACCGACCCAACTGCCCCCCCTGAGGACCCACGATGACCGCCGATCCCGTCTCCCCGAAATCGAGCCGTTGTGTCGACGAGATCCTCACCGCAGCGAGCGAGGAGAGCCGAGCCGCGCTCAAGGTGCTCGGCGAGCTTGTCGGCAACGAGCCCGCCTCGGTGGCCACGCCGACGCAGTTTGCCACGCGTCACCTCGGGATCGATCCGCTGGCGCTGGCGAGCACCCGGTTCACAGGTCCTTCGACCTCGCTGGCGATCCTCGGCAACATGCTCCGCCTCGAGATCGCCAAGCATGGTGATGCCGTTCTCATCGGCTCCCCCGGCGATGGCCTTCCCCCCACCTGGTCGCAGCTCGATCTCGGCCTCGACGAGCACGGGGCCAACACCCAGGTGACGGTGCCGGGCCGGCTCGTGGCCTTCTTTCCCGCTGGCACGCTTGCCGCGAAGGGGCTCTGCGTCCTCGTCGACGATCGCCACTGGTCGCGGGAGTTTGCCATCCTCTCCGCGCATGCCGACAAGGGAGTCGCCGAGGGGCTCCTCGCCTCGTTTCGGGAGCGGCTCAAGTCTGGCGACAATCCCCTCCGTGGCCGTGTCCTCCAGGCGAGCGTCAGCGACGGCTGCATCCGGGTCGGCGTCAGCCCGGCGATCGATAGCCGGCGCGAGGGGCTGATCCTCCCCGACGAGCTGTGGCGGGAGATCGACGTCTTCCTCGCTGCCGCCACGACGCGCCGCGATCTCCTCCGTTCGCTCGGCCTGGGAACAAGCCGCGGCCTCCTCATCGCCGGGCCGCCGGGCGTCGGCAAGACGCACCTCGTCCGCGTCATCGCCGCGAGCCTCGTCGGGCAGTACACGACGATCCTTGCCGACGCCACCTCGATGCGGCACGCCCTGGCCGATCTCTACGCCGAGAGCGACACCTTCGGGCCGACGCTCATCGTCCTCGACGACATCGATCTCGTCCTCGGCCACCGCGACTCAGGCGGCGACAACACGGCGCTAGCCGACTTCCTCGCCACGCTCGACGGCGTCCGGCAGCGTGAGGACGTGCTCACGATCGCGACGACAAACGACCCCAAGTCGCTCGACCCGGCGGCGCAGCGCTCGAGCCGCTTTGACATGATCGTCACGCTCCCGATGCCCGACGCCCCGTCGCGGGCCCGGATCCTCGGTCGGCATCTCGAGCCGCTCGGGCTCGAGATCGATCTCCACGCCATGGCCGAGCATCTCGAGGGGGCGACCGGCGCTGACGTCCGCGAGGTGGTCCGTCGAGCGATCCTCGAGCACGGCAGCTCGTTCACTCAAGGCCAGCTCACCGACATCGCCCTCTCCGGCCGGTGGCGCGCCACCGTCAACCGGCGGAAGTATCTCTGAGAGCGCCCGGCGGCTCCTTCGGATGCCGAGGACTTTTCCCCAGCGTGGCCACACGCAGCGATTCCAGCGGTCAAGAGCGAGCCCCGCCCGTGACAACCATGACGAACCTGCTTCAGGCGATCGTGCCGCTGGCGGCCCTGGCGTTTTTCATCTGGATGCTCGCCAACTCACGTCGCGACAGCGGTAGCGAGTTCATCAATCCCGACGACGCCAGGCAGATCGGCACGCTCGTGGGCCTCACGGGCGGATCGATCCCCGATGCGGCGACGCTCCGCTTCGCCCTCGACCGGTTTCAAAAGCAACACGGCCGCCGGGCCACGCCCCGCGACATCGGCATCGTGCTGGGGATGATCAACGAGATAAAGTGAGCGGCAACACTTTACGGCACACCGAGCCGTAGACAGCCAAAAAAAAGCCGTAGGCCGTGGGTTACACGGGCTACGGCGGTCGTCTTTCGACGGTGCCTGCGATTTCTCTTGTTGCGTGAAACCACGAGCCGAGATCGATTACACTCCTCCTTTATGGGGCACGACCCCCTTCTTGTCAAGCGCCCAGGTTTTGCTCATCGGCGGTGTGATTCGCCGAACGACACGAGGAGAGTGCAGTGCATCGTCTCGCCTTTGATATTGGGTCGAACTCCGTGGGATCGGCATGGATCGACACCGAGAACGGGACGATTACGACCGGGACTTCAGTTTTTCCTGCCGGAGTCGACGAAACTGATGACAAACGTGGTGAACCCAAAAACGCGAAGCGCCGGCAGACCCGACGCACCCGAATCACGCTTGCTCGAAGATCGTCGAGAAAAACCGAACTCCGCCTGAAGCTCATTGCTGAGGGACTTCTGCCGCCCACCGAGCCCGCTTTTCGCAAACTTCTCTCCGCTACGGATCCCTGGGCCCTTCGCAAAAAGGGGCTTGATCAGCCTCTCACGCCTCCCGAATTCGGGCGAGTTCTGCTCCATCTCGCGCAGCGTCGCGGCGCTTTGGGTCTGACGATCTCTACTGTAACCGAGGAGGATGCTGACGCCCCCTCCGACGATGGCAAGGTTAAGAAGTCAATAGGCATCGTGCGCCAAAAGATGCTGGAGCGAAAGGCGAGAACATTCGGTGAGTTTATCGCGGCCGTTCGAACTGAACGAGTGACGCTGATAAAAACGCCTGACAATCGACGCGCGGACAGACGAAGCGGTCCACGAGAGTATCGCGACGCCGTGAGAAACAAAGCTTCAAACTATGAGCACTGCGCTGACCGTGCAATGATTCGACACGAATTCCAGACCCTTTGGAACGCCCAAAAGAAATTCGGAGGTGAGCTGTCGCAAAGGCTCAATGACGAACTTCTCGTAACGCTCGATGACGAGCGCGGCGACTCACTTTGGCGACACAAGGGCCTGCTGTTTGGACAACGACGGCAGACGTGGGACCTCGGTACTCTCGGGCGTTGCGTGCTCGAGCCGACGGAACGATGCGTTCCCCACGTTGATCAATACGCTTCGCGATTTCTGGTCGTTGAAACCGTCAACAATCTTCGGATCATCGAAGGCCGAAGTCCTCCTCGCCAACTCACGACCGAAGAACGGAAGAAGGTTCTCAACTACCTCAGTGGACCGCTCGGAACAACTCCCGTACGACGCAAGAACACCGACTCGGCTCCTTCCCTTGCTAAGCCGAAAACGACAGCGAGCGTCACTGATCTTCGTATTTTGATGGGGTGGGGCAGGGCGACTAAGACGTCGCCGTTTCGATTCAACGTGGAGAACGACGAAGACCGCGTCATAAACACCGACTGGTTTAGCCGCGAGATCATTCACGGCGCTGTGGCGGTCGAAGCATGGAGCGACCTAGCTCAGAGCGTTCGAGTCGGCATCAACCGCGCTTTGCTCAAGTTCGACCCCGACGATGAGAGCCACGCCCAGCGGCTTCGGGAAGGGTTGCTTTCTTGGGGAACTCTAAACGAGGCTCAAACCGAGGCCGTTCTTTCGGCCTGGCGTCGTCGACCGAACATCGCCGCCAAACGTCTGGCAATGAGCCGCCGCGCCGTCCGCAATATCCTCTCGCGCATGGATCGCGAAGCACCGTGGCCGGACAATAAGCCGTCTAGCGGTTATCGGTGGCTCACTGCCATCGAAGCAAGAAAGGCGGTAGCGGAAGATCCTACTTTCATCGACTGCACAACCGGGAAGCCGCTCGACGGAATCGCAAGAGAGCGGTACGCGACGGGCGCCAAGGGATCCACAGCGCGGGACCGCTACTACATGCGGAAACACGTCCTGACGAGAGCGGGCAAGCCAATCCTAGATCCGAATGGTGCCCCCCTTTCCGAACCGCCCCCAGCACCACTGATTTCCAATCCGGTGGTCCGCAAGGCGATTCACGAGGTCCGCCGCCATCTGGTCGCCTACATGAAGAAATTCGGCAGAAAGCCGGATCAGGTCATCATCGAATTATCCCGCGAAGCGAGAATGGGCAAGATGGAGGCAGATCGACTCCTCATGAGAAACCGACTAAGAAACCGAATCCGGAACGACATTACCGATGAATTCTCGCTCGATTCGCTCTCGCCGGCTCAGCAACGCGCCGCATTCGTGCGAGTGATTCTTTCGGTCCAGCAAGATGGTGTTTGCCCGTTGTGCGGAAATACAACCGGGAAGCAGGTGATCACCCCCCGCCTGGCGGCCGAAGGCCGCGACTGCGAAGTGGCCCACATTATTCCCCGCGCGTGTGGCGGTCATGACGGCTTGTCGAACATCGTCTTGGCTCACACCAAGTGCAACCGCGACATGAACCGCCGAACCCCTCGCGAGTTCTGGACCGCAGCGGTCCCGGGCGGAGTCGACGCTGCGATGACGTGGGTGGAGGCGATTTACAGGGACGTGGACAGGCCGAAGCCCTCCGAGGTGCGAAGTGCGAAGGGAAACGCACTTTGGAAGTGCTATTTCACGAGACGTGACGACCTCACGAAGCTTGAGCAGTTCTTGAAGAACGTGACGGACATCCAGGGCATGACGGCCCGACAGGATGCCGCCACGAAGTACGCGGCTCGGCAGGTCATGTCCTATCTCGCGGACGCTCTCTACGAAGGCCAAGGTTTGCCCGAGCGAGGAGGAACACGGCGGATTTTCGCCTCGGACGGCATATGGACGAGCAGACTGCGGCGCGAGTGGGGACTCTTCTTCGACGTTCACGGAGCCCGTCGAAAGGACATAGGCGAAGGCGAACGGAATGATCGCCGGGAAAAGAACCGAGGCGATCACCGCCATCACGCGATCGACGCAATCGTGATTTGTTGCACCACAACAGATGTGCAGAACGAGTGGGCTCAACGGGAACGGATTGCCGAGAGGGCGATTCCAAACAGCGCTGACGAGGCGGTAATGGAGGCGTATCGCCGGCAAAATCCCATGCGGCCACCGATTCCATTCCGCAGCCCGGCGGCCTTCCAGGGCGCTGCCGAACAGTCGGTATTTGGGACATCGGAAGAAGGCAAGCCCGTATGCCATAGACCAGTCAAGCGAAAACTTATCGGCGCTTTCCACGAAGAGACTCTCCTCGGCCCTGTCGTAAGTGCTACTGGCAGTTTCACGGGCCTGTTTACTTGTAAAAAAGCAATCACGAGCCTTAAACCTAATCATCTTAGAATGCCGCATCCTGAGTCTAAGAAGGATGCGATTTCCCGGCTCGCCGCTGGTCGGATTACTAATAAGTATTTATCGAAAATTGAGGCGAGGAAGTGGGCACTTGAAATTGTGACCGCAGCGTCATACAAGCCCATGCTCATAGACCCGCCGCCCGCAAAAAGCGGAGTAGTTCGCGACATAGGCCTACGTCGCAGAATACGAGAATGCATCTCCATTGCGGGCATCGATCCTGACTCCTTTAGGCCTGGCGAGATCAAGAAACTCGCTGAACTGGGCGTTATCCGGCAACACTCAGGAGTCCCGATTAGAAGCGCCGTGTTGCTTCGGTCGATGAGTGACCCGGTAATCATCGATCGGCAAAAGCCGGAATACGGCTCATCGAACCGATCCGTCGACCCAAGCCTTCGATCCCGGCGAGCGTATATCGGAGGGAACAACCATCACGTAGAGGTTCGGATTGACTCAAAAAACAAGTACACGGGCGTTGTGATCTCAGCCTTTGGGGCATCGCAGCGGAAACTATCCAAGCTCAAGGCATTTCGACGTGAGGAAATCCCGCGTCCCAGCGAGTTCCAAAACCTCAGCAGCTCTGAAAAAGAAAGACTGCGGCCAATTATCCGTGAGATCGAATTCTCCCATCCAATCGTGGACCGTCGAGACGACGACTCCAAGGGCGGGGCCTTCGTGATGAGCCTTTGCGAGGGCGAAACACTTCTTATGCGTGCCAAAATGCCTGGTGGCGAAATCGGTCCGCCTGGCTTTTTTGTCGTTGCCAAGCTCGAGAAGCCAAATGTCATCGTGCTCGTGCCCCATTGGGACGCTCGTTCGGCGACAGACCGAAAAGACGCTGATGAGAAACCCGTCGCGGGATCGCGACGGCAGCAGTTCTCAATCGTCCCTTCCGATCTACCGATCCTTGCGCCCGATAACGCGACCCTTCCAATAAAGGTTTCGGTTGATCCCTTGGGATTTCCCAGTCCTCTTCCCGGAGATTGACGGTACAGGTTTGCAATGATCAAACGAATCGTAGAGCTGTCTTCTCAGCCGTACCATGTAAGCACGTCCCAGGGACAACTCCTGTTCTCGCCTCGCGACAATTGCCCCGCTTCTGAGCTAGGCGACCACGAAAACGGCACGAAACGGTCTGTTCCGCTGGAGGACATCGGCCTCCTGATGATTGATCAACACGCTACGACGATCACTGCGGCGGCACTCTCTTCGCTCGCTGGCAATGGCGTTGCCGTCTGTTTTTGCGGTAGCGACCACCTTCCAGCAGGCCTCTTGCTGCCGCTCGCAAGCCGCCACGAGACCGTCTGGCGGATTAACGATCAGATATCAACGACGAGGCCGACGCGAAAGAATCTCTGGCGACAAATCATTAGAGCCAAGATCCAAGGTCAAAGAGCCAACGTTCCGGCTGGCTCACCGGCGTATTCGAAGCTCGCTGACCTCCGAGATTCAGTTCGCTCCGGTGACCCTGTTAACGTCGAAAGCCAAGCTGCTCGGGTGTATTGGGCGAACTGGCTCGGCGCGGGCCAATCGTTCATCAGAGCGGGAGGCGAGACGGAGCGGGGGGTCGCCCCAAACAATCTTCTTGACTACGGATACGCCGTGATTCGGGCGGCTTTAGCTCGAGCGACCGTATCGGCGGGACTAGTACCAGCCATCGGAGTCCACCACCGCCATCGATCTAACTCGTTCTGCTTGGTAGACGACCTAATTGAACCGATTCGACCAATGATCGATCGGCGAGTGCGGTTGCTTTACCTTGATGGCGTTCAAACCGTGTCAACCGAGGCTAAAGAGGCGCTGCTATCAATGCTTACGTTCCGTGTAGCGATGCCCTCGGATGACCGCTCAGCAAAACTGCGAACCGGCCCGCTCGGTGTTGCCCTCCATAGGTACGTCGCATCATTTGTCGAATGCCTGCCAGATATGGCTCATCGAAGAAGGCTCGCGATCCCTAGGTTTTGCCGGAAATAACCCAGCAGGCACCTCGCCGCCGACGATCAGGAAAGTTATCTGACACTGGACTTCCAACAGATTCGAACTAGTGTAGGCGACGGTACATTGGCGATCACGCCAAGGCTGCCGAAAGAATCTTTCCCATGGAATACTCCGGATATCGCTTCATGTGGGTTGTTGTCATGTTTGACCTACCCGTCGATACAAAAGCCGCCCGGGGGGCTTACGCTCGATTCCGCACGAACCTGATTCGGCAGGGCTTTACCAGAATGCAGTACTCGGTGTACTCTCGCCACTGCACCAGCCGAGAAAACGCATTTGCGCAGTTGGATCGGGTCCGGAGGAATCTTCCACCGGACGGAGAAGTGCGAATCATGCAGATTACCGACAAGCAGTTCGAGCGAATGTCGGTTTTTTTCGGAAAACGACGTGCGTCTCCGGAAAAAGGCCCCAAGCAACTTGAATTTTTTTAATCCAATTCGCTCTAAGTCTCTTCCCAGAAACAACTTCCGGCCGAGAGTAGTGTAATCGATCTCAGCCCGCGAGCAGCCTGCAACCGAGAGAACGACAGAACCGAAGACGACTAAAGTGTAATCGATCTCAGCCCGCGAGCAGCCTGCAACCAGCACCGTCAAGCGTGGCGAGCCACTGCCAGTGTAATCGATCTCAGCCCGCGAGCAGCCTGCAACAGCCCCTCGATGGCCGCCCGTGCTGGGTCAAGTGTAATCGATCTCAGCCCGCGAGCAGCCTGCAACAGGAACGTCCGTGTGACCCCCGCAGGGCTAGTGTAATCGATCTCAGCCCGCGAGCAGCCTGCAACAGACCGGGACAGCGGAGATCCGGTCTGAGTAGTGTAATCGATCTCAGCCCGCGAGCAGCCTGCAACAGCAAGGGCCACGACGAGGAGGCGGTCAAAGTGTAATCGATCTCAGCCCGCGAGCAGCCTGCAACAGGGAGTCAGTGATGCTGTCAAGGAACTCTAGTGTAATCGATCTCAGCCCGCGAGCAGCCTGCAACTGGTGGGGGCTGGCCGTGCGGGTCGCCTGGGAGTGTAATCGATCTCAGCCCGCGAGCAGCCTGCAACCACAGTGTTCAGGAGCGTCTTGACCCCAAAGTGTAATCGATCTCAGCCCGCGAGCAGCCTGCAACTCTGCTCGACAGGAGCGGGCGGAACGCTCAAGTGTAATCGATCTCAGCCCGCGAGCAGCCTGCAACCTTCATCCTTTGCTGGATGGTGGCCGTCTCAGTGTAATCGATCTCAGCCCGCGAGCAGCCTGCAACAATACGAGTTCGATCTGCTCT
>Ga0209829_10004161_pt1 | contig 10294 bp, 9 predicted proteins | sample C_140205_EF_Meta_FD_187311 | JGI IMG/M metagenome (GOLD analysis project Ga0209829, IMG submission 187311) | Freshwater microbial communities from Lake Croche, Canada to study carbon cycling - C_140205_EF_MetaG (SPAdes) (version 2) | ecosystem: Environmental > Aquatic > Freshwater > Lake... | reverse complement strand
CCAGAAAGCCATTTCCAGTTCACCCAGTCGCGAACCATAAATTCCATGTCGGTCCACTCTTTTTTGCGCTCGCGGTACCATAACATCGATTGATTCCAATATACGTTTCCAGATACGATCTCTCCGATAAGGCCACTTTGAATCTGTTTAAAACTTTCAACATAGCTACGTTGATGACGACGCTGTGTTCCAGTAACCACGCATAATCCTTGCGACTCTGCTTTTTTAGCTGATGCAAAGATCGAGCGAGCACCTGCAGGATCCACACATAGCGGTTTTTCCATAAACACGTGCTTGCCAGCTTCTACGGCTGCTTCAAAATGGATTGGACGGAAAGCTGGAGGAGTCGCAATAATCACTAGATCAACACCTGATGCCAATACCTTTTTATAGTTATCGAAACCAGTAAAGCACATGTTATCAGGAACCTCAACTTTATATTTATTTTTAAGACCATTGCGACAATCATCGATACGATCTTGGAATAAGTCACCTAAGCAAACAATCTGAACGTTGGTAGGTACTGCATCTAAGAAATTTTGTACGGCACCTGATCCACGACCGCCGCAACCAATAACGCCAGCTTTTAGTAGGCGACCATCAGCAGCCACATCAACGAGATTAGGAATATAAGCTCCCGCTAATGATTTAACAGGGACTAATGATTCTTTGCCAGGGCCACAAGAAGCTACAATCGCTCCTACTCCAATAGCTCCGACCGCACCAACCACAGCAGAGGTCGTAAAGAAGTCTCTCCTGTTTAATGAATTCTTTTTAGTCATGATCTTTTAGTTTAAATGAATGATTTTATCGTTAGTTTACTTAGCAAGCACACTTTGATCGGGATCGCAGACCACCCGAAAGCCAACACCTTTAATATCCGAATACCACCAGATACTTTTAGGCTGTTGTGGATCGGTCTTAAGCCAATCGGTTGTTTTTGTTGTTCCTCGAGCTGCCGAGCGTAAATCTTTGGCATCGAAAGAGTAGTTACCTCCTCTGATCACATGCTCCTCACCTGACTCAGGTCCTTTAGGATTGGAAACGGTTGCCCCAGTTTTTGAATAAGCATCGGCGGCATAGAAGTCGGAACAATATTCCAGAACATTACCCATCATATTTTTCAATCCAAATGGATTTGGTTTCACAAAGGTAGGTTCTTGCGTTTTCCCCATTGAATTAAGGGCATAGGCTACATATCGATTAATATTTGTGGTGTCGGCACCAAAGATCTTGCTGCGAAGACCTTCTGAAGAGGCTCTTTTCGGATCGGCTTGAAAGAAATAAGGTGTTTCGCTACCCGCGCGGCAAGCATATTCCCATTCCGCTTCCGTAGGCAGACGATAGTGTTTACCAGTAACTTTAGAGAGCCACATACAGTAGATTGTTGCAGAATAATGTGTCATGGTAATTGCAGGTCTTTTGCCACCTCCCCATCCTTGATCAGGAATTCCAAAAGGTGGTGTTGGACCAGTTACCGCATCCGGAGAACCTTCATTGCGGGCCATCACAAGTTTTGGATCAACACGACCTTCCGACATCGTGGAGGCAAAGAACGTCCAAAACTCATCCCAAGTCACCTCAACTTCGCCCATAAAAAATGGAGCTAGTGTAACCGTTCTAACTGGACTTTCGGTCAAGCTATGAAAAGGTTCACTGTCGGGACTCCCCATCTTAAATGATCCACCTTTCACCGCAACCATATTAAAAGAGACAGGACTATTCGGGATCATCTCCTTGAAATTTTCAAATTTGGTCACCTTCGCCGCCGCAGGATACAGATTTTGAGAGCCTGCGACCGCTGTTGGCATGCCAGTCATCTTCGCATGCTTGTAGTTCGGATTGTAATGACCAACATCTAAGTGACAGTTAATACACTGAAGATCTAGTTTCACCGCATTTTTCTCATAATATAAATGAGCGGTACCACCTTCGGTAGACAACCCTTTAGTGAATAGATTTTGGTGACATTTCACACACGACTCATTGTAAACAATTTTTACCGCGTGCTCCATAAGCCTTTTAGACTCCCAATCAAAGGATTTCTTATCTTTAAAATAGAATCCATAAAGATCATTGATTCCAGCTTTAGCTTTAGCAAACAGGTAACGATTGTCTTCCTTCGGAGGAAGATGGCAGTCGACGCAATGAACTACAACACCGCTTGGATTATAAAAATGGGTCGATTTTTTCCAGGACGCATCTGCGTCGGGGTGGATATGGCACGATTGGCAATAGTTATCGGAGGATGTGAGGGTGACTGCTTTATTTGTAATTATCAATAAGATAGCAAAGGCTATTAATCCCGAGAAAAATAGAAGCCACGACCACTTTGGTAAATTAAACTTACGCTCCATAAAATAGAAAACTGTTGACCAAAAATATGTTTGTATAGAACGTCAAATATAATGAAAAAAGCATTCAACCATTAAGGAATAAGAACAGTTAACAATCACAGGTAATTCTAATTAAATGAATCACCTCAAAGCCCAAAAATCTGCTCCTTAATCATTTAAAGTTTAGCGGCTCAGCTATTCAAATAAGAGTATTAATTTTACAGTATCGCTTACTGTACTCAATAATTATTCGTAATTTTAGAGTTCCAAAATAGGCCAATGCAAAGTTCTCTATTACCTTAATAACCATTGTTATGTCGGCAAATAAAAAGAAAAATACGTTTGTGTACTTCCTGGTTCTAAGTATTGTGGTTATCCTATTGCTTTTAGTTGGGAAAAAGGCAGGATGGTTTGGCAAGGAGATGGTTCTGAAGGTTGCGACAGAAAAGGTTCAAAAGAAAACCATTACCGAGATTATTACAGCAAATGGGAAGATAGAGCCTCAGCTGGTCGTAAAGATTAGCCCAGAAGTGCCAGGCGAGATTATTGAACTTCCAGTTAAAGAGGGAGATAAGGTTGCGCAAGGGGATCTTTTGGTGGTGGTGCGGCCCGACATCTATATCTCGAACCGTAATCGAAATGAGGCGGCCTTAAACAGTCAAAAAGCACGCATGGCTCAAGCAGAAGCGCAGTTAGTTGAGAAAGAGTTAACCTATAAAAGATCGAAGCAGTTGTATGAAAGAAGCACCATTGCTAAATCGGACTTTGAAACCATCGAAGCAAGCTATAAAGTTGCTCAAGCCGAAGTGCAAGCCGCGCGTTTCTCTATCAAGAGTGCGGAATCAAGTTTAAATGAAGCACAAGAAAATCTTACCAAGACCAAGATATACTCTCCAATCTCAGGAACGGTGTCGAAATTAAATGTAGAAAAAGGGGAAAAAGTTGTTGGGACCAATCAATTTGCCGGCACGGAGCTTATGACCATTGCCGATTTAACAAAAATGGAGGTCAAGGTTGAAGTGAATGAGAATGACATTGTGAATGTTGAAAAGCTAGATACGGCTAGCATACAGATCGATGCGTATTTAAAACGGAAGTTTAAAGGAGTAGTCACCGAGATCGCCAGCTCTGCAAATGTGCTTGGAGCAACAACCGATCAAGTAACCAATTTCAATGTAAAGATTCTTCTTCTTCAGGAATCGTATCAAGATCTGTTAGTCAACAATCCAACGAAAAATCCTTTCCTGCCTGGCATGTCAGCAACAGTTGAGATTCAAACCAAAACTAAGCGAGATGTCCTTGCGATACCAATTCAATCGGTAACCACTCGAGGAACAAATGGTGGAATAAAGCAATCTGCAACACAAACTGAAGGAGATGCCAACTCAACGAAGGTAGCCCTAAAAGAGCCTGAACAGCTTGAGGTAGTTTTTGTAAAACGAAAAGATTTAGCACGACAAGTAAAAGTCAAGACAGGCATTCAGGACAACACAGCCATTGAAGTTCTTGAAGGCTTGACATTTGAAGACGAAATTATTACGGCACCCTATGGCTTAATATCCAAGCTGCTTAAAGATTCAACGGCAATTGAAGTTGTGAAGTTAGACGACTTATACAAATCGAAGAAGTAGATGATTGTTAAAATTATATCGTGGATCAGGTGGGTGATCATTAAAATTTTGAAGGTTCCTATCTATCTGTACAAATATTCTATCTCTCCAATCCTCCCGAAAGCTTGTCGTCATAACCCCACCTGTTCGGTTTATGCCTTAGAAGCGTTGGAGGTCCATGGACCAATAAAAGGATTGATCTTGACAGCCAAACGAATATCTCATTGTCATCCCTGGGGTACGCATGGTGATGATCCTGTACCTCCTAAAAAAATACGAACTAAAGCATGATCCGATTTTTTATTATTCTTCTGTTTTTGTTTTCTGGATGTCAGTCTCACACCTTGAAATCTAAGAAAAAAGTGCTCTTTGTAAGTATTTTACCACTGAAATATTTTGCTGATCAGCTCATAGATGGGAATTTTGAGGTTGAAGTGATGGTGCCTCCAGGGGCTAGTCCGGAGACCTATTCCCCTACTCCTAAGCAGATGATCCATTTGAGTGAAGCAAAAGCCTATTTTTCGATTGGATATCTTGGATTCGAACAAGTCTGGCTTGAGAATTTCAAAGCCACCAACGCTAATCTTCAGGTTTACCCAATATCAGTAGGCATTGAGATGATTAAAGAGGAGCAAACTCATACCGATCACGATCATCCCGCAGGGGTTGATCCGCATATCTGGTCATCACCAAAAACGGCCCAGATCATGGCAGACAATATGTACCAGGGATTAATAAAAATCGATCCAGAACATGCCTTGGCCTATGAGAAGAACCTGAAAAAACTTAAGATAGAGATCAACAAAGTAGATTCAACAATAGCGGAGATTTTCAAAGCCTCGTCGGAAAAAAGGTTTGTTGTTTTTCATCCAGCCTTAGGCTATCTTGCTCGCGATTACGGACTCGAGCAGCTCGCCATTGAATTTGAAGGGAAGATCCCCTCGCCGAAGCATTTGCAGCAGGTGATTGAGGCGGCTAGAAAGGCGAAGGTCAAGTTTATTTTAATTCAGAAAGAGTTTGATGCAGAAAATGCGGAGGTGATTGCAAAAGAGACGGGAAGTACGATTTTGCAAATCGATCCATTAGACTATAATTGGTCGGAACAAGTTATTGATATCGCTCACAAAATTTCAAAACAATAGAACTATAGAATGGAGTCACTTTTAGAAATTCACAATTTATCAGCCGGGTACGGACAGAATTTGGTCTTACAGGGGGTGAATCTCAAAATTAAACCTTCCGATTTTATCGGAGTTATTGGACCCAATGGAGGGGGGAAAACCACGTTACTAAAAGCAATTCTTGGCTTAATAACCCCGATCTCTGGAACGATTCATTTTAGCGAATCGATGACCAGCGGAGGAGTACATCGCATTGGCTATTTGCCTCAAATAAATAACATCGATCGTCAATTTCCGATCACTGTTTTCGATGTTGTGCGCTCGGGATTAATGTCGCGCAAGCGTTTGATGGGTCGTTATAGTGCGGAGGAAAATGAGTCGGCACTACATCTGATCGAAGAGATGGGGATCTCAGACATTCGCAATAATCCAATTGGAGAACTATCAGGCGGTCAGGTTCAGCGCGCACTTCTATGCAGAGCCTTAGTCAACAAACCCGCACTTTTAATTCTCGACGAACCAAATACGTATGTCGACAATCGATTTGAACGTGAACTCTATGAAAAGCTTAAAGTGCTGAATGAAAAGTTGGCTATTTTACTAGTTTCGCATGACCTTGGCACTATATCGACCTATGTGAAGTCGTATGCTTGTGTTAACAATTCACTCCATTTTCACGAAGGGAATACAGTAACGCCCGAGTTGCTTAAGTCGTACGAATGTCCGATACAGATCATCTCACATGGCGATATTCCGCATACTGTCTTACATCAACACACACACTAATGCAAAGTCTGATCACACTTTTTGATTTTGAATTCTTTCGGAATGCCATCCTTGCCGCGTTTATGGCAAGCATAACTTGTGGTATTATAGGGACTTATATTGTCTCTCGCCGAATCGTATTTATCAGCGGAGGAATTACGCACGCCTCTTTTGGTGGGATCGGAATGGGCTATTACTTTGGATTTAATCCCATTCTTGGAGCCGTAATCTTTGGAATATTCTCAGCTCTTGGGATCGAGCTATTTACCAAAAAAGCCGACTTACGCGAAGACTCAGCCATTGCGATGCTCTGGTCTTTAGGAATGGCTGTTGGGGTAATTTTTATCTTCTTAACACCGGGATATGCGCCCAATCTTATGAGCTACTTGTTTGGGAATATCCTAACGGTTTCAAAACAAGATCTTCTCTATCTCCTGTTTTTGTCGCTATTTATCATCGGTTTCTTTGTGGCCTTCTACCGCATAATCATCTTTGTATCGTTCGACGAGGAGTTTGCCTTGACAAATAACGCCCCTGTAAAATTATTTAATGCCCTGTTAATTAGCCTTGTAGCCCTGACCATCGTTTTGAATATTCGGGTAGTGGGAATTATCTTAGTTATGTCGCTACTGACCATCCCTCAAGCGATCGCGAACCTATTTACCAAACGGTTTGATTGGATGATGATTTTGTCTATTGTTTTTGGATTCCTTGGATCGATCCTCGGGTTAGCCTTATCGTATATTTACGATATCCCCTCGGGAGCTGCCATCATCTTCACCTTAGTTATTCTGTATGGCGTGATTAAGATTAGTGGATTAGTAATCGAGAAATCCAGGCAATAAACCCAAGGCTGAAAATACCTGCCTGATTATTTCAATGAGATATTTGTATAGTCAACTCTTATGGATGCATAGGTTGCCGCAATGGCATCTAAGATCGCGAGGACCTGCTCCAGTTCTGTGGCTTGCAGCAATTGAATCCGATATTCCCTAAAATCTTCTAATCCTGGAAAGTAACGTGCAAAATGGCGACGCATCTCCAATATCGCACCACGCGGCTCAGGCTTCCAAGAAATTGATTGAAGCAACTGTTCTTTAACGCTCTCAACGACCTCCGGAACCAAAGGGGGAAGCAGGAGCTCCCCTGTATTGAAATAGTGACGGATATCGCGAAAGATCCATGGTCTGCCAATTGCACCTCTTCCAATCATCAACCCATCGACACCCGACTGGTCAGCGAAGGCTTTCGCTTTCTCAGGGCTGCTGATATCGCCATTCCCAACGATAGGTATTTTCATCCGTGGATTTGCTTTCACCTTTCCGATCAAGGCCCAGTCGGCCTCTCCGGTAAAAAGCTGACTTCGTGTTCGACCGTGAATCGTTAGCGATTGAATTCCTACATCTTGAAGTCGTTCAGCAAGATCAACAATTGGCATATCATTAAAATCCCAGCCTAGTCGTGTTTTAGCCGTCACCGGAAGGTCGACAGCTTTAACGATCTCGCCAGCCATCTTAACTAATTTAGGAAGATCCTTTAGCAAGCCAGCACCGCAACCTTTGCCGGCGATCTTCTTCATCGGACATCCAAAGTTAATATCGATGTAATTTGGATTCGCCTCCTGAGCTACTTTAGCCGCCCAGACCATCGCCTCAATATTGGAGCCATAGATCTGAATCGCAATCGGACGATCAAAGTCAAAGATGGTCATCTTCCGTTTGGTAGCTTCCATCTCCTTGCCGATCGCATCGGCAGAAACAAATTCGGTGGACATCACATCGGCACCAAATTTCTTACAGAGATAACGAAACGATTTATAGGTAACGTCCTCCATGGGAGCAAGAAATAGTGGGAGGTGACCCAAATCAAGGTTGCCAATTTTCACGAGTTATAGTTTAAAAACGAATTGCAAAGATAAGTAAACCGAACAATTTCAAAGAGGTGTTGTTAAATTGACAAGTAACAAGGATTATTATCTTTGCAAAAAGAACTTATTATGTTTCAATTGTCTATTCGTGAAATGAAACCTTCGGCACAACTGCTCTTTGCAGCACTTGTGCTTATTACTTGTGGGTTGGTGATCTCATCGATTGGGATGGCACTAAGTTGGGCTATCTACGGTTTTAACCTATCGGAGTTAGAACATATTATGCAGGATCTTTCAGATCCAGAGCATATTGCAGTCCTGAAATTTATTCAAACAACGCAAGCAATAGGTGTCTTTATCATCCCTCCATTTATCATCGCCTGGATGATTCACGGAGAGCCATCGGTTTACCTAAAATACAATAAGAGGCCAGGGCTAAAAATGGCACTTGCAGCTGTGGCCATTGTGTTTTGTTCGAATCCCTTGATTAATTTTCTGAATGAATTGAATGCTCATTTAAGTCTTCCCGACTGGCTAAGCTCAGTTCAGCAATGGATGCGCAATTCGGAAGATCAAGCGACAAAAATTACAGAGGCCTTTTTGGCTACGACGAATCTTTCAGGCGTCGTAAAAAATGTGCTGATGATTGGAGTACTTCCAGCTATTGGAGAGGAACTCTTATTTAGGGGGGTCGTGCAACAACTCTTAAAACGAATCTATAAAAACAGTCATGCCGCCATTTGGATTTCGGCAGCGTTATTTAGTGCCTTGCACCTCCAGTTCTTCGGCTTTCTTCCTCGTTTGATCTTAGGGGTAATGTTTGGATATATGTTAGAGTGGAGTGGCACCTTATGGCTTCCGATGATCTCGCATTTTGTCAACAATGCGACGGCAGTAATTGCCTTTGGGTTAGTGAAAGATGGCACCATAACGGCAAACTTAGACAAGACAGGCACGATGGCCGACCATAGCTCCTCACTTGTGATTCTAAGTGTAATCATGCTTGCCCTACTGTTCAGATTCTTGTACCAGAATCGAGAAGCTTCGCAGGCTCAAACTTCCTAGCTTCGAAACTTATTTTTTCAAGTTCGGACGAGCCATATACATCTGCTGGGAGAACACCTTCTGTGCTTGTGAATCCGTTAATTTTTTAAGTCCCATTGCAGCAGCTTTTGTGCTTATAGCAGCAAGTGGAAATCCTTGAATTTTATTCAATATTGGCTTTAGCAAGGTTTCATTTCTATCACCCAAAGGGAGCAGATTGGCAATATCTTCCGTGGCAGCATAATCGGGTGCTAATCCATTGATAAAATCAGAAATACCATTGGCATTGGCTATCTTCACAACGATAGGCTGCATGGCATACTTATCCTTGGGATTTACATTGCCATTGGAATCCCAGTCTTGCAAGGTCCATGAAGCCACATATTTACCTGCGGTGCTAGAACCAACAGAAAAAACGGTCATATAAGGTTTAAGACCATTGATAAGAAGTTCGCTGGCAGAGGCGGTATTGTCGGAGGTAATAAAATAAACATCTGTAAGATTCAATGTATTAATAGCTGCGACAGGAGTTGTAGTAGTTGCCGCAATATTCGCTATAAAATTCTCGACTAAGGATGCAGCACCATTCACACTTGTGAGATAGGCTTGCAAGCCAGAATTATATTGACTTTTCAAAAATGGGCTTGTCGTCTTGGTCCCATATATCATACTAGCCAAATATTTTGCTGATTGCACAGAACCACCTCCGTTGTAACGCAAATCAAGCACTAACTTGTTTATTGGAGCATCTTTAAACTTCTTAAAGACATTATTTAATTGAATATCAAACCCGGCATTAAAAGCATTATACATCAAATAACCCACTTTGAAATTTCCAACATTCAACACGGTATCGACTAAGATTGGATTCTCCTGCATCGTTACGGCAGTCATAGTCGCTGACTTGCCATTCAATGAAATAACGTTATTGGCTAAAGAAGCAAATGATAACTTATAGGTAATATTATTAAATAGCAACGACTGATAATTCGTTGCGGTTAACTGAGTATCATTAACCTTCATAAATAGATCGCCTCTTTTAATTCCCGCTTTTTCAGCTGGAGATCCTTTAAAGACATACCGAACAAAACCAAATACATTCGTTGATGTTCCAATATAAGAGAGCATAAAATCGTATCCCATCGTTTCAGAAATCCCCTGAATCCAATTTGTGATTGTATTTGGATCGTTTACCAAGAAAGACCATTTATCAACTGTGTTTTGCTGATAGAGTAGACTAGCAAAGAATTTCTGCGGATCAGCATAACCATTAAGGTAGGCATTAAGCGAATCTTTGTTGTTATACTTTGTATTATTCAGGCTAGGAACTTGAGCATTCCAGAGGTAGTAATCTCTAAGTGTGGTATAGATAAATCGATTAACGATAGATGTATCTTTTATAACTACCGGAGCTGGTGGTTTAGGTACGACTACTGTGCTATCTTTTTTACACCCTAAAAATGCACTGCTCAATAGAATTAAGCAGCCAACTATAACTAGGATATTTCGTTTAATCTGCATAGTCGAAAAAATTAAGTAACTGAATAATAC
>Ga0209829_10004158_pt1 | contig 10297 bp, 6 predicted proteins | sample C_140205_EF_Meta_FD_187311 | JGI IMG/M metagenome (GOLD analysis project Ga0209829, IMG submission 187311) | Freshwater microbial communities from Lake Croche, Canada to study carbon cycling - C_140205_EF_MetaG (SPAdes) (version 2) | ecosystem: Environmental > Aquatic > Freshwater > Lake... | reverse complement strand
ATTATTGTATTATATTTAATAATATGGAAATATTTAAAATTTTATATGATAATAATGCGGATATACATACAATAAATAATGATAATAATAACATTTATGATATGTGTATATTATATAAACGTAATAATATAATACAATATTTATTAAATAAAGAAATACATAAAACGATGAATGTATCTTTGTTTCTTAATAATAATGGAATGTCAGTTTTACAAAGTGCCATAGTTTATGAAAATATGGAACTAATTGATTTTATTATAGATGATGAAAAATTTACCAATATGATTGTTAATAATACGGAACATGAATACGGATTAACTGCTTTACATCAATCTACCATTCTTGGATTAAATAATTACACATATAAATTAATACTATTAGGTGCTGATGTAAATATAAGTGATTATACGGGTAATACTTGTGTGCATTATGCAATGATTGAAAAAAACTATAATATGATAATTGAATTTATAAATAGGGATATTAATTTTATAAATAGTATGAATGTATCTAATATGAACGGGGATACTATCTTGCATATAATGTTACAGGATATAAATATTGATACTCTTAATGCAATGCATATAGTTATATTAGAAAAATTATTACAACATACTAATATTAATACTATGAATAATAAAATGGAAACTCCTTTGTACCTACTAGTAATAAACAAATTATATCAAATTGATGAAATTAAAAAGATACTAGTAGATGGGAATATTATATTGAATTTATTTATTACAAATAAAGAAAATAAGAATATACTAGATATTGTAGAAAAAAAAGATTATAATATGTTTATTGAAATGGCTATACTTTCCTATTACAATGTATTGCAAAATAGTAAAAATAAAGAAAAACTATTAATACAATGGGAAATAGATTGTGCGGTTGGTATTAAAAAAAAAGATTATTGTATGAATTTTATTAAAAAAATGATAACAGAGAAAAAAAGATCATTTCCTGAATTTATGGATATAAAGATAGATATCAGGAAAGATGTTTTTAAAGACAATTGTTATTATACAGGTTCTACTATAGATATATTATTTGGGTTAGTTTATCTTTATATTTCATATAATAATATGAATTTAATATTAGAGTATCCATTAATACATAATAAGGAATTAGATACTTATTATAAAAAGATTGGATTAAATTATAGTTTTAAACTTGATTTTTCAAATATTGAATTGGTGTGGACCTATATGAAACTAATATCGTTGACACACTTTGATGAATTGCTAAAAATTAAAATGAAAAATAGTATAAAACAATTTATAATAATACCACTAGGAATTGAAGTGGCTAATGGTTCACATGCAAATATTATCATTATAGATACTATAAATAATACAATTGAAAGATTTGAACCAAATGGTAAAAACTGTCCAATTGGATTTTATTACAATCCTCTTTTATTAGATACCATTTTATATAATAAATTTAGTTTGTTATTACCAAATTATACTTATATGAAACCATGTGATTTTCTACCAGCAGTTGGATTTCAAATATATGAAACAAATGAAAGCGATAAATGTAAAAAATTAGGCGACCCAAATGGATTCTGTGCGGTATGGTGTGTTTGGTGGGCTGAACAAAGGGTTAAAAATCCAAGTGTTAAACCAATACTTTTATTTAATAAACTTTTAGAAAATATTTTTTTATCAAAGGAAAGTTTTAAAAATCTTATTAGAAATTATAGTATTCATATAAGCTCATTACGTGATTCGTATTTAGAAAGGTATAAATTGACAATTGATGATTGGATGACTAATAATTATACTATTGAAGACCTTAATAAGATAGAGGGTGATATAATGAAAATATTATAAAATTATAAAATTATAAAATTATAAATTTATAAGTAGTCTGAATAATAATACGATATGTATATGCTTATAAAAAAATATGAAAAATCATCCTGAAATATTTACTTGCTGAAAAATCCAACATGAGACATTGCTGAATTATGCATGAAGAAAGGATTTGCAGGCTTTTGCGGTGGTGCAAAACTTTCCGGATGATCTTTTCTATATTGTACATACATCTCACTCATTGTTTTTGGGCGGGATGGTGTTTCTACGGATTTCTTAGAATATTCCATACTATAATCACCATATGACTTCTTTTCTTCGACTCCTTCTCCTGAAAATAGATCATGTGCCATATCACCATATGACTTCTTTTCTTCGAGCCCTTCTCGTGAAATGGCCATACGTAGCATTGCCAATTCATCAGCCATTTTTTGTTGCTCTAATTTGCTTTCGTATAATTGTCTTTGTAAATCAGAAATTCTTTTTATATTAGATGAATCATCCACAAATGATAAATCTGCAAAAAATGAAGGTTCCCTTGGAGTTTCACTAAATCTAACACGTCTTTCTTCACTTCCACTGTTATGTTTAATCGTGTGTGTAAACATGATTAACGTATATTTTTTTATTAATGGAACAACTATAATAAAAAAATTTCAATTTTTTTACAAAAAACAATTTTTATAGGGAGCAATTCTATAGAATCATTCCTATAAAGTTATACAATGCTACTTTAATATAAATAAAAATTGATTATTATTATTAAAAATACTAATTGATTATAATAATAATAATAATGAATATGAATAAATATGATCGTATTTTACGTACCTATGGTATTAATGCAGTTGAAAAAATTCAGTCTAGTACTGTATATATTATAGGACTAAAAAAGGGATATGCAGGTGAAATATGTAAAAATTTAGCATTAAGTGGCATTAATACAATATATTTAGTTGGGGATGAGATTATAGATACAACTGATATAAAATGCTGGTGTTATAATAATAAATTAGGTAATAAATGTTCCACCGTATTATCTGAATACATCAAAGAATTGAATAGTATGGTAAATGTTAAAATTATAGCAAATATAGAAACTATGATACCAGGAAGTTGTACGGTAGTTATTAATCATAGTATTAATGATACAATTATTATTAATAAAATGTGTAGATATTATCAATCTAAAATGGTATATTTAATGAGTAGTGGCTTGGCAGGAAGTGTTTTTGTTGATTGTATTGAACATACTGTAATGGATACAACTGGTGAAATTAAAGATACTGTATTAATTAAAGATATTGTAGGAAATACAATACATTGTATGGAACATAATCTAATGGTAGGAGATATCGTAAAAATAAATATGGTTGGCGGAGATGAATATTTTAATAATAAGTTTAGAGTAATTGATACAAATAAATTTAATTTTAAAATAGTTGAAAATACAAGCAATACTTTTACACTACCTGAAAATTTTACCTTTGTAAATGGTACAATTAATCATATAAATATCCCAACTACTTTTTATCATAATGAATTAACAGAAAATAATGATACGATTGTAGCTAATTTAAATAATATAATAATGGGAAATTTTGATAATCTTGATACAAAGTATCTATATACCAAAGATTTAATTTGTGAACCTGTTACAAGTATAATGAGTGGTATTGCTAGTAGTGAAATTATTAAAATGATAACAATGAAATATACTCCTTTGAATCAATGGTTTACATGGTCTGACCATAATGTTTTTTCAAATTATGATTCGTCTGAACAAATTAATAATGACTACAATACTATAATAGAAGAACTTAGTAAACAAAATATACTGTTAGTTGGATGTGGTGCTCTTGGTTGTGAATGGCTTAAAAATTTAGCAATGTTAAATAATGGTACCTCAATTGATATTGTAGATTACGACCATATTGAAAATTCTAATTTAACACGACAATTATTATTTAGGTCAAAAGATGTTGGTAAATCTAAATGTAAAACAGCAGCAGATGTAATACAAAAAGTAAATCCAACAATGAAAATAAATTATTATGAAAATAAAATATCACACGAAGATATTGCATTTTCCAATATGATTTTTAAAGATAAAACAATTGTAATTAATGCACTAGATAATATTACAGCAAGACGATATGTTGATAGTATTTGTTTCGATAGATCATTACCGTTATTTGAAAGTGGAACAATGGGAACTAAAGGTAATACAATGCCTATTATTCCATTTCTAACGGAAACTTATAGTAATACAAATGATATAGAGGATACTAAACAATTTCCTATTTGCACTATTAAAAATTTTCCAAATCAAATACAGCATACAATTCACTGGGCCAGAGATTATTTTGAGAGGTATAACAGGGGTCCAGCAAATTGTAATATGTATAGTGATAATATTTCTTTTCTTGATACTCTTTCGGCAATTGATAGGAATCAAGCAATTGATGACATTAATTATTTTTTAGATAAAATACCTCAAAATTGGATTGACTGTGTTGATAAATCATGTGATTTATTTGAAAAATTATTTAATCATGATATTATTCAATTATTACATTGTTTTCCAAAAGATCACATGATAGATGGTAAATTATTTTGGTCTCAGGGTAAAGTATGTCCATCTCCAATTGATTTTAGTTCAAATTATGCATTAGATTTTATTCATAGTAATACAAATATATTATGTTATATTTATCAGTTAAAAGATAATTTTACACGGGAAGATATATATAGTATTATAAAAAATAAAAAAATAAATAAGTTTGATCCAGCAGATATTAAGATAGCAAGCAATGATAAAGAAATGCTAGAACATAATACAAATACACAGGATAAAATTTTATCATATAAGCTTAACACGAATAAATTAAATCCTGTTGTGTTTGAAAAAGACGATGATACTAATTATCATATAGCTTGTATAAATAGTATGTCAAATTGTCGTGCTACTAATTATAATATTCTATCTATATCAGATTATGATGCAAAAGGAATTGCAGGTAATATTATACCAGCGATTGCAACCACTACATCAACTATTGTTGGATTAATTGCAATAGAATTATTAAAATATATTAATACAATCAAAGATTCAGATAATATAGAACAATATCGTTCATGGTTTATTAATATGGCAGATAATACGATGATTTATTCAGAACCAGTCACTACTCCATATTTTACTATTGGTAAAACCAAACTAAATGGATGGACTAAATTTAAACACAATGAAAATACTACTCTTGATATTTTTATAAAGAAATATGAAAAAATATTTGAAACAAAGATTGAAATGATATTATATAATTCTAATATTATATATTCTGATTTCATAGAAACTGATATCAATTGTGATTTATATAATATATTTAAAGAAAAATTTAATATTGATATAAAAACAGATATGGTGACAATCATGCTAATTTCTGAAGATACTATGATGGATATTCCATCAATTCAAATTATGATTAACAATTAATTTATTTAAACTGCTATTATAAATTATAACAATGCTACTAACGATGGAATTGTTTTATAGTTCAAGATACTTTTATAATTTGAACTCTAAATAATTATTTCTTGCTTTAAAAGCAAGAAATAATATCTTATTCGATAGAATTAAAACGAAACGTTTTAATACATCGAACAAATAAAAATTGATTAAATTAAAAATTAAATATATATATTATTATATATATATATATAAATGTCTGAAAATATAGAAATTGTTTCTCCATTTCACAATATGTCTCAATTTACTAGAATCCAAATATTACCTCATCTTATGAATAGTGATATTGAAGATAACATGGAGCTAGTATTACAAAAAAAGGTTGAAGGAAAATGTAATAGATATGGTTTTATAGATAAGGTGTATCGAATTGATTCATATGAAGAATGTATTATGAAACCTGAAAATTTTTCTGCTGCTGGTATTTATAATATAACATATTATTGTAAAATATGCATACCTATTGAAAATACTATTCTTGTTGGAATGGTTAAAGCTGTTAATTCTGAATTAATAATTGTAGCAAATGGTTCTATTATTATTTTTATTCCCAAAACAAATATTGATTCATTATTATGGGATGTAAGTAATGAATTTACTCATAAAAAAAGAAAAACTATATTAAAACCTAATGATTATGTTAAGATTTTAATTGAGAAAACAAAAATTAATCAAGGTGATATACAAATTAAATGTATTGGTAGATTAAATGATTATGCAGATGAAGAAGAAATTAATAAATATTTTGGTTCAGTTATTACAACAACTGAATCAAATTTTATATTATAAATTAATTCTTATAATCTTTAAATTGGTGTCTAATTGTTACATATTCAATATCATTCATATTAATATTTATTTTATCTTTAAAATTATCAGCTAAAAATTGTTTTAATTTTTTACCACTATTAACAGGTCCATAATTATTTATAATATATTCTCTTGGTTGATAAGTATTATTTTTCATATTATCAAGTAATAATGTGAGGCTTTTTGTTATATCATTTTCATCATTAAATAATTCACCTGTATTTTTATTTACATATTTCCATCCTCCGAGTATATTATTATTTACTAAACATGGTAAATTGCTTGAAAGAGCTTCTGTTAATACACGTGGTGATGCATCTATTACATTTGGAACAAATATAAATTTACATCTATTATATTGTTTTATATTAGTATTATAATCAAGCCATCCTGTAGTTGTAATATATTCTTCACAGCCTTCTGGTAATGTACACTCATCTCTTCCAATTAATAATCCCTTTAATTTAAATTTTTTACATAATATTGGTAGACACTTATATGCTAATTCCCAATTCTTATTAAAGGAAACCCAGTCATTACATGTTGAATCTTTATTTACTTTTGGACAACTATATAAAAAATCAAATTCTTTAACTACCTTGTTATCTGGTTTAATTCTATTATAATCTATAAAATCAGATTCACTTAGCAGTAGTTGAGGTTTATCAGATGGTAAATACATAATTGGATCTTTAAAACAATGTAACCACCCTTCACATATTTTAAAATACATCTCTAGATTATATGCATTAGATGATGTTTCTGCACTAGTTGTATCTATTTTATAATTATCTTGTGGATTAGTCGGTTTATGTGGAAATTCCATATAACTAGTTATCCCCAAATACTTATATTTATTTATATTATTTAAATATAACTTATAATCTTTATCACTACCAAATGGTTTTGAAACTAATACAATATTTAATTTACTTCCATTATTATCAAAAAGATGAACAAAACAGGAACTATCTAATGTGGGTAAACTATTTTCAAAAGATTCAGTATCTTTAATTGTTTTCAAATAAAAATATATAATTAATAATATTATTAATCCTGTTACAATATACTGTATCATATTATATATATATTATATATATATAGATTTTAAATTTATAAAATATCTTTAAAAAATAAATATCATTTATATTAATATGGAAACTAAAATATATAATATAGATTCATCAATTAATAGAATAAATACTGAAAATAGTAATAATTTTACATATACTCTTTATACTATTTCTTATATAAATAAAATAGATAAATTTGGTAATAATATTAGAATACCTGTTACTAATATCGAACCATTTAATGAAAAAAATGTATATGAAATAAATATATTATCATTTGAATTTAATGAAATATTTGATATTATAAAGGCTGAATTAGATCCCGTATTATATCCACTTCCACCTTTATGCAAATGTGGAAATCCATTTGATAATTGTATATGTGTTATACCAGTTATTGATACTAGAATAGTTATTGAACCAACATCTATTACTGAACCAGTTATTATAGCAAGAGATCCAGTCATTGAACCATCTTCGATATTTACACCTGTTATTCCAATTGTTGATAATGGTTTGGTAATTGAACCAATATCTATAACTGAACCAATTATTAATCCAATTATAAATACTGGTAGAGTAATTGAACCAAATGCTATAGTGGAAGAAATAATTCAACCTTTGCCAGAAATAGATATAACGGAAGATTTATCTTTTCATAAAACAACCACATATTTTTTCTTACGTATAAATGATTTTGGTAATATAACTAATTTTAATAAAAAAAATGGAAATATAAAATATGTTGCTAAAATAGTTGTTGAAAAATTAGGTAAATATAATCCATATACATATAGGTTAATAACAACACCTATTTATTTAGAACAACCTATTGATATTAAATTTTTAAAAATTAGTTTAGAAAATAAAGATGGTGATTTAGTAGGAAGTTTTACAAATCATAATGGATTTACTATTGATTATACCAAATATAAAAATTATTCATTTACAATGGAATTAAAAATAATTACAAATTCAATCTTAAAAGATTATAAACAAATTAGATTTTATTCTGAACCAGTTATGGAACGTTTACTCCAATCAAAAATGTTATCCTTTTTCGAAAAACGTGTTGATGCAATGACAAATAATACTCTTGCTAATAATTACATGTCTAATTTGGTAAATTTAAATAATGTAGAAGAGTATACCCCATTAGGTAATCGTAATAATTATATGAATCCAAATACTTCATCCTTGTATACAAACATGGATAAACGTATGTAAATTTATTACATTTACAATATAACGTTTGCAATTTATTATAATATAAATTATTATAATAAATGTTATTAAATTGTAATAGTACATATAAGATATTTAATACAACTCATACTATAAATAATAATCTAATTTTTACAGATAGTATATTGATGGCTCCAACCACTGAATTGGAAAATTTATATAGGGTGATTCGTTATACCACTGAATTTTTATCATCTAATAATATAATATATTGTATTGAAAGTGGTACTTTATTAGGATGTGCTAGACATCAGGGAATTATACCATGGGATGATGATATGGATATTATGATATTTAAAGATGGATATGATAGGATGTTAACTTTAATGGATAAATTTAATAAAAATGATTTTTATATAATGCAATGTAGTCCAGGTTTTAAAATTTTCTATAAAGGTATGCCTTATGGAGAATTATTTGTATATTGTTATAAAAAAGATATTAATAAATATTGTATGGCATATCCCTTTGTTAATAATATTCCAACATTTTATATGAAAGAATTATATTTTAATGTGATGTTTGAACATAATGATATTTTTCCCATACAAAATATTATGTTTGAAGATTTTAATGTTTGTGTTCCAAATAGTATTGCCAATATATTAAAATCAACATATAAGGGTAATTTATTAGAATGCATATATAAGCCTGAACAGTCCGAACAACATAAACAGTTTAGTCTTTCATGTTATAAAATATATGGAAAAATTGAGAAAGTATTAATATGTAATAGAATATTCTTGGTAGTTTATTATATTATACATTATATTATTAGTAAGAAAATTATTAGATTTTAATTTTATTTATCTATATCAGATGATCAAGATTTACTTGACTTTAATATACTAAAATTATAAATTTTATTTAGAATAGTTATTATATCCTTATCTTTCATATTAGAGTTTTCTAATTCTAGTTTCATTATACTATTATCATAATCTTTACAACATACCATGATATCTTCTTGTATCATAGTATATTCATCAGATAATATTAAATTTTCTAATTGATTTTTAGATAAATTAGGTTTTTTTGTTAAATTTGCCATTTCAAATATTTTATCTTTATTGAATTGTAAATAATAATAAAGGAAATCAATATTATAAATACTATTTTTATTAATTGTTAAATAATACATATTATTTGACATATTTGACATATCAGATTTATCTAATATATCTTTATTTTCTAATAAAGTTATTTTTCCAGCTTGAGAGCTATTTTTCATTACTCCTATTATTTTATCAGGTAGGGTTGATTTTATAGTTGTATAATCCACAATATTAACGAGCTTCTCTAATTTAATATTATTATTATTAAATGTATTAAAAATAGTTTTCTTCATTGTTTTATATGTATTTATTAATTTAATATTATAATTATATATATTGGTAGCTTCAGTATAATATGAATTAATACTTTGTTGTAATTCAATAGATATGATAGGTATATTAATATTTTTAATTTTTTCGATATTAATATTATTCAGTTTTCCTTTAACAAATAAATTTATTTTATTTTTTAATATATTGTATAGATAATTGTAATAGTAGTTTATTTCGGGATTATACTTATCGTCACTATTTATGTATATATACTGATTCTCATTATCATCATTTATTATTTCTTCTTTTTTCATATATAATATACTATCACTATTTTTATAATATTTTGGAATAACAAATACCATGGTATTCGTAGAATTAATAGTATCGATAGTATCTGTAAATGTAAAAATATCTTTTACCAGTTTATAGTCTGTTTCGACTGAATTTATACTAGTAGGACTATTCTTATAAACTTCCTTATAT
>Ga0209829_10004157_pt1 | contig 10299 bp, 7 predicted proteins | sample C_140205_EF_Meta_FD_187311 | JGI IMG/M metagenome (GOLD analysis project Ga0209829, IMG submission 187311) | Freshwater microbial communities from Lake Croche, Canada to study carbon cycling - C_140205_EF_MetaG (SPAdes) (version 2) | ecosystem: Environmental > Aquatic > Freshwater > Lake... | reverse complement strand
GTGCCGCCGATGACAATTGCTAAGTGATAAGGCGGGCACGCTGCAGTTCCGATGCTGCGCAACTTCTCATCAAGCCAAGTGTAGAAAGTGGCGGGATTGAGGACTGCTTTAGTTTCTTGATAAAGGAAAGACTTATTAGCGCTACCGCCGCCTTTGGCAATAAAGAGAAATGAATATTGATCTGGGTGATCGGTGTCGGCATAAATTTCGACCTGAGCAGGCAAGTTATTACCGGTGTTCTTCTCTTCCCATGTTGTGATTGGTGCAAGTTGTGAGTAGCGCAAATTGAGTGTGGTGTAGGCATCGTAAATTCCTTGCGAAATCGCAACTTCATCTTTGCCAGTTGTCAGAACTTGCTGACCCTTCTTGCCCATCACGATTGCAGTGCCAGTGTCTTGGCACATCGGCAAAATTCCACCGGCGGAGATGTTGGCATTTTTGAGTAAATCAAGGGCGACGTAGCGATCGTTAGGCGAGCTTTCTGGATCGGTAAGAATCTTTGCTAATTGCGCTAAGTGTTCAGTGCGCAGATAATGCGAAATGTCGTGAATTGCAGTGCTAGTGAGAGTGGCAATTGCCTCAGGAGTTACTTCAAGAAATGTGCGATCGCCCAATTGCACTTCTTTAACACCGGCGTTACCAAGGTTGCGATATTGCGTTTCATCTTCACCGATAGGAAGTAAGTCAGAGTAAGAGAAATCTGGCGCCATTATTGATCGCTCTCAGCACCTGGTCGCTTTGCAGATAATTTTGCTTTTGCGCCATCGAGCCATTGCTGACAGATCTGCGCAAGTTCTTCACCGCGCTCCCAGAGTTTGATTGAATCTTCAAGGGATGTTCCGCCGGCTTCCAGGGCTGCAACTACCTCAGTGAGTTCATCACGAGCTTGCTCGTAGGAGAGTGCTTTGCCGGCCATGCTCTTAATCTACTCGCTTACTGTTGATTGTGGCTTCGGCTTCGCCGCGGGCAAAGCGCAGCCGGAGCTGATCTCCCACTGCAACTGAATCTGCATCGCGAACTAATGCACCCGATTGCGTGAGAACTAAGCCATAGCCACGATCGAGTGTGGCCTGTGGCGAGAGGGTACGAATTCGCGCGACTATTTGTATGAGTTCTTCACTAGCCAATGTGATGCGATGTGAAATAGATCGCAGACTTCGCTCAGATAGTGCGCGCAATATTTCACTGCGCGTTTCCACAATCGTGAATGGATCTTTTAAGACTGGACGAGCGCGCAATTGTGCGATTCTCTGGTTCTCAAAGGAGAGAGCATTTGTCACTGTGCGCGTTGCGCGATCGCGCAATTGAGCAATCAGGGCTCGCTCTTCGCTGATGTCAGGAACAACTTGCTTTGCCGCATCGGTAGGAGTGGATGCGCGAAGGTCGGCAACTAAATCAAGAAGTGGTGCATCTTGTTCGTGGCCGATTGCGCTGACAATTGGTGTTGTACAAGATGCGGCAAGGCGCACCAAGCCTTCATCGGAGAAGGGCAGGAGATCTTCAAAGGAGCCACCACCACGAGTAATGATGATGACTTCAACGTTGGGATCAGCTTCTAATTCACGTAAGGCTTGGGAAACTTCAGTAACAGCTGCGGCGCCTTGCACTGAAACTTCGCGAATTTCAAATTCAACTGCGGGCCAACGGCGCTTGGCATTTTCGATCACATCTTTTTCAGCGGCGCTATTGCGACCACAGATCAGTCCCACAACGCGCGGCAGAAGTGGCAGTGCAATTTTGCGATCGAGTGCGAAGAGTCCTTCGGCGGCGAGAACTTGTTTGAGTGCTTCAAGGCGGGCAAGTAATTCACCAACGCCAACTTGGCGAATCTCTTTGACTGAAAAGGAGAGCGAACCATTCTTGGCGTAGTAAGAAACCTTGGCATGCATCACTACTCGCGCATTCTGTGGCAGCGGTGCAACGGTTGCCAGTACTGATTTGTGACACATCATTGAGATGCTCATATCCACGCTGGGATCGCGCAGGCGTAGATAGGACATGCCACTTCGTTCATTGATTTCGGAGATTTCCCCTTCAATCCAAATCGGGGATAAGCGATCGAGGTAACTCTTCAGCGCTTCACTGACAACGCGCACTGGCGCTGGTGATTCAGGCGAAGTTTCCATCATGAGCGCGATCTTATTAGACCTAATAGAATGAGTTCATGGCTAAGAAGGTTTTGCTGGCCGCGCCGCGTGGATATTGCGCTGGTGTGGATCGCGCGGTGATCACCGTAGAGAAGTCACTTGAACTCTATGGCGCTCCGGTCTATGTCCGTAAAGAGATTGTTCACAATAAACATGTGGTCACCACCTTGGAGAAGCGTGGCGTGATATTTGTTAATGAAACCGATGAAGTCCCAGTAGGTGCCACTGTGGTCTTCTCGGCACATGGTGTTTCACCTGCAGTTCATGCAAGTGCGGCTGCTCGCCAACTCAAAACAATTGATGCAACATGTCCACTTGTCACCAAAGTCCATCATGAAGCGCGTCGCTTTGTCGCCGAAGATACTCACATTCTATTGATTGGCCACGAAGGCCACGAAGAAGTTGAAGGCACTGCTGGTGAAGCAGTGGGTAATGTGCAATTAGTTGATGGCCTTGAAGGTGCGCGCACGGTTCAAGTTCCAGAAGGCAAGAAGTTGGCTTGGCTCTCGCAGACCACTTTGAGTGTGGATGAAACGCTCGAGACCGTAGCGATTTTGCGCTCGCGCTTTCCTGAGCTACAAGATCCTCCTAGTGATGACATTTGTTATGCAACCCAGAATCGCCAAGTTGCGATTAAAGAGATTGCACCGCGGGCTGACTTAGTAATTGTGGTGGGGTCGAAGAACTCCTCAAACTCAGTGCGCTTAGTGGAAGTTTCGAAAGAATATGGAACACCTAACGCCTACTTAGTTGACTACGCCGATGAAGTAGATCCAGCGTGGTTTGTAGGTGTAGAAACCATTGGTGTCTCTAGTGGCGCATCAGTTCCGGAAATTTTAGTGACGGATTTGTTAGCGCTCTTGGCAACTCATGGATTTAGCGATGTTGAAACGGTAACGGCAACCGAGGAGCATCTACTTTTTGCGATCCCACCTGAGCTACGCAAAGATTTGCGCTCAGCGGGAATTAATTAACGGGTACGAAAGTACTGCGCCCAACCAATAATTGCGCTGAGAAGTAGGTAGGGAGCAGCGCTAGAGAGAGCGCTGAGAAAATCTAAACCAAGGCGAGTGATGTGAATTCCATCGAGTAGCAGCAATATTGCAAAGACCACAACTGCAAATGCGATAGGTGGAGTAACTGCAGTGACGTACTGCGTTCCTTTTCGGCCGAGGCGAATTCCGCCCACCACTGCAAGAAGGAGTGCGATGTCGGTGAGAATGCCGACGCCATGGCGAATCAGAATTTCCAGAAATGCGAAGAGGGCGATGAGTAGTGATTGCAGAACGACAATTCCGGGCTTTGTTAATCCGGGTCCGCTAATGCTTACTCGCGCCTGTGGGGTTGTTGTGCTCTCTGACATAGGGCAATCGTGGCATTAACCGGCGACAAAGCCCCGTAGGCTCTACTCCTCGTGGGACTATCAATTGGAATCGTCGGGCTACCAAATGTGGGTAAGTCGACCCTGTTTAATGCGCTGACCAAGAACAATGTTCTGGCCGCCAACTATCCCTTCGCCACTATCGAACCCAATGTCGGTGTAGTTGGAGTTCCGGATCCGCGCCTTGGAGTTCTGGCAAAAATATTTGGCTCTGAAACCATTATTCCGGCGAGCGTCTCCTTTGTAGATATTGCTGGAATTGTTAAAGGCGCATCAGAGGGTGCCGGCCTTGGAAATAAATTTCTTGCCACGATTCGTGAATCAGATGCGATCTGCCAAGTTATTCGCGTCTTCACCGATGGCGATGTGGTGCATGTCGATGGTCGCGTAGATCCAGCAAGTGATATGGAAACAATTAATACCGAACTTGCACTCGCTGATTTACAAACAATGGAGAAAGCTGCGCCACGCATTGAGAAAGAGGCGCGCCTGAGCAAAGAGAAGGCAATTCAATTTGAAGCGTTGAAAGCGGCAGAAGCCGCGCTCTCATCTGGCAAACCACTTTCTAGCAGTGGCGCAGATTTATCAGCGCTCGCAGATTTACATTTGTTGACCGCTAAGCCATTTCTCTATGTCTTCAATGTTGATGCCGCTGAATTGAGCGATCCTGCACTTCGTGCGAAATTGTCAGCGCTAGTGGCCCCAGCTGAGGCAATTTTCCTCGATGCGAAGACTGAATCGGAGTTAGTGGAGTTATCTGATGAGGAAGCGCTCGAACTATTGCAGTCGATTGGCTTAAATGAGCCTGGCTTGGCTACGCTAGCGCGTGTTGGATTTACAACTTTAGGCTTGCAAACATATCTCACTGCAGGTCCCAAAGAGGCACGAGCCTGGACAATCCATAAGGGCGACACAGCTCCGCAAGCGGCAGGTGTCATTCATACCGATTTTCAAAAAGGCTTTATCAAGGCCGAAGTTGTCTCCTTTGATGATCTGGTGAGCACCGGTTCACTTGTGGAGGCTCGCGCGAAAGGGAAAGTTCGTATGGAAGGCAAGGATTACATCATGCACGATGGCGACGTAGTGGAGTTTCGATTCAATGTCTAAAATTCAAGCACACCTCAAAGATCTTCCAGTTTTAAAGCGGGAGAATCTCCGTAACGTTGCAATCATCGCGCACGTCGACCATGGCAAGACCACACTCGTTGATGCCATGTTGTGGCAATCGGGTGCATTTGCTGCTTATAAGAAGCAGGATGAGGGCCAAGATCGCATGATGGATTCAATGGATCTTGAGCGCGAAAAGGGAATCACCATCCTTGCGAAAAATACTGCTGTTAAGCGCGGTAGCACGATCGTTAACATTATTGATACACCAGGCCACGCCGATTTCGGTGGCGAGGTAGAGCGCGGATTAGAAATGGTCGATGGCGTTATTTTGCTGGTCGATGCATCAGAAGGCCCACTGCCACAGACTCGATTCGTATTGCGCAAAGCGCTAGAAAAGAATTTGCCAGTAATTCTGCTCATCAACAAAGTAGATCGCCCCGATTCGCGAATCGCAGAAGTTGTCGATGAAGCCTACGAACTCTTCCTTGATCTTGATGCAAATGAAGAGCAGATTGAATTTCCCGTTGTCTATGCATCTGCAAAAGCAGGTCGTGCATCGTTGAAGCGTCCAGCCGATGGCGGTATGCCAGAGGAAGAGAATCTCGATGTTCTATTCGACACCATCTTCTCAGCAATTCCGGCACCGGTTTATCACGAAGGTGCACCACTGCAAGCGCACGTCACTAACTTGGATTCATCACCATTTCTTGGTCGTCTTGCACTCTGTCGCGTACGCGAAGGTGTTATTAAGAAGGGCCAGACAGTTTCTTGGATTAAGACAGATGGAACTATTGAAAAAGTAAAGGTTTCAGAGCTATTAATCACTGAGGCACTTGATCGCGTTCCAGCACTTGAGGCTCATCCGGGCGACATCATTGCGGTTGCAGGTTTCGAGACCATTACATTGGGTGAGACTCTTGCCGATCTCGATAATCCACATGCGCTGCCATTAATCATCGTTGACGAGCCATCGATTTCGATGACGATCGGTATTAATACATCACCACTTGCTGGAAAGAGTGGCAAGTTGCTCACTGCGCGCCAAGTAAAGGGGCGCCTTGATGCAGAGTTGGTCGGTAACGTTTCACTTCGCGTACTTACTACTGAGCGCCCTGATACATGGGAAGTTCAAGGTCGCGGTGAATTACAGCTTGCCGTTCTTGTAGAAATTATGAAGCGCGAAGGTTTCGAACTCACCGTTGGTAAGCCACAGGTAGTTACAAAGACGATCGATGGTAAATATTCTGAGCCGATGGAGCGTTTGACCATTGATGCACCTGAAGAATATCTCGGTGTTCTTACTCAATTGATGGCGCTACGTAAGGGCCGCATGGAGCAGATGGTCAATCACGGAACTGGCTGGATCCGCTTGGATTACAAAGTTCCATCTCGTGGCTTGATTGGTTTCCGTACTGAATTTCTTACTGAAACTCGCGGCACTGGATTACTCCACCACGTCTTCGATGGTTACGAGCCATGGCATGGCGATATCCGTACTCGTGGCACTGGTTCGCTAGTAGCCGATCGCATGGGCGCTGTTACTTCCTATGCGCTTTATAGCATTCAAGATCGTGGTTCGATTTTCGTTGAGCCAGGCGATGAAGTCTATGAAGGTATGGTCATTGGTGAGAATTCACGTAGCGATGACATGGATGTCAATACAGTTCGTGAAAAGAAATTAACAAACATGCGCGCATCCGGAACTGATGAGTCGGAGCGTTTGATTCCGCCGAAGAAGTTAAACATGGAAGGTGCGCTGGAGTTCTGTCGCGAAGATGAGTGCGTTGAAGTAACGCCTGCTGTCGTTCGAATCCGCAAAGTAGTTCTGGATCAGAATGAGCGTGGCCGCCTTACCTCACGTGCGAAAAAAGCCAATCAAGATAGCTAAAAGATAGCTAACTGGCGCCTTTTGTCGGGGCTCTCGGGTTGAATTACCTGTTATGAGAGGCGATAAAGAGGCAGCGATCGGGCCACTACTTCGCGCGCCATTACTCAATCCTGAATTAACTTTCGATGCGGCGCAGCAGAAAGTTCTGGCGCATTCGCAAGGAACTTTGATTGTTCTTGGTGGTCCTGGCACCGGTAAGACCACGCTGGCTGCAGAGTGTGCAGTGGAGCGAATTCGAAGCGCTGTCGATCCCTTAAAAGCCACTGACTCAATTCTCTTACTCACTTACGGTCGCGAACGCGCCAGCGAACTGCGCGATCAGATTGCACTTCGCACTGGCACCACGATGAAAGAGCCGATCGCACGCACTTTCCACTCACTTGCATTCAGCATTCTTCACATGAGCAATGAGATCGATACTCCCGATGTTTTATTGATGTCGGGTCCCGAACAAGAATTTGCGATTCGCGAAGTTCTTAATTATCACCTGGCGCAAGCGGTGGGCGATCCTAGTAAAAATTATTGGCCAGCTGAATTATCGAAAGCGCTAGAGACGCGGGGCTTTGTTCGCGAATTACGCGATCTCATTATGCGCGCATCCGAACGCGGCCTCTCGCCTTCACAACTTCGAGAGATTGCAGCCAAAAGTGGCGAAAAGTATTGGCAGGCAGCCGCAATCTTCTGGGAGCGCTATCTCGGTGGCTTAGCACTTGAGGGAAGTAGCGCAGTCGACAGTAAAATGCGAATTGATCCGAGTGAAATTATTATGGAAGCGGTCAGTCGCTTAGGTAGTGATTCCAATCCGACTCCGATTGCGCAAGAACTTCGTGCAAGATTTAGCACGATTATCGTTGATGAGTATCAAGAGAGCGATCCTGCACAGCGCCTACTCTTGCGAAAAATTCGCGGCAACGATCTTATTATTTTTGCAGATGGTGATAGCGCTGTCGGGCGCTTTCGTGGCTCCGATCCAGACACACTGCGCAGTGAATTCGCCGATTTAGCAAAGAGTGGCAAGTGCGAGGAGATCATTCTTAAGCACTCTTATCGCAATAAATCTGTGATTCTCGATCTCACTAGTGAAGTGGCAGATCAATTTCGTTCAGTTGCAGTCCAACGAGAGCGCACTTGCGTGCACGAAGGTGGCAGCGCAGTAAGTGCCAGGTTGCGCAGCGAGAGCGAACAGGCGCAATTTATCGCCTATCAATTTCGCAAAGCCCACCTCATTGATGGGGTGCCATGGCGTGAGATGGCGGTCATTGTTCGCTCACCAGGTGCAACCGCACAAGCAATTCGTCGCGCCTTCGCGCATAGTGGAGTTCCAGTTTCCAATGCCAATGAAGCTTTGATGAGCAATAGCGCCATTGCGCCAATTCTTCTCTTGGCAAAGATGGCGACATCGAGTGCGCCAATTTCCATTAATGATTGTCAGAAATTAATCCTCAGTGAATTAGGTGGCGGCGATGCTATTTCGTTGCGACGAATTCGTCGGGCACTTCTTAGTGAACAAGAGCAGAGCCATGGCGATGAAGTAGGTGGTAAGAAATTTACGAGCGCCGAACTCATCGTTAAAGCAATTGATACTGGTGAAGTAAGTATCGAAGGTGGCGCACCACTTCTGCGCATTGCAGATTTACTTGAGAAAGCCCGCAGAGCAAATAAGGCAAAGGGTGCACAAGCAGAGGATCTCTTATGGGCAATTTGGGATAACGCTCTCTCCGAGAGTGGCGAGAAGTTAACTCTGCTCTGGCGGCGCACTGCAGTGCGTGGTGGCAATCGTGGTGCAATGGCCGATCGTGATCTCGATGCAATGATGCAACTCTTCGATGCAGCTCGTCGCCATGCCGAGCGCTTTCCCTACTCTCGTCCATCATCGTTTATCGATGAAATATTGCGCAGTGAAATTCTTGGCGATGTGATCACAACTAAAGGTCAGCGCTCCGATGTGGTTGAAATTCTTACCGTGCACTCTGCCAAGGGTCGCGAGTGGGATCTTGTTGCGGTTGCCGGATTACAAGATGGTGCCTGGCCCAATCTGCGCCAACGCGGCTCACTTCTTGGTAGCGAACGTCTCGTTGAGATGCAGCGCCATAGTGTTTATGCACGCCAAGAGCTCGAAGAGTTAGCTGCAAGTGGGCTAGCCCAAGATGAGCGGCGCCTACTGTATGTCGCACTCTCTCGCGCAAAGAGTTCGCTGATTGTCAGTGCAGTGCAGCGCGAAGATGATGAACCATCGCGCTTCTTTGACGACATTGATTCCTATCTCAATGGTGAAATTTCCGAGGAGCGGCGTATCACCGAAGTGCCACGGCCACTGACTGAGAGTGCACTCGTTGCCCAGTTGCGCCGTGAAGTGCACTTCGGCCAAGTGCAACCAGTGCGTGAGAAAGCGGCAGGAATTCTCCAACGTTTAGCTCAATCAGGAATTGCCGGTGCAGATGTGGAGAGTTGGCTCGGTGTCGCACCAATGAGTACTACTGCTCCCATAGTTGGCGATGGCGAGAAAGTTCGAGTCTCACCGAGTGCGCTCTATACCTTCGATGAATGTGGCTTGCGCTGGTTCTTAGAGAGCAGTGGTGGGCGAGATGGAGATTCATCAGCACAGAGTTTTGGAAATGCAATACATGGTCTTGCCGAGAAATTAGCGAAAGAGCCAGATCAGAATTTCACATCACTGAAAGAGTTGCTCAATCGCTCCTGGTCTTTGATCGATTCCAATTCTGGCTGGATTAGTCGCAGCGAATTCGATCGCGCAGTTGGTGTACTCGAGCGAGTAGTGAATTATCACAATCAAGCAATTACTGAGCGCCCCACTACCTATGCTGAAGCGCGATTTAGAGTTGAAGTCGAGAACGTCATCATTAGCGGAAGCGTTGATCGATTAGAAATCGCAGCCGATGGCAAGGCGCTCGTTGTTGACTTCAAGACAAGTAAGAGTGCAATCTCGCCCAAAGATGTTCCAGGGCATATGCAGATGCGGGCTTATCAATTAGGCGTAACTGAGCGTGAATTTTTCATCGAGGAAGATGATGAAAGTAGTTCCAGTGGTGCAAAGAAAAAAACTCCGATCGAACTCACTGGTGAAACTCTAGGTGCCTCACTTCTCTATGTCGGTACCGATCACGCCAAAATTCCCGATCGTGATCAACCTCCACTGACTCCTACCGATAAGGCAGAAGTAATTGAATTGGCCAAGCAGATGGGCGGTTCAACATTTACCGCCACAGTAAATAAGAATTGCCAATTCTGTGCCGTGAGCACCTCATGTCCGCTCCAAATAGAAGGTCGGACGGTGATTGGTTGATGGAGAAGAAACTTATTACGCCGGAAGAGATTGCAAAGAAGTTGCAGGCAATCGATCCCAAAGTGAAAGTCCCTAGCAAATATCAGAGCCCAATCATTGCATCTCCGCTCGAACCTGCAGTCGTGATTGCCGGGGCAGGTTCTGGCAAGACCGAGACCATGAGTAATCGTGTTCTCTACTTAGTGGCAAATGGTTTGGTCGATGCGGAGAATATTCTTGGCCTCACTTTTACTCGCAAAGCAGCCGGTGAGTTAGCGATCCGAATTCGCAAACGGCTGCGCCAACTCAAGCGAGCTGGCCTTATTGCAAAGAGTGCATCGATCGATGTCACTGTTATGACTTACCACTCCTATGCGGCATCGCTATTGAGTGAACATGCCATCCGCAATGGCATCGACGCCAACTCGCAACCGATCGGTGATGCTGCGCTCTGGCAATTAGCATCCTCAGTTGTTCGCAATTGGGATGG
>Ga0209829_10004156_pt1 | contig 10300 bp, 8 predicted proteins | sample C_140205_EF_Meta_FD_187311 | JGI IMG/M metagenome (GOLD analysis project Ga0209829, IMG submission 187311) | Freshwater microbial communities from Lake Croche, Canada to study carbon cycling - C_140205_EF_MetaG (SPAdes) (version 2) | ecosystem: Environmental > Aquatic > Freshwater > Lake... | reverse complement strand
CTCCCGTGGGTGCAAGTTTTCAACTTGCACATGCCTCCGACAAGATGAAATCTTGTCGCCACAAAGAACAAAGCCCGTGGGTAAGTCCTAACCCGTGTGCAAGTTTTCAACGTGCACATGCCCCGATCGCTGGACAGCTACCGCTGCGGAATCTTGCCAGCCCGCTCCAGCCAGGCCACCACCTGGTCGGCAAGTTGCTCGGCAGGCGTGGCAGCGGAGTCGACGACCAGTTCCGCGTCGAGCGGCTCCTCGTACGGATCGTCGATCCCAGTGAATCCCTTGATCTCACCGGCACGAGCCCGCTTATAAAGCCCCTTGGGATCGCGTTTTTCACACACCTCCAGTGGCGCCCGCACATGGATCTCCACGAAGTCGCCCGGCGCCAGCATGGCCCGCACGGCGTCGCGGTCGCGGCGGTATGGGCTGATAAACGCCGTCAGTGCAACGATGCCCGCCTGCGCGAAGAGTTCGGCCACGGCACCGATCCTTCGGATGTTTTCCTCGCGATCCTGCGGTCCGAAACCGAGCCCAAACCGCGTCGCAAAATCGTCCCCGTGCCGTTCCTTGAGCAGCGAGGGGGCCGCATTGAGCCCCAGCCGAACGTTGTCGCCGTCGAGCACAAAACTCCGCACGCCGCGGCCGTGGAGCCGGTGGTCGACGAGATTGGCCAGCGTGCTCTTGCCGCAGCCCGAGAGCCCCGTAAACCAGAGCACGCAGCCCTTGTGGCCGGAGGACCGCTCGCGATCTTCGCGGCCGACCGCATGGGCGTGCCAGCGCACATCGACCGTCTCGCCGGGCTCTTGTCCGTGCTGCCGATCTTGATCGGTTCGTCGTTCATCCATCATCAAAATACCGCCCTCCTGCAACAACTCTCCTGCCATCGTTCTGCCAGAGCCGCCCCACAAACAGCCGCCACCACGACCAACCACACCCGCGGCCGGGTCAGTCCCAGCCACCCAGCTCAACCGTGCGTTTCATCCGCTGCGGCTCACCACCCGGAACTCCGCGTTCGATCTCCATCTCAATCTTCTCCCCCGGGCCACGGCGGCCTACCCGGTCGGTGAGCGACTCGAAGTTGGCCACCGGCTCGCCGTCGATCGTGAGCACGATGTCGCCGGTCTGGATGCCCGCCCGGGCTGCGGCCGACCCTTCCTGCACCTGCGTGAGCACGCAGGGGCCGATCATCGACTGGCCGCCCACGCCGAGCTTGCCCCCCTTCCGTACGTCGATCTTGGCGTCGGGAAGCTTTTCGGTGAGGGTCGCCAGCGGCCCGGCGCCGATGCCCGTACCGAAGAGGTCGATCTTTTCGATGCCCCGCAGGCGTCCAAGTGCGGCTGCCGCCGCCTCGTCGAGCGGCACGCCATGCACGCCCACGTGAATCACGCCGCGGAGCCGGGAGAGGAGACGAAAATCCTCACTCTTGCCAGACCAGCCGGCGTTGAACTGGATATGCAGCCCCCGCTGACCGGTGGCCAGGAAACCCTCGCTGATGATTGCTCCCAGCGATTCCAGCTTCTCTCTGGCCGCTTCGGCCATGCCGAGGTTGTGAAATTCGAGCGTCGCTTCCGCCATGCTTGCGACGGGGGCATCTGCCCCTTCGGCGAGCGTTTCGAGCGTGCGCTCCGCCGTGGTGGCCAACTCGGCATCCTCGCCGCCGAGCATTTCCCGCAGGATCTCCACCGCCCGGCTGCTGATTTCCAGATCGCCACGACCGATCGCGGCCCGGAGCGGCTCGATCGCCCCCCGGCCGGCGGCCGCGAGGCTGCGGGTGGCCGCCTCCCGCTGGGCAAACTGTTCGGCGGCCAGTTGCTCAATCCACGCGCTGATCTGACCGGCCGGAGGGTCGGCCTCGACGGCACTCGGGTTTTCCGCGGCCCCGGCCTGCAGCCGAACGGCGACGGCCAGAACCGCCGGCAGGATGAGCCGTGCACATCGGATTCGGAAAGGCAAGGACTGGATCGCGGGCATCATGGTGCAAATATACCACTCCCCGGCTGGAGCTGACCCGGTGGCCCCCGGCCTGATCACGCTCGGCAGGCTGCGGATAAACAGCCTGCTGACTTTGGCCCCCCCGGTCCGGCGGCACGTTCGCCAGCTTCCCGGGGGTACACTTCATGGCCTGCCGTCGCTCGTTCGCTTCCCTCCGCCCGTTCCATGAGCCAACCCTGCCATGACCCTTTCTGTCTCTATGGACCGCACGCCGCGTCCGCCGCTGCCGACAACGCGGGCTGAAATGATCGCCCGAGGCTGGGACTCCATCGACGTGCTGCTCGTCAGTGGCGATGCCTATGTCGATCACCCCAGCTTTGCCAATGGACTGATCGCCAGGCTGTTGGAGGCGGCCGGCTTCCGCGTGGCGGTGCTGGCCCAGCCCGACTGGAGCACCTGCGAGCCCTGGCGGCAATTCGGCCGCCCCCGGCTCTTCTTCGGCATCTCGGCGGGCAACATGGATTCGATGATCAACCACTACACCGCCAATCGGAAGGTCCGCAACGACGACGCCTATTCGCCCGACGGCGTCATCGGCCGGCGGCCCGACCGGGCCACGCTCGCCTACTGCCAGCGGTCGCGCGAGGCCTTTCCGGGTGTGCCGGTGGTGGCCGGGGGCGTTGAGGCAAGCCTCCGTCGCATCGCTCACTACGACTATTGGAGCGACACGGTCCGCCGGTCGATCCTGCTCGACTCGAAGGCCGACCTGGTCGTCTTCGGCATGGGCGAGCGAACAGTGCTCGATGTGGCCCGCGGGCTCGCTGCCGGCAAGACGGTGAAACTCCTCCGAGACCTCCGCGGCGTGGCCTACCGGCTCGGCGCCAGCGAGCCGCCGCCCGCGGATGCCAACACGCTCGAACTGCCCGACTACGACTCGGTCGTCGCCGACAAGCTCGCCTTCTGTGAGATGACGCGGATCTCGCACCTGGAAACCAATCCCCACAATGCCCGCCGCCTCGTGCAGCGTTACGGCCGCGAATCGCTGGTCGTCAATCCACCGGCTCTGCCGCTGGAACAGGACGAGATGGACGAGGTCTACGGGCTGCCATTCACGCGCCGCCCGCATCCCTCCTACGGCCGAGCGCGGATTCCGGCCTACGAGGTCGTGGAAAACAGCGTGCAGATCATGCGGGGCTGTTTCGGCGGCTGCACGTTCTGCTCGATCACGGCGCACGAGGGCCGCATCATCCAGAGCCGCTCGCAGGAGTCGATCATCACGGAGATCACGCTGCTGGCCGCACAGCCCGGCTTCAAGGGCACCGTCTCCGACATCGGTGGGCCCACGGCCAACATGTACCAGATGCGGTGCACGCGGCCCGAGGTGGAGGCGAAGTGCCGCCGGCTCTCGTGCGTGCATCCCACGGTTTGCAAGCTCTTGGGCACCGACCACGGCCCGCTCAAGGCGGTGATGAAGGAGGCGAGGAGCGTCGCGGGGGTGAAACGCGTGCTCGTGGCCTCGGGCGTCCGCATGGATCTGGCCCGCCGCGATCCGGAGTATCTCCGCGAACTGGCCGAGCATCATGTCGGCGGCCACTTGAAGGTGGCGCCCGAGCACACCGATCCCGGGGTCTTGAGCCTGATGAAGAAGCCGTCGGCCGACGACTTCGTCGAGTTCGACAAGGAGTTTAAGGCCGCCAGCCGCCGCGTGGGCAAGAAGCAATACACGGTCCCCTACTTCATCGCCAGCCATCCGGGCAGCGGGGTGCCGGAGATGATCGAACTGGCCCTGTTCCTCAAGCGCAACAGCTACCAGCCCGACCAGGTGCAGGACTTCATCCCCAGCCCGTTCGATATCGCCGCCTGCATGTATCACACCGGCATCGACCCAATGACAAAGAAGCCGGTGCAGGTGACGAAGGGCCTCCGCGACCGACGGATGCAGAGGGCGTTGCTCCAGTTCTTTAAGCCGGAGAATTATTTTGAGGTGCGACGGGCATTGGAGCAGGCGGGCCGGCAGGACCTGATCGGCGCGGGCTGCGACTGTCTGATCCCGGAGCGGGCTCCGAAGGAGGCGCTCGACAAGAAGCGCAGCGAAGCCACGCGGGCCTTCACAGAAGAGACTTCCGGCGACCATCTGCGTGGCAGCCCGGGCGGGCAGTCGCGCAAGGGCCCTCGGAAGGAGCCCCGAGAGCGTCGCACTGTGGGCTACCGACCCAAACGCAGCGGCCAGTAGGCCCGCTCCCGTATCCCTCGCCCATCACTGCATCGCCGTGTGGTCGCGGGAGCCACACCAGACGCGGGCAACCGTGGCCCTCGTTTGGCCTTCACTCGCCGACTGCGTGCGACATGCCCAGCGTCGAGAAGAGAGCGGCTCACGTCCGCGGCAGCGGATGCATTCGAACGACGAGCGACTCGTAGCCGAGTTGGCGATCGTAGACGGGCGTGTGCTCGATGCGGTCGCGTTTGGACAACAGCTCGATGCGTTCCACCCGTCGGCATAACAGCCCCAGGAGCTCGCGCATGACCGTGCGGGCATGCGCCGCGCCCAAACACAGATGGCCGCCAAAGCCGAATGACACATGCGGGTTCGGCTTGCGGTCGAGCCGCACTTCATCCGCTGCCTCAAACACCTTCTCGTCGAGGTTGGCGGAGGCCCAGCAGAGCGTGGCCCGATCGCCGGCCTTTACCTCCATGCCATGCACGTCAGTCGTCACGGGGCAGACGCGGCCGATGTGTGTGAGCGGCATGTAGGCACGGAAGAATTCCTCGCTCGCGAGCACGATGCGATCCGGATCGGCACGCAGAAATTCCAGCGCCTCCGAATGCTCTACCAGGTAGCCGATGGCGCAGGCAATGCTGTGAATGACCGTGTCGCGGCCGCCTGCGAACATGATGTTGGCATAGCCGAGCATTTCCGCCCGGCTGAGTGGCCGACCGTGATAGGGGGTTTTCGTGAGCACGCCATAAAAATCATCGCCCGGGTTTGCCGCTGCGCGATCGAACTGCTCGTTCAGGTATCGCTCCAGGGCGGCCCCCTGCTGCACGCCGTGTTCACCGTGAAAGACGTGAACACCCCAACTGATGAACAGATCAGCCTCCGACTCGGGCACGTCGAGCAGAATCGTCAGCGCCCGGGATTGCAGCGGCAACGCAAACCCTTCCACGATCTCGATCGACTCGTGCCCCAGGGCATCGCTCAGCAGGCGGTCGGTCAACGCCTCGATCCGCGCCACAAACGCCGGCTGTCTGGCCCTGAGAAAAAAGGGCTCCACCAGCTTCCTGTAATCAGTCTGATCGGGGGGATCCACCTCGAGGGGCAACTGCCGCACCGTGCGGAGATGCTCCTCAGAAGGGATCGGCACCCGCCTGGGCGCGTCGGAACTGAACGTTTTCCAATCCTTCGCGGCCTTGCGCACGTCCTCGTGCCGCAGGACCATTGGGATCATTTCTTTGTCCGACGGCAAGCCGAGCACGCCGTCGGTGCGGCGTTTGTCGCGAAAGGGATCGGGGATGTCGCTCATGGGTGGAAACTATACCGATCGGCACCACGGCTGTCTTGCATCACGGCTGCACCGCTTTGCGGCCTGACATTGGAGTGGGCATGATCGCCGCCACGCAGGGTGTATTTGCCGCCATCACCTCCGCGCCCGGTGCCGTGAATACCGACGGCCTCCCTTGTGGCAGCACGTTTTTCAACGTGCTGCTTCGACACGATGAAATCTTGTCGCCACGGGAGAAAAGGATTCGACTCGATAAAGCCTTCCCTTGTGCCAGCACGTCTTCAACGTGCTGCCTCTTGTGGGTGCAAGTTTTTAACTTGCACTTTCTCCCGACACGATTTCATCGTGTCGGGAGAAAGCCGTCATCGATTCTCGGAAATCGTGTCGACCCGTGGCGGATCGCTCTGATAGATCCTGTATTTCTTGGTGACCAACGCGCCGCCGCGTTCGAGCGTGCGCTTCGAGAGGTGGTTGCTCTCCAGCACCCAGGAAAACTCCACCTCTTTCATCCCCCAGGCCTGCAGCGGCTTCACGAGCGCTCCCATGAGCACCAGCCCCACTCCCCAGGCCTGGTATTCGGGAATCACGTTTGTGCTGATCGCGCGCATCCGCTTGATGCCCTTCTTGTTCCAGAGCAGCCGCAGAAAGCCGAAGGGAAATAGCCGGCCGTTGATCGCCTTGATCCGCGGGTTGTAGTCGAGCAGGCAAAAGACGGTACCGATCGGCTTGCCGTTCACCTCGGCCACGAGCGCGAGCTCCGGCACGATCAGGTGCTTGAGACTCTCCGCCATGTGCTTCACTTCGCCCGTCGTGAGCGGCACGAAGCCCCAGGTGCCACCCAGGCTGGAGTTGTAGATGTCGAGAAACATCCGCACCTCTTCATCGAACCGACTGCTGTCGAGCGGCCGCACCTTGACGCCAAACCGCTCTCTCACTCCTTCCACCATCGTGGCGAGCTTTGAGTCGAGCGAGGAGAGCATCGCAAGCTCACCCCAGAAGGCATACATGTCCTCGATCTTGCCGAATCCGTTCTCCTCGACCAGCTGCCCGTACCACGGCCGGTTGTGCGTCATCATGAAGAAGGGGGGGGTGCCGAAGCCCTCAATGAGCAGGCCACACTCGTAATTGAGCGAGGGGTTCGCCGGGCCGCGAATCGTCTGCATTCCCTCGCTGTGCAACCAGTCCTTCGCCGCGTCGAATAGGCCACGGGCTGCCGCGGAGTCTTCATCGCATTCGAAGAAGCCGAAGAAGCCACGTTGCTCGTGATACCGGTCGATGTGGCCGGCATTGACGATCGCCGTGATCCGACCCACGTCGCGGCCACCCCGTGTCGCCAGGAACGAACGGCTCTTTGACCGCTCGTAGAAGGGATGCGGCCGGAATCCCAGCAGCTCCTCCTGCGACATGATCAGCGGCGGCATCCAGCAGGGATCGTCGCGGTAGATCCGCCAAGGCAGCCGGATAAACCGCTTCTGTTCCGCGCGGGTGTCCACCGGTCGAACGATCACTTCCGCCAAGGCAAACTCCTCGTGGGACCAGATCGAAAGAACTCGGCAAGAAACCGTCAGCCGCGATCAAAATCGACCAAAAACCCTTCTGTGGCAAGGATTTCTGGCCGCGCGGGTCATCTTTTGCCCAGCCGTTCAAATCGTCAACTCCGGAAAACCTACGACTTTCTGAAAGTCTCTCACCGCTTTTTCCGATCTATGGTTGCAGCCGGAGTGTGTGCTCGTCACGGACGACTCGGTCAACCCGGCTCAAGCCGGAGTGTTCGGGAGAGGTCTGCCGATGATTGCCCCAGCCTGCGCCGGCCGAAAGTTGGGCGACACAGTCGATTGCTTGGTCACCGGCGCCACCGGATTGGTCGGCAATAACGTCGTTCGCTTGCTGATCAATCGCGGGCAGCGAGTGCGGGTGCTGGTGCGGCCTGTCGCGAGGGCAAGGCAGGGCTTTGCGACTGCCCAGGCACTCGCCGGACTGCCCGTCGAGGTGGCCGCGGCCGCGCTCCACGACGAAGCGGCCATCCAGCGGGCCGTCGACGGCGCGGCGTGCGTGGTTCACTCGGCAGCGGTGGTGCATGTCGGCTGGCGGCATCTTGCGGAGATGCGGCTTGTCAACGTTGAGGGCACGCGGGTTGTGGCGAGGGCCGCCCGTCGGGCTGGTGCCCGGCTGATCCATGTTTCCAGCGTGGATGCCCTCGGACTGCGGCCCGACGGCATGCCCGCCGACGAGCAGACACCGCCCGGCGGCATGCTCGAATGCCCCTACGTGGTGACCAAACGCGAGTCCGAAGCCGCCGTGCTCGAAGAGGTGGAGCGGGGCCTCGACGCGGTGATCGTCAATCCGGTCTACATGATCGGCCCCTGGGATTGGAGGCCTTCGAGTGGCCGGATGCTCCTGGAAGTGGGTGCCGGCCACGGCACGTTTGCACCCCCGGGCTCCAACGACTTCGTCGATGTGCGGGACGTTGCGCAGGGAATCCTCGCGGCCATGCGCCGCGGAGCCAGTGGCCGCCGCTACATCCTGGGCGGTCAGCCGCTCTCCTACCTCGATGCCTGGCGGATCTTCGCACGCGTCTCGGGCCGCATGCCGCCGCTAGGCATCGCGCCCGCGCCGCTGGTTCAGGTGGCCGGCTGGTGCGGGGACCTGGCTGGCCTCCTCACCCGTCGCGAGCTGCCCATGAACTCCGCTGCCACGGGCATGTCGCTGCTGCCCCACAATTTCTCGTGTGTCCGCGCCGAGGCCGAACTGGGCTACACGCGGCGACCATTCGAGTTGGCGGTGCAGGACGCCTGGGATTGGTTCATCGGACACGGATACGCACCTCACCGCGTGGGCGCGGTAGCATAGGCGCCGGTTTTCCCCGGTGGCTTTTCCGGTCGCGGCACCGCCGCGGGCACCCCATGCCGCACATCCTCGTCGTCGAAGACGAAGAGCATCTCGCCATCGGCATCAAGTACAACCTCGAGGCTGAGGGCTTCAGGGTGACGATTGCCGGCGACGGGCAGACCGCTCTGGCCGTGATAGGCCCGCCGTCGGATGCGGCGGCATCCCCTGCCCTGCCGGCAACGCCCCCGGGCGAAAACATCCCGGTCGATCTGGTCGTGCTCGACCTGATGCTGCCAGGCATGAGCGGCTACGCCGTCTGCGAGGCAATCCGGGCGCAGGGCAACGACGTGCCGGTCGTGATGCTGACGGCCCGCACGCTGGTGGAAGACCGCATCCGCGGCTTCGACGCCGGCACCGACGTGTACCTCCAGAAGCCGTTCGATCTCGACGAACTCTTGTCGATCGTCCGCAATCTGCTGGCCCGTCGCGGCCGGCAAACCCGGCCCCGGGTCGTCGCGATCGAAGACCTCGCCCCCCGCGCAGGCGATGTCTACCGCTTCGGCACCGCCACGGTGAACTTCGATACCTGGGAGGCCCGATCCTCGGATCGACCGGTCCGTCTTACGAATCTCGAGATGAAGCTGCTTCGGTATCTTGTCGAGCACGAGGGCACGGTGCTGTCGCGGAGCGATCTCCTCAAGCGGGTCTGGGGCATGGCCCGCGTGCCGGCCACGCGGACCGTCGACACGTTCATGCTCAACCTCCGCAAGTATTTCGAGGAAGACCCGGCCCACCCGGTGCACTTCCTCTCGGTCCGCGGCATGGGCTACCGATTCGTGGGCGACAAGCCGACGAAGGGATGATCACCTGCCCAGCAGGGCAGCGGCGGCCGCGCCCGGATCGGCGGCCTTGAGGAGCGATTCGCCTACCAGCATCGCACCGATGCCGGCCCGCTCGAGCTGCTCGACGTCGGCCCGGGTGCGAATCCCGCTCTCCGCCACGACAACGCAGTGCGCCGGCACGCGGGCCCGCAGCCGGAGCGTGTGGCCGAGATCGGTGGTCATCGTGTGCAGGTCGCGGTTGTTGATGCCGATCAGCGTGGCCCCCAGGTCGAGCACCCGATCGAGGTGTTCTTCCGAGTGCAGTTCCACCAGCGGTGTCATGCCAAGGTCGATGATCTCGCGGTAGAGGCTGCGGAGATGGCAGTCGTCGAGGCACTCGGCGATGAGCAGCACTGCATCCGCGCCGTGTACGCGGGCCTCCACCACCTGGTGGCGATCGACGATAAACTCCTTGCGAAGCACCGGCAGCAACACCGCCGCGCGGGCGGCCCGCAGGTCGTCGAGGCTGCCGCCAAAGCCCGGGCCGTCGGTGAGCACGGAGAGCGCGGAAGCGCCCCCGGCCGCGTAGCCCTGCACCACCTCTGCCACGGTGGCCCCTGGCCGAATCTCTCCAGCCGATGGGCTCTTCCGCTTGAACTCCGCGATCAGCTTGATCGGCCCCGGGCCAGCCAGCGCGGCGAAGAAATCCCGCACGGGAGGCGCCGCGGCCAGCAGGGCGGTGAGCGCGGCGGTGTCTCGTGTGCGTTTCGAGTCGGTGACCTCGACTCGTTTTCGGGCGACGATTTTTTCGAGCAGTGTCGACATGGGGCAGGCAGTTTCGGGCGTTTAGCGAGGGGCGGTGTTCCGTCCGATTCTATCACTGTCTGGCCCGACACGATGAAATCGTGTCGCCACAAAGAGAGGTGGGTGCGAGTTTCCCCATGTGGGTGCGAGTTTTCAACTTGCACTTGCCTTCGACACGATGAAAATCTTGTCGCCACAAAGAGGGAGAAGCCCCGACAAGATGGAATCTCGTCGCCACAAGAGAGGTGGGGTGCGAGTTTCCCCATGTGGGTGCAAGTTTTCCCATGTGGGTGCAAGTTTTCAACTTGCACTTGCCTTCGACACGATGAAGATCTCGTCGCCACAAAGAGGGAGAAGCCCCGACAAGATGGAATCTCGTCGCCACAAGAGAGGTGGGGTGCGAGTTTCCCCATGTGG
>Ga0209829_10004152_pt1 | contig 10305 bp, 10 predicted proteins | sample C_140205_EF_Meta_FD_187311 | JGI IMG/M metagenome (GOLD analysis project Ga0209829, IMG submission 187311) | Freshwater microbial communities from Lake Croche, Canada to study carbon cycling - C_140205_EF_MetaG (SPAdes) (version 2) | ecosystem: Environmental > Aquatic > Freshwater > Lake... | reverse complement strand
CGGCCACGTCGCACAGCAAGCCGGCGAGTTGCTCGCCGGTGACGCGCGGGCTGCCGATCAGCGATTTAATGCGCTCATCACTGACAGCCAGCGCAGCCACTGACAACAGGCTGGACCACGCCGGCAGCGAAGCGCCGCGGCTGGCCGTGGCAAACGCCGCTTTGGCGTAGGGCCGGGCGATGGTGAGTCTGTCTGCCATGGCGTGCGATCAGATCTCGGTGGCGAGCTGGTTGAGGATGTCGGCGTGCTTGGCCGCATCGATCTCACGACCGATGAGCTTGGACGCCGAAGCGACCGTCAGTCGAGCAACGTCGCGACGCAGCGTTTCGCGGGCACGCGCAGTGTCCAGCTCGATCTGCTGATGAGCTGCAGCGACCAGACGCTCGCCTTCCTGCAGCGCGGCCTGCTTGGCCGACTCGACCATCTCACCCGAGCGGCGCGAAGCCTGTTCGATGATCTGGTTGGCGCGTTCACGCGCCTCGCGGATGACATCGTTGGCGCGGGCCTGGGCCTCGTCGAGGTCTTTCTGGCCGCGATCGGCCGCAGCAAGACCCTCGGCGATGCGCTTCTGGCGGGCCGCAATGGGCTTGGCCAGCATAGGCACCACCACGCGGTTGATGAACCACAGCAGGATCAGGAAGACGATGATCTGCCCGATGAATGTCGCGTTGATATCCATTGCCGCCTCGGAAGGAACTTACGGTGTAAGCGGTCAATTAACCGGCGAGCTTGGACAGCAGCGGGTTGGCGAACGCAAACAGCATGGCCAAGCCAACGCCGATCAGGAAGGCCGCGTCGATGAGGCCGGCCAGCAGGAACATGCTGCCCTGCAACATCGGGGTCAGCTCGGGCTGACGGGCCGAGGCCTCGAGGAACTTGCTGCCCATGATGCCGATGCCGATGCAGGCACCGATAGCGCCCAGACCGATGATCATGCCGATGCCCAGTGCGGTGTAGCCCTGAACCATTGCGATTGCGTCCATTGAGAGTCTCCTGGTCTGAAAGTCGTAAATAGAAAAGCGAAAACGATTAGTGGTGCTGCTCGGCCATCGAGATGTAGACGATGGGCAGAACCATGAAGATATACGCCTGCAACAGCACGATGAGGATGTGGAAGATGGCCCAACTGGCACCAAACACCACCTGACCCAAGAACGCGGCAGCCGGTCCGATGCCCAGCAGGCCGGACAGGTGCTCGCCCGCGACCAGACCCAGCAACGCGATCAGCATGAACAGCAGTTCGCCGGCGAACATGTTGCCGAACAGTCGCATGCCCAGTGAAACCGGCTTGGCCAGCAACTCGACCGCGTTGAGCACCAGGTTGGGAATCCACAGCGCCCAGTGATTACCGAAGGGCGCGGCGATCCATTCATGCAGATAACCGCCGAGGCCCTTGGCCCGGATGGCATAAGCGATGACCAGAAACAACACCACCAGCGCCATAGCGATGGTGCCGTTGAGATCGGCGGTGGGCAACACGCGCCAGAAGGCGTGTTCGTGTCCGGCGGCCCCGGCAACAAACGCAGGCAGATCGAGTGGCAGCAGGTCCATGGTGTTCATGGCCACGATCCACGTGAACAAGGTGAAGGCCAGTGCCGTGAGGAAACCGCGGCTACTGCCGTGGTAGATCTCACCGACCTTGCCGTCGACGAACTCATAGATGAACTCGACGAAGCCCAACAGTCCGCTGGGAGCGGCGATCGAAGCCCGGCGTGCGCCCAACCACAACAGCAGAGCCACAAAGGCCGCTGTAGCGGCTGACATGACCAGCGTATCGACGTGCCAGGTCCAGAACCCCTGACCCACCGAGTTGTGGGTCATGTGGTGGACGATGTAGTCGGTGGGCGATCGACCGTGTTCCGCAGCCATCTTGTACTTTCGTTCCTGAACCAGTGCCGAAAACTAAAACTTCATGTGCGGCGCGCGCGGCGGTTGACCGCAGCAGGCACCAGCACCGCCATCATCAGTGTGGCCGCATAGGTGGCCAACATCGGCAACCAAGCCACTTTACCGGTGCGGCCCACCAGCACAAACAGCGCCGCCGTGAGCCCCACCTTGACCAACTGCCCCATGAGCAAGCGGGCCAGTGCCCCGCCGGCCGTGCGCGTCGGGCGCAGGCTCGTCAAGGTCATGTACACCTGCGCGACCAGCGCAATAGCGCCACCCGCCAAGGCGGACAGCGCATGCCGCGGACCCCAGAGGGCCAGCGCTGCCGCTGCCAACACGACAGCACAGCAGACTTGGGCAAGCAGGATCCGCGCGGCGATCCGGCGTGTGGTCGGGTCGCGCGTCAGAAGCAAGGGAAGCCCCGGTCAGCTAAGGCGGGCGGAGTATACGGATTGCACTGCGGTGGTTCAACCGCAAACAGATGACAGTTCAACGTATGTGGGCAAGGATGCCGTCGAGCTCATCGAGGCTGTTGTAAGACACGATGAGCTTGCCCTTGCCGCCGCGGTTTTGTTGGATGAGCACCGCCGCGCCGAGCTTGTCTGCGAGGTCTTGTTGCAGGCTGGCGATGTTGGGGTCGAGCTTGCTGCCCGCGCTGCCGCCCACGGCTGTGGCGGGGGTTGCTGCGGCTTGTAGCAGCTGACGAACCAGCGCCTCGGTCTCGCGCACCGACAAGCCCTCGCGCGCCACGCGATTACCCGCCTCGACTTGTTGACGGCGGCTGGTCAGCGCCAGCAGCGCGCGCGCGTGGCCCATCTCGAGTTGGCGCTTTTCGACCAGCGTGGCGACCTCGGGTGCCAGCTCGAGCAGGCGCAGCAGATTGCTGACCGCCGCACGCGAACGGCCAACCGCATCGGCTGCTTGCTGATGGGTGACGCCGAACTCGGCGATGAGCCGGTCCAAGGCGCGCGCCTCTTCCAACGGATTGAGATTCTCACGCTGGATGTTCTCGATGAGCGCCATGGCGATGGCGGCTTCGTCGGGCACCCGGCGGATGATGGCGGGCACTGCGGCCAGACCGGCGATCTGCGCTGCGCGCCAGCGGCGCTCACCGGCAATGATCTCGTAGCGTTGCGGCTCACCATCGACCGGCGCCGCCAACGGCCGTACCACGATGGGTTGGATCACGCCTTGGCTGCGTATCGAAATGGCCAGCTCTTCGAGGGCTTCCTGACGCAGGTCGGTGCGCGGCTGATAGCGCCCGCGCTGCAGCAACTCGACGGGCAGGCTGACCAGTTCATCACCCGCCGGGGCTTTGTGACCCGAGCCGGTTGCCACCGGCACGCCGGCAGTGAGCGGCACCGGTGCCGCTGCCGCAGGCGAGATTTTTGCGCGGCCCAACAGGTCTGCCAGACCGCGGCCGAGGGGGGCTTTCTTACTCATGCGGGGCCTGCGGCGACGGCGGACGGATCTTGTTCGCGGCGCAGCATCTCGCCGGCCAGCGCCATATAGGCCAGCGCACCGCGCGAATCTTTGTCGTGTAGCAGAGCCGGACGACCGAATGAGGGGGCCTCGGCCAGACGCACATTGCGCGGGATGACCGTGCGGAAAACGGCCTCGGCAAAGTGGGTCAGCAACTGGGCGCTGACCTCGGTGGCCAGGTTGTTACGCGGGTCGTACATGGTGCGCAGGATGCCCTCAAGGGCCAGCGACGGATTGGCCGCAGCGCGGATCTGCTCGATGGTGGACATCAGCGCCGACAAGCCCTCGAGCGCGTAGTACTCGCACTGCATGGGGATGAGCACGGTGTCGGCCGCCACCAGCGCGTTGACCGTGAGCATGTTGAGTGACGGCGGACAGTCTATGAAGATGAGGTCGTAATCGGCACGCACCGGCAGCAGCGCTTCGCGCAGCCGCAGTTCCCGCCCCTGATCGGCCGCCAGCAGACGCACCTCGGCAGCGGTCAGGTCGGGATTGGTGGGCAGGATGTCAAAGCCCGCCTCGGCGACCGCGACGATGGCCTGGCGCGCCGTGCACTCGCCCAGCAACACCTCGCAACTCCCCAACTCAACCGCGGACTTGTCGACGCCGCAGCCCATGCTGGCATTGCCCTGCGGGTCCAGATCGATGAGCAGCACACGCCGGCCCACCGCGGCCAGCGAGGCGGCGATGTTGACGGCAGTGGTGGTCTTACCGACCCCACCTTTCTGATTGGCTACTGCCACCACGCGGTTCATGTACACGCAGTCTAGCAGTTAGCGCGCCAGCTTCGGCGGCATGGTATTTTGCGCATCCCAGTCCGGTTTGATCCTGCATGAGCAAAATCCCTGGCTTTCTCGGTGGCTTCGCGGTCCTGGCCCTGGTCGCCGCCGCAACTATTTTCGGCTGGGCTTACGTCAACAAGCCCTTTGATGAAGCCCCTTGGCCAGCGGTGGTGCAGGGCTTCTCGTTCTCGCCCTATCAGGACGGGCAAGACGCGGTGCAAAACCAACTGCCCAGCGAAGAGCAGATCCGCGGCGATCTGAAACTGCTGGCCGGTAAGACCCACGCCGTGCGCTCTTATTCGACGCAAGGCAGCTTGGCGTCCATTGCACGCCTGGCGGCCGAGTTCCATCTGAACGTGGCGCAGGGCATCTGGATCGACCGTGACCCGGCGCGCAACATCGAAGAGGTGCGCAAGGGCATCGAGCTGACGCGCAAGTATCACAACATCGTACGGGTGATCGTCGGCAACGAAGTCATGTTGCGCAACGACATCCCCGCCGAAGAGCTGTACAGCATCCTCGACGAGGTGCGCGCCAAGCTTGACCGCCCGGTCAGCACCGCAGAGCCGTGGCACGTGTGGCTGGCGCACCCGGAACTGGCCGACCACGTCGACTACATCGCGGTGCACATGCTGCCGTTCTGGGAAGGCATCAGCGTCGATGAAGCCGTCGACTACGTGGTCGATAAGATGAAGAAGCTGCAAGCGCGCTTTCCCAACAAGAAGATCATCATCGGCGAAGTGGGCTGGCCGTCTGAAGGCCGCACGCGCGAGGCCGCTGTGGCCAGCGTCAGCAACGAAGCGTTGTTCCTGCGCCGCTTCATCCATCGCGCCGAGGAAGAAGGCTACATCTACTATGTGATGGAAGCCTTTGACCAACCGTGGAAGTCATTCAATGAAGGCGGCGTGGGCGCCTATTGGGGCGTCTACAACGTGCAGCGCGAACCCAAGTTCGTGTTCACCGACCCGATCGTGCGCGTGCCGCACTGGCACTTACTGGCTGGCATATCGGTAGCCATCGCGGCGCTGCTGCTGGGCATCTTTTATTTGAACAGCGGCACGCTGCGCACCCGCGGCCGTTTGTTCCTGGCGATTGTTGTCTATGCCACGGCGACAGCGACGGTCTACATCATTTATGACTATGCACAACAGTACGCGACGATCAGCACCGTCATCGTCGGTACATTGCTGGGCTTGGGCATGCTGGGTGTCATCGCAGTGCTGCTGGCCGAGGCACACGAATGGGCCGAGGCGCACTGGGTGAACAAGCACGTGCGGCTGCTGCGCCCTTCGGCCAGCAACCATTACCGCCCGAAGGTGTCCGTGCATGTGCCGGCTTACAACGAGCCGCCGGACATGCTCATTCAGACTATCGATGCCCTGGCCAAGCTGGACTATCCGGACTTTGAAGTGCTGGTCATCGACAACAACACCAAAGACGAAGCGGTGTGGCGGCCCGTCGAGGCGCATTGCGCCGGCTTAGGCCCGCGCTTCCGGTTCTTTCACGTGGCGCCGCTCGAGGGCTTTAAGGCCGGTGCGCTTAATTTTGCTTTACGCCAGACCGCTGCCGATGCCGAGATCATCGCCTGCATCGATGCCGACTACATTGTCGAGCACGATTGGTTGCGCGATCTGGTGCCGCCGTTCATCGATACGCAGATGGCCATCGTGCAGGCGCCGCAGGACTATCGCGACGAGCATGAGAATGCGTTTAAGGCTATGTGCTATGCCGAGTACCGCGGCTTCTTCCACATCGGCATGGTCACGCGCAACGAGCGCAACGCCATCATCCAGCACGGCACCATGACGCTGGTGCGCCGCGGGCTGCTCGACCGTTTGGGCGGCTGGTCCGAGTGGTGCATCACCGAAGATGCTGAACTGGGCCTGCGCGTGTTTGAGGCGGGCTATCAAGCCACCTATCTGCCCGATAGCTATGGTCGCGGCCTGATGCCCGACACCTTCATCGACTTTAAGAAGCAGCGTTATCGCTGGGCCTACGGCGCCATGCAGATCATGCGCCGGCACATGTCAGCCATCTGGAACCCGTTCGCCAGTGCGCTGACTGCGGGCCAGCGCTATCACTTTGCCGCCGGATGGTTGCCGTGGATCGCCGACGGCTTCAACCTCAGCTTTAACCTGGCAGCACTGGGCTGGTCCGCGGCCATGGTCTATGCGCCGCTCAAGGTAGACCCGCCGCTGATGCTGTTCTCGCTGCTGCCGCTGGCGCTGTTCACCTTCAAGCTGGCCAAGCTGGTGCACCTGTACTCCACGCAAGTCGGCGCCAATCTGCGCCAGACGCTGGCGGCCGCACTGGCGGGCCTTGCGCTCTCGCACACCATCGGCATCGCCGTGATGAAGGGTTTGTTTACGAGCAACGAGCCGTTCTTCCGCACGCCCAAGCGGGCTGAGCCGCACGCACTGTTCCGCGCGCTGGCCAGCGCCCGCGAGGAGTCGCTGTTGATGGTCACGCTATGGTTGGCAGCCTGGGGTTTGATCCGCATACCGCGCGGCGAGATCGGCAGTCCGGACCTCAGCATGTGGATCGCGGTGCTGCTGATCCAGTCGATCCCTTATGCCGCTTCGCTGCTGGTGTCGCTGATCAGCGCCTTTCCGATCCCGGCCAGCGTGCTGGGTATCCGCGAAGACCACGTGCCGCCGCCACCGGCCGAGGCGCCTGCGATCAACGGCCCGTAGTACTGCGGGTTGCGATGATCAGGTGACGCTCGGCCTCAAGGCCGGGCACGGTCACCCGCTGCACCGACTCGATGCGCCAGCCATGCGGCAGCGGGCCGGCGTCGTCACTGTCGGCGGCCGGCGGCCAGCGGCCTTTCATGGCCACAACACGCGAACGGGTGTTGCACAGCGACTGCATCCAACCCAGTTGCCTCGGCAGCGGAGCCACAGCGCGGGTCAGTACGGTGTCGAAGGCGGCGCCCTGCCAAGCCTCGGCGCGCACATGCTGCACCTGCACGTTGACCAATTGCAGCTGCAGCACCATGTGTTCGACAAAGCGCAGCTTCTTGGCCACCGAGTCGATGAGCGTGAACTGCCGCTGCGGATTGAGGATGGCCAAAGGCAAACCCGGAAACCCCGCGCCCGTACCAACGTCGGCGATGCGTTCGCCCTGCAGAGCCGCTTGCGCGGTCAGGCTATCGAGCAGGTGATGCGTCAACACTTGCTCGGGCTGTTTGATGGCGGTCAGGTTGAACTGCTGGTTCCACACCAGTAACTCATCGGCCAGCGCCAGCAGCTGCAGCGCTTGTCCGGGTGACATAGACAGATGCAACAGCGCTGCGCCGTCCAGCAACTGCTGCTGACGGTTATTCACGAGCGGTTACACACCAGTGCAGCCATGAAGGCTTGCACCGGTAACGCATCGAGGCTTGCGGCATCGGCAAACAAGCCCTGCACCGACGCGTGCTGCGACGGCGGATAGTGCGCCGCCACCGACTGCACGTACTTCTGTTGCATCAGCGGCCAGCCTTCGGTGCGGCGTTTGCGATGCCCCACGGGATAGTCGACAACGATGCGGGCGGTGCTGCTGCCATCGGTAAAGAACACTTGTATGGCGTTGCCGATGTGGCGCAGCTGCGGATCGTAATAGTCGCGGGTAAACGGCTCGTGCTCGCTGACCACCATGCGCGCACGCAACGCGTCGATGCGCGGATCGGCGGCGACCTCGTCGTCGTAATCGGCAGCGGTGAGGCGGCCGAACAGCAGCGGCACGGCCACCATGTATTGAATGCAATGATCGCGGTCGGCCGGATTGGCCAAGGGCCCGGTCTTGTCGATGATGCGCACGCCCGGTTCCTGGGTTTGAATTTCGATACGTTCGATATCGGCGATGCGGCCGGCGACCAGCGGGTGCAACGTTATGGCCGCTTCGACAGCCGTCTGTGCATGGAACTCGGCCGGATAGCTGATCTTGAACAGTACGTTTTCCATCACGTAACTGCCCAGTGCGCGCGGCAGCTTGATGGACTCACCGCGCAGCAGCACATCGTTGAAGCCCCACGTGGGTGTGGTCAGCGCAGCCGGGTAGCCGGTCTCGCCTTGCACTGCCAGCAGCGCGTGGCGCACTGCACGGCTGGTGGCATCGCCCGCAGCCCAGCTCTTGCGCGGTCCGGCATTGGGCGCATGACGATAGGTGCGCAGCGCGGCACCATCGATAAAGGCATTGGAGAGCGCGTTGATGACCTGCTCGCGTGTGCCGCCCAACATCGCTGTGGCTACGGCCGTTGAGGCAATGCGTACCAACAGCACATGGTCGAGGCCGCGCCGGTTGAAGGCGTTTTCCAGCGCCAGCACGCCTTGTATCTCGTGCGCCTTGATCATCGCGGTGAGCACGTCACGAACTGTCGGCGGCGCTGTGCCCTGCAACACCGCGCGGCGCGCCAAGTAGTCGGCCACCGCGAGGATGGCGCCGAGATTGTCTGAAGGGTGGCCCCACTCAGCAGCCAACCACGTGTCGTTGAAATCGAGCCAGCGCACCAGCGTGCCGATGTTAAACGCAGCTTGCACCGGATCTAACTCAAACGAGGTACCCGGCACGCGCGCACCACCCGGCAGCGTGGCACCGGGCACCACCGGCCCCAGCCGCTGCACGCAGGCGGGAAACTGCAGCGCCTGAAACGCACAGGCGAGTGAATCCATCAGGCAGGCACGGGCTGTGTCGTAAGCCAGCGTGCTGTCTATGCGCGCATGACAAGCGTAGTCGGCCAAGGTGACCAACAGTTCATCGGCGGGTGGACGGACCGCGGACTTGATATCGAAATGCGACATGGCGTGCGACTCGGTAAAAGTGATTAGCGCGCGTCCAAAGGGACGAAGGCGCGCGGTTCGGGGCCGGTGTAGTGGGCAGCGGGGCGGATGATTTTTCCATCCTCGCGCTGTTCGATGATGTGCGCTGCCCAACCGGCCACACGGGCCATGACAAACAGCGGCGTGAACATAGAAGTAGGCACACCCATCAGGTGATAGGCGACGGCCGAATACCAATCAAGGTTGGGGAACATTTTCTTGCGCTCCATCATCACGCGCTCGAGGCGCTCGGCGATGGCATAGAGACGCAGATCGTCCATAGAAGAAGACAACTCATGCGCCACGCGCTTGATGACCACATTGCGCGGATCACACACCGTATAGACCGGATGCCCGAAACCGATGACCACTTCGCGCGCCTCGAGGCGGCGCAGGATATCGGTTTCGGCGGCATCGGCATCGGCATAGCGCTGCTGGATTTCTAAGGCCACTTCGTTAGCACCGCCGTGCTTAGGCCCGCGCAGTGCACCGATGGCCCCGCAGATGGCCGAGTACATATCCGAGCCTGTGCCGGTAATCACGCGGGCGGTGAAGGTCGACGAGTTGAACTCGTGCTCGGCATACAGGTTGAGCGAGGTGTGCATCGCGCGCACCCAATCGGCCGGAGCGGACTGGCCATGCAGCAGCGTTAAAAAATGTGCCGCGATCGAATCGGCGTCGGTGTCCAGGTCGATGGCGGTGGCGTTGTGACTGGCGTGATACCAGCAGGCCAGCATCGAGGGCACGCAAGCCAACAGCCGATCGGCGATATCGCGCGCGCCGGCGGCACTATGGTCGTCTTTCTCGGGAAGCACGCAACCCAGCACCGAGATACCGGTGCGCAGCACATCCATGGGGTGGCTGGCGGCAGGCAGGCGTTCGAGCACATCACGCACCACCTGTGGCAGACCGCGCAAACGGGCCAGCTTCTGCTGATAGGCACGCAAAGCGCTGTGTGTCGGCAGACTGCCGTGTACCAGCAGGTATGCCACCTCTTCGAAGCTGGCGGCCTCAGCCAGTTCGAGGATGTCATAGCCGCGATAGTGCAGGTCGTTACCGGTGTGGCCCACCGTGCACAGGGCCGTGTTGCCGGCGACGACGCCCGACAGCGCGACAGATTTTTTGGCGCGCGGCGCGGCAGGGGTGGTTTCAGTCATGGCTGGCATCCTTGTTGTCCTGGTCCGCAAACAGCTGGTCGAGTTTGTGTTCGTAGGCCTGATAGCCCAGCACGTCATAGAGTTGCTGGCGTGTCTGCATCTGCGCCAGCACCGCCGCCTGCGTGCCCTCACGCCGGATGGTGCTGTACACCTGCTGCGCCGCCAGGCTCATGGCACGGAAGGCCGACAGTGGATACA
>Ga0209829_10004149_pt1 | contig 10308 bp, 1 predicted proteins | sample C_140205_EF_Meta_FD_187311 | JGI IMG/M metagenome (GOLD analysis project Ga0209829, IMG submission 187311) | Freshwater microbial communities from Lake Croche, Canada to study carbon cycling - C_140205_EF_MetaG (SPAdes) (version 2) | ecosystem: Environmental > Aquatic > Freshwater > Lake... | reverse complement strand
TCGCCGCCGTAAGGGCTGCCAAAGATGTCGGTGAGCTGGTTCACATACGCTTCTTCTTGGCCGACAATCGCAGTGTTCTCGTCGCCGATCTGGTTCTCTTGGTTGCGCAGCAGACGGGTCATCTTGGCCGCTTGGTTGAAGGCCCCCTTGGCATTCAAAGTCGCCCGCAGCGCGCGGTCGTAGATCTGCTCGAAGTGGGAGTAACCGGCCTTAAGCTGTGAGGGCGAAATATCAAACGCGATCGCACCTGGGCTGAGGCCCAGCGGGTTGAGGTGGGCGTTGGCGCTGTCAATGGTGCCTTGGAAAATGCTCGCCGCGCTGACCAGCTGGTTGAGTTCCGGCACCGTGCTGCGGTCGATGATCTGCACGCCTGTGTGGTTGGGGTTGTTGTCCTTATCAGGCAGCAAGGCATTACCGGAAACCCAGTGGAGGAAACTGCCCTGTGCACTGCGCGAGACCCATTCGTCGAGCCCTTGGTTGCGGGTGACGCCGATCTTAGAATTGATTTTGCCATCGCGGAACTGGCTCCAACCGCTGCCCGTGTCATCCTTGTAACTCTGGCGATGCACCAAATTGACAATCTGCTGCGCACTCATCGCCACATTGGCGGCGGCGGCGGCAAACTTCCGCTCATCCTTGTAATCGATCTGGATCGACTTGCCGCGCAGCGAGACGTCCTCGGACGTGGTGGTCCAGGTAAAGTACGGGTGCTCCAGCAACTTGTAATACCCCTTCAGCGCCGTCAGGTAATGACCATAGGCATCGCCGTGGCCTTGCGGAAACATCCGCTGCGCATCGGCGGCATCCACCACACCGTTGGCGGTGCTGCTGCCGACTTTTTCTTTGATGTTGTAGTTGGTGGCGTAAAGCACTTCGCCGCTGTTGATGCCGCGGGTGTAATTCCACCACAGACGGTTATAGGCGGGAGCCGTGGCCACGCCCGGGTTGGCAAAATCATCGCGGCCGCGCAGCAGCGCGAGCTCTTCTTCCAGCGAACTGCTGACCTGACCTTCGAACGAAAATCGACTGGTGTTGACCTCGGTCACCGTGGTCTGGTCGTCGATCGAAATCGTCGGGTTGGCGGCGTCTGCATAAGCCTCGTTGCCCAAAATAGTGTAGAGATCGTTGAGGTAGCCGGCGGCTAGAATCAACGCGCTGTTGGACGAGGTAAAGTCGATGCCCGAACCGATGGTGAAGTTTTTACCGCGATTGAGGATGGTCTCGTAAATTTCAATCAGACCCGCGTCATTGACGTTTGCCAGATTGAGCGCGATGTCGCCTTCCCAACGTTTGCCGGCCTGGGTCAGCAGCGAGACGTCAGTGTTGACCTCGTTGTTGTAGAGGTCGGTCATGCGCTGGTTAAACGGCGTGATTTTCGCCAGCACCCGTTTGATCCAGCCTTCGACCAGTTTCGGTTGCATCCAGTCGGACCACGCGGTGTCGCCGATTTTGCGATAGGCCATGGTGAAATACGTGTCGCCCATCAACACCGCCGGGTTGCTGATGGCGGCCGTTGGCGAACCGCCCACCACAATTGAGTTGCTGAAGGTGCCGTCGGGCTTGAGCCAGGTGCTGGTGCTCGCCGCGGAGTCGATGTTGCTGGAAGTGATTGTCGGGTTCGTGCCGTCGGTCGGGAAACCGTAGCGCCACTGGAATTCGTAAAGCTCTGGGTGACCCGCGTAGTCGCCGCTGTGCCGCAGAGTCACTTGTTCATCCAGTGGATTACTCGACAGCAGCACTTTCAAATCGCCCTTGTAGAGCGTGGAATCGACCTTGATGATTTGCATCGTGACTGGATCTCCTGAATCGGTGAAGGCCTCGCCGTTTCCAAACACCATCGTGACGTAGCCTGTGCCCTTGCCCGTCGCGCTCAAGGCATAACTATCCACCGCCGTGTCGGGATCGGTGATGTCCGCGAGCGTCGCTTTGTCGATCGCACGGTGATCCTTGCTCGCATCGACCACATAGGTGCCGGGCACCGTGCCGCTTTCGCTGAAGGTTTCCAGTTGAGTGCTCAGGCCGTCGATCGCCGCGTCCCACTTGCTTTTGTTGGCGGTGTCGGTCGACGGGCAGAGATTTTTCAACTCAGTGAGGTCGGCCGTTCCCAGCACGTTGAGGTTGATATAATCCTCGCCGGCGATTTCATCGATGAACTCGCCGGTGAGGGTGAGCGTGCCCTTGCTGCCCGTATTGGCATCAAAGTAAAACCGCTGCTGCAAATGCGGCGGCAGCTTCTGGAAATACGTTTTGCCCGCATAGTCGCTGGTCAAAACCGTCGCCGGTATCGCTGAAAAGCCGCTGCTAGTTAGTGCATAAGTCTTGGCGCGGGTCGGATCGTGCAGCAGCACGCTGTTGTTGCTGCTGCCGGTATTGGCAATGGATTGCTGGTAATAAACCTGTGCGCTCGTGGCACTGCGGACTTGCGGCAGCGCTCCGGCGATCGCACTCGCTTTGGCCAAAGTCAGCGTCTCCGCCGTCTCCAACACCGGCACGATCTTTTGCTGCGCTATCGGCAGGGTCGCATCATCCGGCCACTTCGGGACGTAGGTCAGGGTGACGGGCACGTTGCTCCCGGTATCGGCGATGAACGGCATGATCGTGCCCACCGCGCGCTGCTTCGCGAGAGCTAGGCTCGGCTCAAAAAATCCGGGCAGCGAGTTGTAATAATACTGCATCCCGAATGAAACCGGCGGCGCGATGCTGACCTCCGGTGGGGCGGTGTAACCGCTGCCTGTGCTGGTGAGCGTGATTTCGGTGACCTGCCCATCGTCGGACACGATCGCCGTGGCCTCGGCTGTCGTGCCACTGGTCGGCGGTGCAATGCTGACCACTGGGGCGGTTGCATAACCTGCGCCTTTGACCGATATAGCGATGTCGCTCACGCCACCGCCGCTCAGACTGGCCGTAGCGCTGGCGCTGGTCTTGGCGTGCGCCCCGCGATAGGTCCAGTCGTAACCTTGGCGGTCCCGGAAGGTGAAACTACTATACGCCGCCGGCGCCTTCTCCCCCGTGGCATTGTCGGCTGTCCCAGTAACTTCACAGTTGAGAACCTTTCCATTGGAATCAAAAGCGGGTGGCAGGGCGGCCAGCGGCATCGGCGGCTGGGCCTTGGTGCCCGCGATCGCATTGTAGGTCAACGGGTACGTGAAATTCGAACGCACGACTTTGTAGGCGTCGATGCTTGGCCGCCGGTCGGTCGGATTGGTGTACGCGAGCAGAACATACGGCGAAGAAGTTTTCATAGCATCGTTCAGGTCGTCGCGCAGCGCATAGGCGCGGCCCGCCACCATCAGGGCATGTTCCTCGTTGGGATTGAAGCCGATCTGCGCGCTGTCGTTCTGGACATAGATGCTGCCTAGCTGCTGGGAAGGCCCCAGGTCTCCCGTGCCGATGCCCGAGGCGATCACGATTTCCGGCGGAGCTGGGCTGGTCGGATAAACCACCGTGTAGTGGCCCACCACCGACGGCAGGTAAAACGACGCAAAATTGGCATTCGGCGCGACGACCTGCTTGAACCACCAGACGGTCAGCTGATTCTGCCCATCTAGCGCGTTGACGGGAATGATTGCGCCCGCTTCCGCCGCTTTCACACCGTTGATGAACGGATTGATGTAACCCGCCGGATAATAATTGCGGCCGCTGGCGATATAGCCCGCGACCGAATACGCCGAGCTTGGCGGCTCGATCCGTTGCCCGACATTCACCGTTGCCGAAAGATCCGCCACCCCATCCGCGTTGAGATCGTTGATCGTTGTGACCGCATCCGAACCCGTCAAAGGCCCCGCCCCATCGGGATCGACCACTGCGGGACTGCCGAGTTTATCCTGCGACTGGATATAAAGCGGCACATACCACGGCGTACTGGTGCTCAAAAACTTCAGCAGGGTGCGGCTGGTCTTGTCGCTGGAGCGGGTGAAGTCGGTCAACAAGCGCTGGGTGTTGACGTCGATACTCACCTCGGTTTCCGCCGGATCGTCTTGAAAAATCACCTGCGGCAAATGCGCGGCATCGAACTGCGGCCCGTTGCTCATCCCGCTGCCGCTGCCGGTCACCGTCACCGGTTGGAATTCGGGGAACGTCGGCCAGACTTGGGTGTACTTGCGCAGGTACTTCGGCCAGCGGATCGCCAGATTCGGCGCGGCGGGCGGTGTCAGGTAATAAATCGACGCATCCTTTTCTTCCAGCCAGTAGATCACGATCTTGTCGGGATTGTCGTTTTCGCGCTCGGCGTGGTAGACCAGCGTGCCATTGGCCAAGGCGGTGGTGCCATAAAGCGGCTTGCTCACATTCGTAGTGTCAAAAACGACCGACGCCAGCAGTTGGTCGTCGCCATTTTGGGCTGCTTCTTGGCGGGGGCGAAGCTGCTGGCCCAGCTTGGTCTCGATGGTCGCCGACTCGGCCACCATTTTGACATCGACGATGTCGGCCCCCAAAAACTCGTGTACGCCGGTGCCACCGCCCTGTTGCAGGGCGCCGAGGTATTCGACAAAGATCCGGCCTTCCAGATTGTAGGCGTGCAACGCGGCCTGGCCACTGCCGTTGTCGAACCACAGCGTGCGCGGCTCGGCGGGCGGCGCGGTATTGTTATTGGGGTTGTAGCCCACCGGCACAAACTCGTGCGCCACGTGGCTGGGCATGAAGGTGTTGTAAACGGGATTCACCGCCACAATGTGTCCGGTGGGGATTTTCACGATTGGCGCGTTGAAGGACTTCTCCGTCCAGCAAATCATCCTCGGTGTCTGGGACGAGGCCGACGATACCGAAAACACCTCGGTCCGAAACTTGTAGGTCGCCGTCGACTCGCCGGGGGCGCTGGTGTCCGGCACGCTCGAAACCCTCGTCACCGTTACCCGCCCTGGCTGGGTCGCAAACACTTTTCGGGCGTGCGGGCTGTAGTAGCAAGTCTGAGGCGGACTAAAGGTTTTGGCGGTGGACGTGCTGATCGTCGTATCGGCCGCGCCGGCCAAGGTAATCGTCAGCCCATCCACCACATTGACCCGAGCGCCCAGCAGCGTCGCCCCGTTGCTCAGGCCGCTCGGCACGCTGGCCACGGTGACGGTCGCGCTGCTCGTTGAGCTGCTCGTCACATTGACCAAGCCCATTGGCGAAAGTGGCTGACCCGCCCCATTGAGATTGGCGACATAAGCGCTCGAAAAGAGTTCTCCCGGTTGCACCGGCTGGGCCCGCCAGTACGACTGGGCGGTCGTCTCCCCGCTCCATGTCACCAGCGGCCGCTGGATCTCCTCGCCCATCATGTAGCGCGGCACGCCGGAGGCAAAACTGTGGCCCATGCTGGCCCGCTCCAACACGATCGTCACCACCGGCGCGGCAGGCACGGTGACATCGCTGGCCCTGGGATAACGCCCGGCGGTGATGCCTAAAATCGGGCTCGTCGTTAAGGCCGCATTGTTCGGCCCTGCCGTCGAAGACGTATTCCCCTGCCCCGCGTACTGCGAGGTGGTGACCGCAGTGCCGGTCGGAGTCGTCGGCGGGGCGAGGGTGATCGTCGGTGGCACGCTGCCATAGCCGCTGCCGCCGTTGTTGACGGTGATCGAGGTCACCACGCCGCCGGTCAGCACAGCCGTCGCCGTCGCGGTAATGCCATTGGCCGGAGGTCCTACCGTGACGGCGGGAACGGCAACATAACCCGCGCCGCCACCGCGCACGGTGATGGCATCGACCGCACCGCTCAAAACCGTGGCCGAGCCACCGGCGCGGCGGCTGTCGAGCAAGTTGGTCGCGCCACCCTTGATCTCGTATTGGGCATGAGCCAGTGGTGCCAGCAATAGGCTGATAATAAGGACGAAAAATCGGGAATTCATAAGGCGCAGAAGTTGCTGGGTGAGACGATTTGACGTCTTTGAGGAAAATGAAAATCGGCTGCAACGGCGTGCTGAAAAGCCGCCAGTTGGGCATTGGAGAAGGTTTTGTCAGCGTTCCAGGCTTTCAATACCACACGCCAAATCTTGGGGAACAAGCGCCCAAGCCGCTCGCCCGACGGCCGTGCCGTCTGGCGGCAGCCCGCACCTATCTCTGCCCTTGATGGATTCATGCGGTGGCCTTGGATAACGGTTTACTTGGCGGCGTTGTTCAATTCCACCGACGCCGTTTCAGGCGAGGAACCCTTCGATAGACGTTTTTCAAGGGCAATAAAGCGCACCTCCATGCTTTGGTTCGTGGTGGCCAGCTCGCGGCGCAACGCGGCGCTTTCATCCTGCAGTGCCTGAATCTTGGCGTCCTTCTCCTTGAGCTGCTTGGCGAGTTCCTGCGTCGCCGAGACGTTGAGCATCGCGAGCGCATCGTAATCCACCGAGCGGAAATCTTTGACTTCACGCCCGTACACAAAGACGGGTTCGTTAGCTCCGCGGTGGGAGGTGCGGAATGCGTCCGGTCGCACTTCAAGAACCTCGTGAATCTCTTCACCTTTACGCAAAATCAGACGAACCCGCTCGCCCACCTTGAGATCGGTGGCGAGTTTCACCCAGCCGCCATCTTCCGTGGCTTTCTGGAAAATATCGGGAACAACGGCGGTGCTCTGCGAAACCGCCTGTGGGAAAACGGCCTCCACGTCTTGAGCGATCACTTTCTTTTGTGGAGTCGTGCCCAGTGCTTTGTCCTTGTAGTTGTAATCCGTGATTTTGAGCGACTTGAGGGTTTCTAAGTCTGCAGACGTGTTGGACAATTGGAGGACGTGTTTGATGCGAGCGTCAGAGGCAATATCGATCCGCCCGCCTGCCTGAATGCCGGACTCTGCGACAATCGAATGACCAGATGTAACGCCGTTAGTGTTTTGGTCATGACCACCATAGCCGTCGATATAATAATCTAGATTAAAGACGTTGTTGCCATAACCGGCGACATGAAGAGGTGCCTGAGGCAACGTGGTGCCGATGCCGACAAAACCCGATGGCATCAAACAAATGTGATCGTTACTGTCATTTTGAGTGCCGATGATCAGTCGGTTCGTCTCACCCGCCCCGCCCACCGTGGAGGCATCTTGAAACTGGATGTAGCCATAATCGCTGCCGTTGTTAGAAGCACTGGGGAATGTAATGCTGCTGGCACCACCCCCGTTGCCGTGCTGGAGGATCAAACTACCACTATTCGCTCCGGCCACAGTGCCTGTGGCTTCATTGACATGAAGCTTTGCACCAGGATTTGAGGTGCCGATGCCGACGTTGTTCGAGGTATCAAGGGTGATACCAGAAGCCCCGCCGCCCGTCTGGAGATGGAGCTTGGAAGAAACCATCGCGCGGATGACGCTATCGCCGACGGCCGCACTGTTGGAATAGCCTCCCACATTGGTGGCAATGCCCATCTCCAGCGACTTGGTGAAACTAGAATCTCGAACAGTCACCACAGGGTTATTGGCAGAGTAGGCTAGGATATTACCATTCACTGTCAACTTTGTCGCGGAATAGGGAGTGGTGGTGCCGATGCAGACGTTACCGTTGCCCTTGATGCGCATGGTCTCGGTCATGGCGGCCGAAGAGCCGTAGCCGAAAGCGACGTCGCCTGAACTGTCATCCGTGTGAATCTGTAGAAGGCGATTCTGAATGCCGAGGCCATAATGGCTACCGCTGCCGCCAAACAGCGAAATCTTATCTCCCAAAACACTTGCAAAGTTCAGAGGGAACCCAGGCGAGGTGGTGCCGATGCCGACGTTACCGGATGAAGCAACGGTCATCGCATCGGTGGTGCCGCCGCCCATGAAGTGGAGATTTTTTGATATTCCGTTCCAACCGAAGTACATGTCCCCAACATTGGAGCTAAATACCGTATTGCCGCCATCGTTTCGCAGCCAGACTCCCGTTGCAGGGTCGCTATTGCCGATGGTGAAAGCTTGGTCTCCGCTGTTCACCGTCAACGGGCCGAGAGGCGACGAGGTGCCGATGCCGACGTTACCGCCGTTTGGATTGAGCAAGAGGTTTTGCGCGCCGGCGCCTTCCTTGTAGGCTTGAATGAAGCCGGTGCCGTTGCCGGTGCTATCGACACCGATGCGCAGGCGCTCGCTGATGTCGTCGGCGGTGACGAGCAACTGCGGGGTAGAAGTGCTGGTGCTGGTGTTGGCCCCGCTGACGGTGAACAAGGCGGGCGGGGCGCTGTTGCCGACGCCGACGTTGCCAGAGTCCAGTGCGGTGAGGGCCGTGCTGCCGTTGGAGCCGAGCTGTTCGGCGTATTTGGCGCGGAAAGCGTAGGCGGAACTAACAATCTGCTGGCGCGGGGTGATTTCATTGTCCACGGCCGCCGTGCCGTCGTCGATGGTGACGCCGAGGTAGCGGGCAGCCCCGCCGAAAACCGCGAGGTCGCTGATTTTCACGGTGGGCAAGCCCTTATTAGCCTCACTGAAGCCGAGCGGGGTGCCCGCCGTGGCCGTACCTTGGCCGATGAGGACGCTGAACTCGCCGCCGGAAATCGTCACCGTCTGCTGCTCGGAGTATAGCAGGTCCGCCGCCAGCACATTGGAGGCGTGATCCCAGACGCGGAAGGTGACGGTGCGGTTCACCGGGGTGGTGGCACCCACCAACGCACCCGTTGTATCCAAGGCGCGTCCTTGATAGCTGATGTAACCGGGCACCGTGCTGGTGATGGTCTGGGCGTGGGCACTCTGCAGCAAACACAGGGTGGTGAAGAAAAGGGCGATCTTTTTCATGGTGGTAGAGAGTTCGAGGATTGCAGGTTTTAAATTTCAGATTTCAAATTATTGCGAGAGCACGCCGATTTCGGAGACGCGGTGGAGTTCAATCGTGCCGGTGACGTTGAGGCTCTCTTGGGGTTTGCGCAGGCCGGTGATGGTCTCGGCGTAGGTGCCGGCGATGACGCTGCTGCCGTAACCCGTGGATGCGGTGCCAACGGGAGCGGCTGCGGCGAAGGTGAAGGTCACCGCGCGACTGATGTCGTAACTTTCCTGACCAGAGACGAGGGCCGTGCTGCCGCTTTTGTTGTCGTGGTCAGGGTGGTATTGATGGACAAAAGGGCTGACTGCATCATCGAAGGGTGTCGCGATCGTGCGAGTCATGCTGCCGCCGAGCGCCAACGTGCCAGAGCCCGCCGAAAGCACCTGATCGAGCGGCATGTGCGCGGCGACGATGCGGGAGGCACTGGCCTTGTCACTGGCGTTGAGCCCGCTTTCCTTCGTGCAAATACCCATGTCGTGAGGTGCTGCAGCGAGTTTGCCGAGGAACACTTGCGACAGCACCCGCGCGCTGCCGTCATCGTCGACGTGGATGATGTAGCGCAGCGGATAGCTTTGGGAGGTGGTGGTGCCGCTGTATCCGGCGGCCTTGTTTTGCACACCGCTGATCTGGGCATCGCCGATCCACAGCCCGGCGAGTGATGCCTTGCGCGCCGTCGCCGGCAGCTGGATGTCGTAAAGGCCCGCGCTGTCGGTGAAGCGCAGTTGCGAGGCGAACAACGCGTTGGTCGCGGCGCCCGTCATGCCCGCGCTGCCGCGGTCAATGCCGAAGCTCAGTTCGACGGCGGCATTGGGCCCGATCACTTCGGTGTAGACTGCTTGGATCGGCGTTTCCGTCCAGCTATTGCTCGATGCGGTGTAAACCCGGCGGGTCAGCGGCACACCGCCAGTGATCTTCTCCTGGCCGCTCGGTGCCGCGTTGGAGGCCACCGGCTCGATGCTCACCGTGCTGGCGACCGCACTGCGGTTGAGCAAGCGCACGGTGATGGTCGAGCCGGTGCGGCCGAAGTCGAGGCCCGCTCCGCTGCTCACGCTCAGCTCGACGGGCGCGTAGAAATTGCCGACCACTTCCGAGTCGAACCAATAAGCTTGGTTGCGGTCGAGTTTCTCGGTGGTGGTGGAGAAAAGTTGCAGCGGATTGGTCGCGCTTAGATCGCCGCCGACGTATTTGTAAATCTTCACGTTCGCGGCGATGGCCGCCGGAAAAGTGGCGAAGTAGCTGCCGATGGTCGGGTACGTTACGCTCAGTTTGCTGGGAAAGCCCATCAGGTTCGCGCCGTTGCGCACCCAGCTCGCGCTCGGCGGCATCACTTTCTGCGCAATCGTCACCGTGTAGCTATTCGCCGTGGTGCCGCTGCATTTCACCAGATACGCCGTCTGGCCAACCATCTGGCTGAGGGCCGTGATCGAGCCATCGCTCTTCCACACCGACCACTCCGGCGTGCCGGCCGAAGGAATCAGCGGCGAGGTCATGAACCCGACCTGGGTCGGATTCGGGTTCCAGCGCCAGACTTCCAGCACCTCCGCATGGCCCGCAAACAACGTCGCCGGCACCGCGTAACTCGCATCCCCGTGCAGGTAAATCGCGTTCCACCCGCCCTTGAGCGTGTAGC
>Ga0209829_10004146_pt1 | contig 10309 bp, 9 predicted proteins | sample C_140205_EF_Meta_FD_187311 | JGI IMG/M metagenome (GOLD analysis project Ga0209829, IMG submission 187311) | Freshwater microbial communities from Lake Croche, Canada to study carbon cycling - C_140205_EF_MetaG (SPAdes) (version 2) | ecosystem: Environmental > Aquatic > Freshwater > Lake... | reverse complement strand
CGTCAGCCCATCGCGCCGCGCCGCCGCCAGCAACAGTCCCGCACGGGAAAATATGTCGCCGCCCGACGGCAGCTCCGGCACAGGCCCGTCGATGTCATATATGCTCATGTCGGTGGCGAGATATCGCGACAGCAGGGAAATTCCCACATCGGGATTGATGAGATCCTGCAACTGCTGGAAAATCTCCTCCGCCTCCTCTTGCGTCTCGCGCACCAAAATGCCGAAGCCCGGCATGATGAGGATCGTTTCGGGGTCGCGGCCCGCCTCACGAGCGCGGCGCTTCACATCGCCATAGAAGACCTGCGCCTCCTCCAGGGTCTGCTGGGCGGTGAAGACCACTTCGGCCGTATCGGCCGCAAGCTGACGCCCATCGTCGGAAGCCCCGGCCTGCACCACGATGGGGCGGCCCTGCGGCGATTTGGGAACCATCAGCGGCCCCCTCACCTTGAAGAACTCGCCTTCGTGGTGCAGCACATGAAGTTTGGCGGGATCGTAGAATTGCGCATGTTCCCGATCAAAGGTCAGGGCGCCTTCATCGAAGCTGTCCCACAAGCCGTTGACCACCTCGACGAATTCGCGGGCGCGGCGATAGCGCGTCTCCTTTGCCGGATGGACCCCGCCGCCAAAGTTGCGCGCCTCGGGCGCATGGGCTGATGTCACCACATTCCAGCCCGCGCGGCCGCCGCTCACATGATCGAGCGAGGCGAAGCGACGGGCGACAAGATAGGGCTGGTCATAGGTGGTGGTCGCGGTGCAGACGAGGCCGATCTGCTCCGTGCAGGCGGCCAGCGCCGTCAGCAAGGTCATGGGCTCGATACGCACGCCGATGGAGGTGCGCGGCAATGTCTCGGGTGTGAACTTTTCGCCCGAAAGGGAATCCGCCTCGAAGACGAAATCGAAGAGCCCCTCTTCCGCCATTTTGGCGAGGCGGATGAATTTCGGAAAATCCATCTCCGTATCCACCCAGGCCTCGGGATGAAGCCAGGAGGCGATATGATGCCCCGATTGCTGCAACATGAGTCCCAACTTCATCTGACGGGACTTGCGGCGATCAGCGCCTTGTTCTTGCATGTCAGTTCCTCTTGTTGTCGAGCGCGCCAAACAGCGCCTCGCGATAATCTTTCACCACTTGCGCCGCCAGCGCCTCGCCGCATTGGATGCGCCCCAAGCCGGGGGCCAGAACGCCGGGCGCGCCGCTTTCGAAAAAACGATCCCATGCCCGCGCATGGGCATCCGTCCAGGCCTGTTCCAGCCAGTCGAATTTCGCCAGCGCATGGGCGCGGATCGTCGCTGGCTCCGGGCGCCCCTGCGGTTGCGTGCGGATCACGCAATCGTCCTCGCGCGTCAGGAGGTCGGCGCTGAAGGAGTCCGATGTGAACAGCACATTCGCCCCCGCATGGCGGATCCAGATGGTCGAGAGCGTCTTTATCACGGGCTCATGGGGGGTGATCAGCGGGAAGCCATAGCCGGTCAGGGGCTGGTTGAAGATCATCCGCTCGGCGACGAGCCCTTCGCGCGGCTTTCGCTGCATCTCCACCAGGCCAAGAAGAGGCAGATTCTTCATGATGCCGAGAACACGCAAATCGGGATAGCGATCCACCACCGCGCCAACATTCGTGATGGCGTCAGGCTCGCTGCGGGAGATCATGACGGTGAGGTGGCGCGAGCCCACGATGGGCTCCAGCGCGGCCAGAAGCTGATCGCGATGGGCCAGCGGCCCCGTGTCGATCAGCAGGGCCTTCTCATCCGCAAGGCAGACATATTTGTTGAAGGGTTCGAAGCCCGTCGTTCCAACCGGGCGCCAGCTTCGGCCTGCAACAGGCTCGATATCGGAGAGGGCGAGCACCCCCGGCGCAATTTCTGCGACCCGGCTCATGGCCGCGCCCCATTGGCCTGGCGCAGGCCGGTCTCGAAGACCTCGGTCAGTTCCAGCGCGTTCATGATCACCCCGCCATGGGTGGGGGCGATGATGTCGGCGGGATATTGCGCCAGCAAGGCGCGCAACTGGCCGATGGTGATGTCGGCCTCAACATAGCGCGTCCAGCCCAGCGCGCCTTCAATGACGACCCGGGTGTCCTCCACGCGCGGCAATTGCGCCAACTCATTCGAGGTCATGGCGCATTCACCCTCCCGGTGGTCATGGGTATAGGGATAGCCGTCGCTGACGAAAAGGATCCTGTGCTCCTCCTCATAGGCCCAGAGCGTGTTGACGAGATCATGAACCACGGCGGGGACTACGACGAAGGTGCGCCCGCCCAGATCAATCTTCTCCCCTGGCCCCATGGGCTGCAACCGATGGGCGGCCTGCGGCACATAAAGCTCGTAGTTGCGCGTATCGCCGATGACCTTCGCCTCGGGAAAGGCCCGCAGCAGGCGCCCCAGATTGCCCATATGGGGCGCCTCGGGATGGGTGGGGAAAATATAATCGAGGGTCCTGCCGCCCAGCGCCTTCAGCAGTTGCGGCCACAGAGCCTCCCAGGCGAAGGGCGGCGCGGTGTCGATCAGCACTGTGCGCTTATCGCCCACCAGCAGGAAGCAGGAATTGTGGTTGTGCAACTCCCGCCCATTGACCGTGATGGCCAGACAGCCGGTGAACCAGAAGGCGCCGGGGGCGAATTCGCGCGGGAAAACCGGAATGGCCTTCGGGACGCCCATGGTCATGGGCAGGCCCTCGTCCTCCATTTCAGCTGTGGTGTCATTTGCCATCAAGCGCTCTCCGAACACGCGCCACCACATCGGGCGGCGTCGCCAGCACGCTTTTCACGAGCACGGCGATCTCCTCCCCCTTCATGGGTTCCACATCCAGCAGCAGGCGCCTAGCCTCGCCGAGGAAGGCCGGATCCTGCATGGTGTCGTCGAAAGCCTTGCGCAGGGCGGCGACCCGGGCGGGCGGCAGGCCGGGAGGCGCGACGAAGGGACGTCCCGCCTCGAGGCGGGAGGTGAGAAGCTTCAGGGCGAGGCGATCCTCGTCGCTTTTGGCGAGCGTCTCCATGAGCGGATAGGCGCCAAGATCGGGATGCGAGGGCGAACTCCACTGGGCGAGGATGCGGATCTTGCCATTGGCGATCCAGTCAGCGTTGATCGTCTTGAGACTCGACCAGGCCAGCGCGCCAAGACCGAAAACCTCGCCGGTCTCCATGGCCTTGTGGATCTGGGCCGTACCTTCATAGCCGCTGACAACCTTGAACTTCGTCTTCAGGATGGCGTTGGCGACCACGGGAAAATCGACCTGGGAGGTGCCTGATGTCGTGGCGCCGATGATCAACTCCTGGGACAGCAGATCCCGCAACTCCCGAATGGGCGAGGTATGCCAGGCATAGGCCACCTGCGTGTCCCGGTTGGTGCTTCCGATCCAGTTCAGCTTGAGGGGATCGAAACGGGCGGCGTCCGGTTGCAGAAGCGGCGCTGTGGGCACGCCATTGATCACGGCGGCGATGACGGTGCCATCCTTGGGCGCCGTATTGGCCAAGGTATTGACCACGATGAGGCTGCCCGCGCCCGGCTGGTTCTGCACGACGATGGTGGGATTGCCTGGAATATGACTGCCCATGTAGCGGGCAACGGTTCTGGCGTTGATGTCATACCCCGAACCGACCCCGCTGCCGACGACCAGATGGATCTGCTTGCCCTTGTAGAAGGCTGCAATCTCGTCATCGACCGCAACCGCCGGACAAATACCGTAAATCAGGCCAAGCATAGCCAAGGCAATGCGCATCGAGACATCCTCCCGTTTGCAGCGCTCTTGCGACCGCTGCTTTTTGAATACAATGCCAACATGCCCAATTTTTCGAACCATCGCGACGTTTTTCTTGCAACCTCGCCCGATCAGGCGGGTGCGAGCAGCCGCGTCAGTTCATGAACATCCCCGAGCGTCTCGAGGCCGCGGCATGCGTCCAGCAATCGCCTGGCCTGTTCCTTCCCCAGAACGGGCTCAGCAAATTGCAGGAATTTGGCCGTGAGCACGGCCTCCGACATGGGGCGGCGCGGATCGCCATCAGGCAGCACGATGCGCTTCTCGAAGCTCTCCCCCGAAGCCAGCGTCACCTTGACGAAAGACTCGGCGCTTCCCCGTTCCACACCTATCGAAGACGGCGCGACCTCGACCCGGATCTTGCGGGCGAGCGCGAAGACATCCGACGCCTTCCAGCGACCAGTTTCGAAATGTTCGACCGTCACATCCCCCTCGATCAAGGCGAGCGCGAGACAGATGGGCAGGCTGTGGTCGGCGGTTTCCTTGGTTTTGGGCTCGTAGCGGGAGGGAGAGGCGGTCGCTTCCTTGGCCCGCGCCGAGGTCTCGACAAGGATCTCCTTCACACGGTCCAGCCGCCCCCTGAGCCCGGCATGCAGTTCGGCGCCGGCCTCGGCGATCGTCTGCAACTCGAACTGAAGGGGAAATCGTTTCAGCCCCACATTCAGAATGCGGAACCGATCAGGCCGCAGATCGAGGACGAATTCGGAGGTCCGGCCCAAGGTGCGCTGGACGAACCATTCCAGCACCCCCGCCGCCCCCGTGAAACCGTTACGGGCCATACGCGCGGCGAAGACGCCATCCGCCGCCCCTTGCGGATAGACCAGCGCCTTTACCATGCTGATGGGACCACTGTTGATGGCAAGCAAGGTCAGTTGTTTGGGGCCGCTGATACCCATGCCATGGGCCATCTGCACGGGCGTCATGCCCCAGGCCTTGCCCGCGATGAGCGGCGTCACGAAACCGGCGCAACTGACGCTGTGAAACCCGCGCGAGCTGAAACCGACCGCATCGACCAAGGCCAGTTGGGTTTCGTAGCCGATGGCGATGGCGGTGATCAGATCGCGCCCGCTGCGCCCGGCCTCCTCGCAACAGGCGAGCGCGGCCGGGATGCATTCGCTGGGATGAGCGGGATCGCCGCCCGCATAGATATCATTGAGGTCGAGATAGCGGACCATGACCCCATTCGCCAGGGTCGCGCCTTCGACCGATGAAAGACCCTTCTGGCCAATGACCGTCGCCACCGCAGGCCCACCATAGGCGGCGCGGAAAGTTTCATCCGCGATGCGGGCGGGCGCCGCCCCCACGGCGCCAAAGGCGCAGGCCAGAGTGTCGATCAGCAGGCGTTTGATCGCCCCCACCACTTCAGGGGGCAGTCGCTCGAAGGTCATCGCGTCAGCGTAACTCGCAAGCCTTTGCTCCGAGGCTTCCGCGACAGGCGCCGCCGACTGGGCGAGGACCCCTGTGACGCCCCCGGGAAACGAAAGGGCCAGCGACCCACCGATGAAATGGCGACGATGCATCATCCTGCCTCCCCTTTGCTCTTTGGCCGGGTTCCTGATCCCGACGGGCGCCGGTTTTCTCCGGCTTGCCCTTGGCGGAGGAAGAACTTGTTCTCCCCTGCTCCCATGCTATCCTGACGAAAAGCGGGCTGCAAAGGCCTTCACGACGCGCCGGTCAGAGCGTGGACCAACAGGGGTGGGAACATATGCTGCGCGTTGCATTCGTCATCGGCGACTACCCTCCCGAACAGTTTGAATTGCGACGCAAAACAGCGATTTCCTATTCCTGCGCCGATCTTGAGGTGGGAATCATCCGCGTTGACGCGCGCCCCTTCGATGGACTGACCCCGGCGGAAATACAGGCGGCCTCAGGGCTTTTTCACGACGCCTTTCGGGAGGCGGAGCGTCAGGGCTATGACGCGGTTGTGCCGCTCGGCATGCTCGATCTGGGCGTCGAGGGCGGTCGCTCCGCCGTGGATATTCCGGTCATAGGGCCATTGCAGGCGACGCTGCATGTCGCAGCCCAGGTCGGCGAGCAGTTTGGCGTGGTCTGCTATCATGCCAGCGCGATCGCGCGTCATCGCGCGCAATGCGTTGCGCTCGGCATGGAGCAATTCATCGCGGGCCGCCGGGCCAGCGGCGTCTATCTCCAGCATATCGCCGACAACCGCGACCACATGATCGACTCCTTCCTGCGGGCTGCGCGGGATCTGATCGACCATGATGGCGCGGACGTCATCATTCCCCAGGGCATCACCCAATGTCCCATCCAGATGGAGCCCGCATGGCTGTCGAAAGAGCTTGGCGTACCCGTGGTGGAGGGCATCGGGGCGCCCATCAAGATGGCGGGGCTGCTGGCGTCGCTGGGCCTCAAACAAAGCCGCGTCAGATGGCAGAAATCGGGATCACAGCCAAGATAGACCAGACCCTGGGCCGCTTCGCGGGCGCCATCGCCGCAGTGGCCATGATGGTCTGCGCAAGCCATGCCAGTGCGGCGGACGCCGAATTGATCGCCGCTGCGAAAAAGGAGGGACAGGTCGTCTGGCTGGGCACCCTGGCCATGGACGACCTCGCCCGGCCGTTGATCCAGGCCTTCGAGCGCAAATACGGAATCAGGATCCTCTACAACCGCAATACGGTGACGGACATCATTCTGAAAGTGTCGGCGGAAGCTGATGCAGGTCGACATGGCGTCGACCTCGTCGACGGCACCTTCACATCCCAGGCCCTCAAGCCGAGGGGCCTGCTGATGGACTGGCTGCCCGACTCCGCGCGTCGCTTTCCTGCCGATCTGGTGGACCCTGACGGGAGCTGGGTCGCGATCAATCTCTATTTCGCCACGCCCGCCTTCAATACGGACGCAATTCCCAAGGGAAGCGAGCCGCAGACTCTTCAGGACCTGCTGAACCCGAAATGGCGTGGCAAGATCGCCTGGAGTTCCGTGGCGGGCAGCGCCACAGGCGCCGGCTTCATCGGAACCGTGCTGAAAGACCTCGGCGAGACAGCGGGCATGGACTATCTGCGCGCGCTGTCGCGCCAGGAAGTGACCGGCGTGCCCGTGCAGGCGCGTGCGCTGCTCGACCAGGTGATATCAGGCGAATATCCCATCATGTTGCAGGGCTTCAACAGCCAGGCGGTCGTCGCCAAACGCAAGGGCGCGCCGGTGGACTGGATCCCCATGAATCCGGCGACTGGCGCGCTGATCGCCAGCTCCGTCATCAAGAAGGCGCCCCATCCTGCGGCGGCGAAACTGCTGCTGGATTTCCTGATCTCCGAGGAGGGGCAGACCATCTTCCGAGATCATGACTATATCCCGGCCGACCCGGCCATAGCTCCGCTCGATCCTGCGGCGCGGCCGGACGGGGTCAGGTTCCGCGCCCATTTCTTCTCGCCTGAAGAAGTGACCGACCAGATGCCCCGGTGGCTGAAAATCTACGGGGACCTGTTTCGCTGAGCGCGGGCGCTCATCCGCCCGCCGCAGACAGGGGAAACAGCGCGGACCGGGGCCAATGCTTGCGGCTGTGGCGCAGGCCAAGGCTGGCGAACAGCGCAGCGAGGCGGATCGGCGCCCCAATGCCCTCGACAACAGGAACGCCCAACTGATCCGAGAGCCAATCGGGGCTCACATGCACCGGACATTGGGTGATCCCCATGGGCAGGATCACGTCGCAATCATGGTCCTCGACCAGCGAGCGGGCGTTGGCGACAAAGGCTGCAAGCGTCGCCTCCCGGTTCGCCGCAATATCCGGCAGATGGAACCCGCTCTGCCGATAGGCCACGACCTTGTCGTCCATGCCATATTGCCGGACCGTGCGGCGGCACAGCACCAGCGACGTATGCGAATAGACCAGCAGACCAAAGCGGTCGCCCAGCATGCAGGCCATGTGCAGCATGGCCTCGGCGGGTCCGATAATCGGGATGTCCACGCAGCTGCGCCCCGCGTCCACCGCCAGATCGAGGGTGCCCAGCGGCACGGCGGCGTCATAGCCTTCCGCCTCGGCGCGACGGAAGGCGTTGACGAAGGCGGGAACCACAAGCTGCACTTCGGCGGGTGAGTTACCCCGATTATAGGCGGTCGTGGCGACGGAGACGATGCCGACCTCGATCTCCGGCGTGGCGTAGGCGAGCGCCACATCCTCGCGCCGCCGACGCTCCTCCTCCGGGTAATCGCCAATGCAAAATGCGATCCTGACTTTCTTGCTCATGGGCGCGGGCCTCCGGCTGGGGATGGGGACTGGATCAGCGCGTCGCCTTGCTGGCGCCTAGATCCTTCACGGCCGCCTCCAGAAAGGACAAGTCGAGGGCCTGCTCGACGCTGGTCTGTCCCTCGATGAGCCCCGCCTTGCGGAAGATCTCCAGATCTTGCCGGATGCTGGGGATGTTCAACACGCCATCCGGGTCCGAATAGCTGGTGTTGAAGGAGCGGTAGATCTCGGGATCCTTGAAGGGGCCATAGTCCGCAAGGATCGCCACCAGCGCATCGCCCTTGGGGCCGGCATAGCGGCCATTCACCAGCCCATCGTTGAAGTCCCGCGTGCCGCGCAACAAGGCTCGCAGGAAGCGTTTGGGCTCATCGGTCTTGCGCTTGGCGAAGGCGCCGGAGAACATGGTCACAGACAATTGGTGGAAGGGCACAATCTCGTCGTCGCCCATGATGCGCACCGCCAGCCCCTGCCGCACCGCCGCCGAGGCGGAGGGCTCCACCGTGAAGGAGGCGTCCACCGCGCCATTGGCGAGCGCCGCCACATGTTCGGGAAAGCCCAGCGCGATCATCTCGACATCCCCGTAGGTCAGGCCGCCCTGGGCCAGCGCAAGAGATGTCGTGCCCATGGAGGATGTGCCGGGGGCTGCGATGGCGATCTTCATGCCCTTGAGGTCGGCGAGGCTCTTGTAGCGGCCACTGTCCACATGGTCCTTGCGCACCAGCAGAGGCTGGGTGCCGCGTCCGGGCGGGGTTGAGTTCTTGTCGGCGACGATGCGCACGTCGATGCCGCGCGCAACCGCGTTGAAAAGGGCCGCCGAGAGAGCGCCGGTCGCCACATCCAGATCCCCGGAGGCCATGGGCGCGATCATCCGCGCGGCGGAGGTGAAGGAGACGAAGGAAACGTCCAGCCCCTCCTCGCGAAAATAGCCACGCTTGTGCGCCACGAAGAGGCTCACGTCCGAAGCCGAGTTGGTGATGCCCACGCTCACCTTCAACAGGTCCGCCGCCTGCGGGGCGCCCATGGCGCCAAGAACGAGCGCGCAACCAAGCGCGGCCCTGCCCAGAAATCCGATCATGCACCCTCCCCCGCCGTCTTGCTGGCGGCTTGATTTCAGAACCCGAACAGACGCGCGGGATTGTCCACCAGCACCTTGCGCAGCGCCGCCTCGTCGTGGTCCAGATAGCGCCGCAACAGGCCGATGAGCGCGCCGTCGTCGATGCTGCCGGGCTCCTGCATGACATGAGGCCAGTCCGAACCCCAGACGCAGCGATCAGGCGCCGCCTGAAACAGGGCGCGGCCAAAGGGAACCGCATCGTCCCAGGGCGGGCCTTGCACGGAGGACCGATGACCATTGGACAGCATGACCCAGGTCTGCTCGCGCTTCATGACCTCAAGCAGGAGCTTGAACATGGGCTGCTCGACGCCAAGGCCAAAATCGAGGCGGCACATGTGGTCAAGGAGGAAGGTGGCGGGCGTCTTCGCAAGCTCCGGAGCCACCTCAGGCAGTTCAGATGGACCAACGAAAATCTTGGCGAGCCATCCCATTGCATGGATTCGCTCCAACATTTTGTGAAATGCGGAAAAACTCGGCACGAGCCCGAACTTCTTCTGGAAGTTGAAGCGCGCGCCGCGGAACCCCGCGTCATGCATGCGCTGCAACTGCGCGTCCGTCACATCCTCCTCGATGACCGCCACGGCGCGGACGCGCTCCCTGGGCAGGCGCGAGAGGGCGTCGAAGATCAGCGCATGGTCGGTATGATAGACCGTCGCCTGCACGATGACGAAGCGCTCGATCCCCAGGGCGCAATGCATGGCCTGCGCATCGTGAATGGTTGCAGCGGGGGTGGGATAGAGAGGATTACGATGGCGCGGGGGGAACTGGGCGTCGTCGCCGAAAATATGGATCTGGCAATCGCAATTGCCCGCAGGCAGCGCGCCAGACATGTTCGATGGCTTGCTCATCCCGCGCCTCTCCCACTCGACCTGTTATCAGTGTTGCAGGAAGCTTAGGCTGGCGCGGGGGCTTGTCAACCAGCGGGCCTGCGCTCAGCACAAGCGGTAATGGGCGCGGAACGTGTAGACCCCGACCCTGGTGGGCGAGCGCGGATCATAGGCGGCGAGGACGCCGTCATAATCGCGGCAACTCGCCTGCGCATAATTGGGATAGCCGGGAGCCCAGACGAAGCCACAGGTCGGCGGGCGCGTCACCTGCATGACCAGAACAGGCCCGGGCAGGCGATGACCCATCTTGTGATGATGATGGGCGTGGGCGTGCTTGTGGCGCGGTTTGGGCATGGCCGGATCGGTGGCGCCCGCAGGGCTGGCGGCCAAGAGGGACAGCGAAACGGCAAGAC
>Ga0209829_10004145_pt1 | contig 10310 bp, 6 predicted proteins | sample C_140205_EF_Meta_FD_187311 | JGI IMG/M metagenome (GOLD analysis project Ga0209829, IMG submission 187311) | Freshwater microbial communities from Lake Croche, Canada to study carbon cycling - C_140205_EF_MetaG (SPAdes) (version 2) | ecosystem: Environmental > Aquatic > Freshwater > Lake... | reverse complement strand
GGATTTCGCAACACCGTCTCGCTCGATCAATTCGCGGCGGCAGCGATCGGCGACCAAACCCGCTTCCCATCGCTCAACCTCGGCGTCAACGTTGACAAGGTCAATCGCAGCCTCGCCTGGACGCGCGATGGGGTGCTGGTGCCCGCCGAAGATCGGCCGTCGCGGGTCTACGAGCGGCTGTTCATGGCCGGCTCGCCCGAACAGGTGGCGGAGCGCCGCCGGCGACTCGCCGAGCGTGGGAGCATCCTCGACGCCACCGTCGACGAAGCCCGGCGGCTTGGCCGCGCCGTTGGCACGACTGACCGGCAGCGGCTCGAGCGCTTCCAGACGAGCGTCCGCGAGGTGGAGGAGCGGCTCCATGCCGAGGGGGCCTGGGAGGATCGGCCGAAGCCAGTGCCTGCGGAGGCGATTCCCGCCGATGTCGTCGATCGGGCCCTCCTCTTCAAAGGCTATGAATCGATGCTCGCGATCGCCCGGCTCGCGCTCGAGACCGATTCGACGCGCCTTGTGACGCTCCTCGTCGACGCCTTCGCCACGCCGCCGTTTCGGCTCGACGAAGGGGCCGAAGCGAAGCTCACGCTTGACGACTACCACAACCTTTCCCACCACGGCCAAGATGCGCAGCGCGTCGCGCAGCTCCTCGAGGCCGATCGCCGGCAGATGACGTTGCTCGCGGGGCTGCTCGAGTCGCTTGCCGAGCGCCGCGAGGGGGAGGAGCGTCTCCTCGATCGGACGACCGTGCTCTTCGGGTCGAACATGGGCGATGCCAACACCCACGACAATACGAATCTGCCGATTCTTCTGGCTGGCGGCGGCTTCCGGCACGGCAGCCACTTGGCGTTCAATCCCGACGACAACGCGCCGCTTTCGAATCTCTTCGTCTCGGTGCTCCAGCGCCTGGGGATCGAAGCTGACACGTTCGCCTCGAGCACCGGGACGCTTGCCGGGCTCGAATGACATACTATCCCCCTGCCCTTCGACACGGCCCTCAGGCGTGGGCTCGCCCGTCTGAGCTGATTGGAGATCTTGACCCATGAATCCCTCCCCTTTGTTTTCCTCCGCTTCGTTTCGATCGGGCGCTACTCGGTTGCGATCGGTCGCTCTCTTGGCCTTGATCGTAGGGTTTGCTTGTGTCTCGGCGACCGAGGCCCAGGAGCCCCCCTACGACACGCGGCCGGAGGTCGCCCCCCCTTTCCATCGCGTCCGCTATGAGGCTGGCACGGAGGCGGGGGCGCTTGTCTTCCCCGCCACGTTCACCGTCTGGATCCCGCCGGGGGTCGAGCGCCTCCGTGGCGTTGTCGTCCACCAGCATGGCTGCGGCACTGGGTCGTGCTCGTCAGGGCTCACCGGGGCCCACGACCTCCATTGGCAAGCCCTCGCTGCCAAGCACGACTGCGCGCTCCTCGCGCCGGTGTACGAGCAGCCCGAAACAGCCGATTGCCAGCTGTGGTGCGACCCGCGAAACGGCTCGGCTTTCACCTTCAAGCGCGCCCTCGTCGACTTGGGCCGGCTCACCGGCCACACGGAGCTCGATGCTGTCCCCTGGGCTCTCTGGGGCCACTCCGGCGGCGGCGTGTGGGCAGGCGCCATGACCTGCCTCTATCCCGACTCCGTCGCTGCCGTCTGGCTTCGCTCGGGCGTGCCGCTCCTCGAGGCCGACGCCTCGCGGCCCAATGCCAAGCCGCATGCGTTTCCCGATGCAGCGCGGGCCGTGCCCATGCTCTGCAATCTCGGTGCGAAAGAAGGGGTGCGGGACATCGACGAACGCTTCAAAGGCGTCTGGCCGGGGAATAAGACCTTCTTCGAGGCCGTCCGCCGGCGCGGGGCGCTTGTTGGCGTGGCGATCGATCCCTTAAGCAGCCACGACTGCGGCAATCAGCGCTACCTCGCCATCCCCTGGCTCGATGCCTGCCTTGCGGCCCGCTTGCCGGAGGAGCCCGATGGACCGCTTCGCCCGATGGCGATCGAGAAGGCGTGGCTGGCGCCGATCGAAGGGGGAGCGCCTGTGCCTGCGAATCGCTTCTCCGGCGACGCTCTCGCCCTCGGCTGGCTTCCCGACGAAGCCACGGCCAGACGCTTCACGGCCTACGTGAAGGACACGCGCGTCGCCGACGACTCCCCGCCCCCTGTGCCCACGCGGGTGCGCTTCGAGAACGGCACGCTCGTCTGGGACGCCATGGCCGATCTGGAAAGCGGCCTGGCCGGCTTCGTCATCGAGCGCGACGGCATGCGGATCGCTCCCCTGCCGGACAATCCCCAAAACCCGTTCGGCAGGCTTGTGTTCCAGCGGCTCCAGTACAGCGACACCCCGCCGCAGCCGCTGGCCCGCTTCGAGTTTGTCGATCCCGAGCCGCAGGCCGGGAAGGCTCATCGCTACCGCGTCATCGCGCTCAATACCGCCGGCGGCGAATCGGTGCCGAGCGCTGAGGCTTCGGCACCGTGAGCCGGCCGCTCCCGCTCACAGCCCAAAGGCCTTGCGCAGGACTTCGAGGGATTGCTTCCCCTGCTCGGCGGCGACGACGACGTTGAGCCTCACTTCGCTCGTGCTGACGAGATCGACGTTCACCCCTGCGTCGCCCAGCGGCGCGAAGAGCCGGTCGGCCACGCCGGCGTGGCTGCGGATCCCTACGCCGGTGATCGAGAGCTTGGCGACGTGCGGCACGTTGGCCACGGTTGCCCCCCGGGCCTTTGCGATCCTCCCCGCCACCTCGATCGCCCGATCGCGATCGACCGACGGCACGGTGAACGACAGCTCCGCCCGGCCACCGCGTGGGTGACTCTGGACGATCATGTCGACAAACAATTTCTGCCGGCCGATCTCCTCGAAGACGTCCGCCGCCACGCCCGGCGTGTCAGGAAGATCGGTGAAGGTGACCAGCGCCTGTGAGGAATCGAGTTGGCAGTCCTCGACCGCCAGATCCTCCATCCCCTCGAGGCGTCGGACGACGTCGAGCGGGCTCGACTTCGTCGGCGGGGCGGCGGTGCCGGACGACTCGGCCGTATCGACCTCCGGCTTCTCGAGTTCGAAGGCGGCATGGGCGGCCTTGACCGCCTTGGCGGCGTCGGCCCGGTCGATGAGGACGGAAATCTTGATCTCGCTGGTGGTGATCATGCGGACGTTGATCCCCTCGCGCGACAGCGCCAGGAACATTCTTCCTGCCACCCCCTCTTCCCGCGCCATGCCGACGCCGACGACCGAGACTTTCGCCATTGAATCGTCGTGCGACACGCCTGTGGCGCCGAGCGCCTTGGCGACGGCCCGGGTGACGTCGAGCGCCTGGGCGAGATCGTCGGCCGGGACGGTGAACGAGATGTCGGCCAGCCCTTGCTGGGCGACGTTTTGCACGATCATGTCGACGGCGATCCCCGAGGAGGCCAGCGGCGAGAACAGCTTGTGGTTGCTCCCCGGCTGATCGGGCACCCCTTCGAGCGTGATCCGGGCCTCGTCCTTGGCCAGCGCTACGCCACTGACAGGGCGGGACGTGGCCCGGTCGGCGGCGACGATGAGCGTACCGGGGACATCCTTGAAGCTCGAGCGGACGAGCACCGGAACGCCGAACTTCTTGGCAAACTCGATCGACCGCGGGTGCATCACGCCGGCGCCGAGGCTCGCCAGTTCGAGCATTTCGTCGTAGCTGATCGAAGGGAGGCGACGGGCGGCGGGGAGGATCCGCGGATCGGTCGTGTAGACGCCGTCGACGTCGGTGTAGATCTCGCAGACGTCGGCCCGCAGCACCGCGGCGAGCGCCACGGCGGTGGTGTCGGAGCCGCCGCGGCCGAGCGTCGTGATGTCGCCATGCTGATCGATCCCCTGGAAGCCGGCGGCGATCACGATCCGGCCGTCGTCGAGGAGCTTCATGACGTGGTCGGTAGAGATCGACTTGATCCGGGCCTTGGTGTGGGTGCTGTCGGTGCGGATGCCGATCTGGGCGCCGGTCAGGCTCACCGCCTCCTCGCCGAGTGATTGGATCGCCATCGCGAACAAGGCCACGCTCACCTGCTCGCCGGTGGAGAGGAGCATGTCCATCTCGCGGGCGCTGGGGCGCTCGGTGATCTGCTTGGCGAGATCGACGAGGACGTCGGTCTGGTGCCCCATGGCACTGACGACCACGACGACCTTGTCGCCGCCCCTGTGCCGGGCCACCGCTTTGCGGGCCGCCGCCACGATCTTCTGCGCGTCGGCCACGCTCGTCCCGCCGAACTTCTGAACCACCAGGGCCATCGAATCACCGCTCCCTTTCAAGGACCTGCGCTGTAAAGACCGGAAAATGGTGCCTGCCACCTTTTTCCAGACTCATGCGCTTACCGCGCTCTGTCGAGAAACCGTTCCATCAACGTCCACCCCGGCTCGATCCGCGCTGCCGGATCGCGGGCGACTGCCGCGGCCGCGGCGACTTCGTCGTACGTTCCCCCAGCCCCCTCGATGCCGCTGCCGGCAAGGAGAAAGGGGACGGCGCCGCGGGAGTGGGTCTTCGTGGCGAGGAACGTGGGATGATCGGGGCAGACGAGCATTCGCCACGCCGGTAGCGTCGCCAGATGGGCCGCGATCGGCGCCACGACGAGCTCGTCGATCCGCTCGATCGCCCGCACCTTCTCGACGGCGTTCCCCTCGTGGCTCGCCTCGTCGGGGGCCTCGACATGAACGCAGACGAGATCGGCGTGAGCGAGCTCCGCGATCGCCGCTCGCCCCTTGGCGGCGTAGTCGGTGTCGAGATAGCCGGTCGCCCCCGGCACCTCGAGGCGCTTCCAGCCTGCCAGCGCTGCCAGGCCCCGCAGCAGATCGACCGCCGTGATCATCGTCGAGCGCGTGCCGAAGCCCGTGGCTGCATATTTCTTCGCAAACGGCTCCATCCGCGGGGCCCGCCCCGCGCCCCACAGCCAGACGTTCGTAGCGGGGCGCTTGCCGGCGGCGATCCGGGCCGCGTTGACCGGATGCCCGGCGAGCCAGCGAGCGCTGGCGGCCATGAGGTCGGTCAGAAGGTGGCTGCCGGTGCCGCGTGGGAAAGCGTCGAAGACTGGCTGATCGACGAGATCGTGGGGGGGCGTAGCCCGCAGATCGGAGCCGAGGGGTGCTTGTGTCCCGGCGGCACCGCGATAGAGGAGGAGATTGCGGTAGCTGACGCCGGGGGTGAACTGCCAGCCGGCGAGGTCGGGGAAGTCTGCGGAGAGCCCCTCCTGGCAGGCGGCCAGGAGCGCCGTCGCTTCGTCGGTCGAGACATGCCCAGCGGTGAAATCCTCCATCACGCCGGCGGTGATCGTGACGAGGTTACAGCGCACGGCCCAGTCATCGCTCCCCAGCTCGATCCCCTTGGCGGCTGCCTCGAGCGGCGCCCGGCCGGTGAAGAAGCGGAGCGGGTCGTAGCCGAGGAGGCTCATGCAGGCCACCTCGGAACCGGGGGGAAGGCTGTCGGGAACATGGTTGGTGAGCCCGACTTGACCGCGCGCGGCGAGTGTGTCGAGGGCCGGCGTGCGCGCGGCCTGAAACGGCGTCAGCCCCTCGAGCGAAGCCTGGGGGGCGTCGGCAGCGCCGTCGGGAATCACGATCACGTACTTCATCCGCACTTCTTCCCCGTGAGGTGGTGGGCTGTGATGGTGTGGCCATTCATTCGTCGAGCACTCCCAGGCAAACGCTCTTCCCCCGTACGACATCGCAGCGGTCGATGGAAAGGAGGGCCTCGTGAACGGCACCCGACGGGCAGGAGTGGGTCATGATCACCAGCGCTACGTCCAGCGGGGCGGTCGCGGCGGCGGTCGCGGCGGCGTCGATTGTGTCGTGCTGGATCACCGAGGCGATCGAGATCCCGTGATCCCCGAGAATCCCCGTGATCCGCGCGAGGACGCCGGGGCGGTCGATGACGACGATGCGGAGGAAGTGACGCTCGCTGGCATCGACGCCGGCGAGCTTCGCGGCGGGGGTGTCGGCGGAGAGCAGCCCGGTGGTGCGGAAGGTGATCGCCGTCCGCCCGACGACCGTGTCGATGATGTCGGCCACGACGGCCGAGGCGGTTGGCATCTGCCCCGCCCCTAGCCCGTGGAAGAACATTCTCCCGACGGCGTCGCCGACGATGCTGACGGCGTTGTAGGCGCCGCGCGTTTCGGCCAGCGGCGTGCCGATCTTCACCAGCGCCGGGGCGACGCGCATCGCCAGTCGGCCGTCGGTGCGACGCGCCACCGCCACGAGGCGGATCCGGTAGCCGAGTTCGGCGGCATAGCGGATGAGGTCGATGTCGACGGTGTCGATGCCGGTTCGCGGAATCTCCTTCCAGGGCACCCAGACGCCGAAGGCGAGGTGGGAGAGGATGGCAAGCTTTTGTGTGGCGTCGGTGCCGTCGACGTCCATCGACGGGTCGGCTTCGGCAAAGCCCTTCGATTGGGCAAGCGCCAGGGCCTCGGCGTAGCTCAAGCCATCCTCCTCCATCCGCGTCAGGATGAAGTTGCTCGTACCGTTGAGAATCCCGCGGATGCTCTCGATCCGGTTGGCGGCGAGGCATTCGCCGATGGCGGCGACGATCGGGATCCCGCCGGCGACTGCCGCCTCGAAGGCGATCGAGCGGCCGAGCCGGCGGGCGAGTTCGAACAGCTCCGGGCCGTGCTCGGCGAGGAGCGCCTTGTTGGCCGTGACGACATCCTTCCCGCTCTCGAGGAGCTCCATCATCATCGACCGGGCCGGCTCGAGGCCGCCGACGAGGAGGGCGGCCAGCGCAATCGAGGGATCGCGAGAGATCGTGCCGATGTCGGTCGAGATCGGGATCGCCGGGAGCGTGCAGTCGCGCTCCTTGGCGGGGTCGCGGACGACCGCGGCGGCGACCTCGATCGGTCGGCCAGCATGGCGAGTGATGTGGTCGGCGGAGTCGACAAGGATGCGGACGACGCCGGAGCCGACGGTGCCGAGCCCGACGAGGCCGATCCGTACCGGCTGGGCCAAGTCATGGTGAGCCATGAGGGGGGAATGCTCCGGGAAAGGGGAAGCCCTGCAATGTACCGAGCGTAGCTTGACGCGACCAACGACGCTCCTCCGCCACGGCCGGGGAACGGCCGCGGCAGGGGAGAGACTGCCGGTTCTACCGGTCTTGCTGGTCGGGGGGGCGGCCGGTCGCCCGGCAGGGGGCGATGCCGTACAACGGGGCGGGAGTCGGGCCGACCCCGTCCCCACCGCTTCCACACCTCCGCCCTGCCCCTCATCGCCCCGAGGACCCCCGGCACGTGAAAGACTCCGCCCGCGACTTCCTTTTTCGACTTCTCGGCACCCCCAGCCCGTCCGGCTACGAGTGGCCTATCCAGGACCTCGTCCGCTCTTATTTAGGGGCTGTCGCCGACTCGGTCTCGACCGACTCTCATGGGAATGTGATCGGCGTGAAAAACCCCGGCGCGCCGCTGCGGATGCTCCTCGCCGGGCACTGCGACCAGATCGGGCTCATCATCCAATACATCGACAGCGATGGCTATTGCTCAGTGCAGCCGATCGGCGGCTGGGATCCAATGCAACTGATCGGCTCGCGCGTGGTGGTGTGGGGGGGTGCGGGGGCGGTGCCCGGCGTCATCGCCCGCAAGCCGATCCACCTCCTCACCGAGGAGGAGCGGAAGGTGGTGCCGAAGATGAAGGATCTGTGGATCGACGTCGGGGCGCGCGACAAGGCCGATCTCGAGGGGGTGATCCGGATCGGTGACTGCGTGACGGTGGAACTGCGAGTCCAGCCTCTGCGCAACAACCTCGTCGCCTCGCCGGCGATGGACGACAAGGTGGGCTTGTGGGTGGTGCTCGAGGCCTTCCGCCGCGCAGCCGAAGCGGGGCCCCTGGCCTGTGCGCTCCATGTCGCCTCGACGGTTCAGGAGGAGATCGGCCTCCGCGGCGCCCAGACGAGCGCTTTCGGTGTCGATCCTCATGTCGCGATCGCCGTCGACGTCACCCACGCCACCGACTGCCCGACGATCGACAAGAAATCGGAGGGGGATGTCAGTCTCGGCAAAGGGCCGGTCGTGTTTCGGGGGCCGAACATGAACCCGCAGGTTGTCGAGCGGCTCGTCGCGGCGGCCGGGGCCCGCTCGATCCCGTTCCAGTTCTCGGCCAGCGGCCGGGCGACCCCGACCGATGCCAACGTCCTCCAGACCACCCGGGCGGGGGTGGCAACGGCGCTGCTCAGCATTCCCAATCGCTACATGCATTCGGCCGTGGAGACGGTGTCACTCGACGACCTCGACCATGCCGCCGATCTCCTCGCCGCCTTCGTCGGCGCGCTCGGGCCGGGGATCGACTGGACCCCCGGTGCCCCGCAGCGTTAGTCGATCCCGCTGCCAAAACGGCAGCAGCGACCAGGGCCCGGCGGAGAAACCGGCACCTGCAACGCTGCAAATCCCCCTGTCCCACGGCTGCCAGCCGATTTTTTTCGATTCGCGACCACCGACGGCACGCGGGTTGCCTTCCCAGGGGATGTCCGCTGGCGCTGCTGCCAATTCGGGGCCCCGGCGGACCCCAGCCGTACACCGAGCCCGTTCCCGCAATCGTTCCAGAGGAGAAGTGACCCGTGGCCAAGCAAATGGTGTTCGACGATGAAGCCCGCCAGCCGTTGCTCGCCGGCGTCTCGAAGCTCGCCCGCGCCGTGAAAAGCACCCTCGGCCCGCGCGGCCGCAATGCCGTCCTCGACAAGGGTTGGGGTTCCCCCAAGGTCACCAAGGACGGCGTCACGGTCGCCGAGGACATCGACCTCGAGGATCCCTACGAGAATCTCGGCGCCCAACTCGTCAAGGAAGCGGCCAGCAAGACCAACGACGTCGCCGGTGACGGCACGACGACGGCTACGGTTCTCGCCGAGGCGATCTTCCGCGAGGGGCTGAAGATGATCGCTGCCGGGGCCGATCCGATGGCCCTCTCACGCGGCATCCACAAGGCGGTCGAGGCGGTCTCGAAATCGATTCTCGCCATGGCGACGCCGATCAACGAGAAGAACAAGAAGGAGCTGATGCAGGTCGCCACGATCGCTGGCAACAACGATCCGACGATTGGCAGCGTCCTCTCCGAGGCGTTTTTGAAGGTTGGTAAGGACGGCGTGATCACCGTCGAGGAGGGAAAGCAGGCGGAGACGACCGTCGATGTCGTCGAGGGGATGCAATTCGACCGCGGCTATCTTTCCCCCCACTTCGTCACCGATGCGGATTCGCAGGTCTGTGAGTACGAAAACCCGTACATCCTCCTGTTTGAGGAGAAGGTCTCCTCGGCCAAGCACCTTGTCCCGCTCCTCGAGGCGATCAGCAAGGCGGGCAAGCCGCTGGTGATCATCGCCGAGGATGTTGAGGGGGAGGCACTGGCCACGCTCGTCGTCAACAAGCTTCGCGGCATCGTCCAGTCGGTGGCCGTGAAGGCCCCTGGCTACGGTGACCGTCGCAAGGCGATCATGGGCGATCTTGCCGTCCTCACCGGGGGTCAGGCGATCTTCAAGGATCTCGGCATTGCCCTCGACGCCGTCAAGCTCACCGACCTTGGTCGCGCCAAGAAGGTGATCATCAACAGCGAGAACACCACGATCGTCAGCGGGGCCGGTACGAAGTCGGCGATCGACGGCCGGGCGGCTCAGATCCGTGCCGAGATCGAGGTTACCGACAGCGACTACGATCGCGAGAAACTCCAGGAACGGCTGGCGAAGCTCGCGGGAGGTGTTGCCCAGATCAACGTCGGGGCGGCCACGGAGACCGAGATGAAGGAGCGCAAGGCGCTCATCGAGGATGCCAAGAGCGCCACCCAGGCGGCCCTCGCCGAGGGGATCGTTCCTGGCGGCGGCGTCGCCCTTCTTCGCAGCGAGAAGTCGATCGAGAAGCTCGATCTCGAAGGGGATGAGAAGCTCGGCGCTTCGATCGTGAAAAACTCCCTCCGCTATCCGCTCGAAGCGATCGCCACCAACGCCGGCGTCGACGGCCCGGTGGTGGTCAACCGTGTCCGCCACATGAAGGGGAAAAACGACGGCTACGATGCCGACAAGGAGATTTACTGTGACCTTGTTGCCGCCGGCGTCATCGATCCGGCGAAGGTGGTGCGGACCGCGCTTCAAAATGCCGCCAGCGTCGCCGCGCTCCTTCTCACAACCGAGTCGCTGATCACCGAGATCCCCAAGGCAGAGGAAGAGCATGGTGGCGAGGGCCACGATCACCACGGCATGGGCGGCGGCGGCATGGGTGGTATGGGTGGCATGGGCGGTGGCATGGGCGGGATGGGTGGCATGGGCGGCATGGGCGGCATGATGTGAGCCAATGCCGGCTGCCGTCCCCTGATTGTCCTTCTGGGTGGCCTCCACCCTCCAAACAGATCCTTTCTTTTTTTT
>Ga0209829_10004143_pt1 | contig 10316 bp, 2 predicted proteins | sample C_140205_EF_Meta_FD_187311 | JGI IMG/M metagenome (GOLD analysis project Ga0209829, IMG submission 187311) | Freshwater microbial communities from Lake Croche, Canada to study carbon cycling - C_140205_EF_MetaG (SPAdes) (version 2) | ecosystem: Environmental > Aquatic > Freshwater > Lake... | reverse complement strand
CGATTTATTACCACGTCTGGGGTGTTGAGTGATGCAAATGGCCCAGCCCAGGCCGGGGTGATGCGTTCGAACGCCTCCGCGCTGAACCGTCCGCTCACCTCGCCGGCAACTCATTGTCATCGTGGATTCGACGCCGCGCCGACGAATAATTTCTCCGAGTTGCCCCGGTTGATCACGTGGTAACAGGCCCCGGCGTATTCCAGTCGTGCGGTGCGCGGCATGCCGTCAATCAGCCGGCCAGGGCCGGTGTCAAAAATCAAGGTATGCCCCCTTCTTTGGTGCTCGCTTCGCTCAAGGCTTCTTTGCGGGTGCGGCCTGTCCAAAGGCATGTGCCCGCACGTCTGCCTGCCAATCCTGCGACGAGTCGTATTCCAAATTCTGCGAGCCATCGGGATTAACGAACGACACGATGCTGAACGGCGTCACTTTGCGATCTGCGCCCACCATGAACTTCAGTTCGACGCGGCCGTAATATTTTCCATCGCGCATTTTCAGGTAAGCCGCCACGTCTTTCGTGTCTGTCCATTGCGGATCGTCCGCCGCCATGTGGACCGCGAACCGGGTCGTGTAGCCCTCAGCAGGTGCACGATACATCTGTTCATCGGTCGATTCGATAATTCCGCCGTTCACCGCCTCAATCGTCACCGTCCACTCATAGTGCGTCTGTCCCCACTGGATTTGCGGTGGATTACGCGTGAGCGTGACACGCAAATCGCCATCGCTCGCCACGGCTCTGCCAGCTAGAAGATCAAAGTTCGTCGGTGTGCCGTCGTAAGGAATAGCGTGCCCAATGCCCTTGCGCACGAGCCGTTCTGCTCCGGCCTTTTTCCACATGCGGAAGATTTCAGGCTTCTCGGCATCGGCATGAAACACGGCGCGCGGGTCGTTCCAATACCAATACGCTTGGTTGATCTTTTTCGCGGAGGCGGCGTAGCCGGGCTTCTCCAGCGACTTGACGGATAACAGCGCACCCATGGCGTCGGTAATCGCAAACCGCCCCCGCCCATCGGTCGTCACTACGGGATAGTCGAACGCGTCGCCAATCATGCCGGGTAGCGGCTCCTTCGCGGTGCGGATCGACAGAGTTACCTTTACGTCGGGGATAGGCGTGTTGTCCTGGTCGAGCACCAAGCCGTAAAAATGGATCGGTTTGTTTGATTTCCGCGCAACTTCGCGCAGCATCCCTTCCTTACGCTGACGAGCCGACCTTCCCGGCGGCACAGCCGGAGCAGATGGTGCTTCCGCACCAGAGGCTGCAAGCCCCGCCGGTGGGGGCGTGGGCGTTGACACCGCTGCCGCTGGAACCTTCAACTCCGCGACTGGCGTAAGCCGCAAGCCCGGCCAACTCCACCAAAGCAGCAACATGGCTGCCACAAGAAGGAGCAAAACCAGGGTGCGCTGTTTCATGGGAGGAGCGGCTGTAAGCCAAGAGTGGTCAGAAGCACCGTCCAGTATTGATACCGCGCCGCATAATAAGACCGGAACTGCCCGCTGTGGTAGATAGGCTCCGGGCCATACGACAGGCTGCTCTGCAAGTTCGTGGAGCTAGTGAAGACGCCGCCGGTCGGCATGGTGCCGAGCGCCTTCGAGCGCGCTTCGGCACCATAGCAGAAGATGCGGAATCGGTCGTTGGGTATGGTCAGCGTCCTGAACCCGCTTGCCGTCAATTCCAAGAACCCATCAACGCCATTGTAGGTGAAGCCTTGATTGGGTTTCCACCGTTGGTCGACTTCCCAGCCGGGATGGGTCGGGCTGTTGCCGGTCAGCGCGTAATCGGAGATATTGTAGAAGTTGGCGTAGCGACCCGCCACCCCTTGCATCGCCGTTGTGTCCAGGTAGGGAGCACTGGTTGGCGGATAGCTGAGATAAACGTTGGGGGTATGGTCATCCGAAAAAGAGTCTTCAAAATCCGGTATCAGCAGAACATTGCTGGCGTAGCAGTGTGCCGCAATCGCGGCTTGCGAGGCGACATAAGTAGAAACGAGCGTGGTCGTATTACCGGCGGCTTTCCATTGCCGTAGTGCTTCGGCCGTGACGACATTACCTTGGCTGTGCGCCATCACATGCACCCGATAGCCGGCCGTCTTCAGGCTCGACAGCAGGTTCAGCAGCTGGGTCGCCGACTGCCACGATTTTTCTTCGCTCTCGTCAAATGGGGGCGCCGACTGGGAACACGGCCATGTAAATCCGCCCACACGTCCTTTGAAGCCGAGCCAGTAGAGCCGCTTGAACGTTGTCTCAATCCAGCGCTGTTTCTCGAACTCCTTCATGTTGTATCCGTGGACGTAGAGGATGTAATCCTGTTCCTCGTCCGTGGTCGGAGCGCTCCAAGCGGGGGACGCCGAGTTCGCATTTTCCCGCACTACTGACTGCACATCGCTGCGGTCGCCATCGCCGCAACTCCACCGCTCGACGAACTCATGCGGTTCCTCCAGTTCCATCCACACGCCGGGACCCTCGCCAATGGTGTCATAGGTTCCATCTCCTTTGGGCTTAAGGATGATGAGTTTGAGCTGGCCCTTGCCGGCTTTGCATCCCTCGAACAACAGGTTCGTCTTCGGCGCGCTTTCATTCAGATTGGCAAATAGCGACTGCGGCAAAACGAACGGCGTGCGGCCTTCGACCAGACCAGGCCCCAGCGCCAACCCATAGGCTGGACCGGTCTGGTCGATCTGTTGATGCGCCGTGGTCGGGTCGCTCAAGTATTTCGTCCCTCCGTCAGCCTCTGCGTGATTGAACAGGCGTATCGCAGGATTGCCGCTGATCACGTCGGTCCACTTTAAGCCCAAGCTCAGCTGACCATTTTTCAATGAGTCCTTAAGTCCAGCGGTGGAAATCCGCAACCGCGCGAAGTCTTCCAAGTCACGCTCACAATCGATGGCAGAGTTGCTCCAATTCTGATCGCTCGGGCTACTCACCGCTAAGTCGTCTTGCTCCTGCTCCTGAACAGCCAACGCACCGGGAATCAATGAGGCCGGAGCCTGAAAAAAACCCGGCAACTGATCGGAATAGGTATAAACCTTGTTCCGGTCATTGTCATCATTGAGCCAAAAGCGATACGGCTGGCTGGAGCTCGTCGTGTCGGTGGCATCCTCGCGGTGGAGCTTGATCTGGCCGTCGCGATTCGCGTCGACCGCGAGCTCAGCCTGCACGGCTAGGAGCGGCACCGGCAGGTCCTTGATCACCTTGCCGGTGGCGTCGGCCACTTCGACGGTCAGCGGTGCGACAACGGCCTGCGGGCTTTCCAGGAGAATGACGCCCGCGCCCTGCGCCTTGACCAAGTTCAGGAACGGGACGCTGGTCAGAGGGGTGCCATCGGCCGTGATCAACCCGGCGGTCGCGCCCACGAGCGGCTGGGCCAGTGCCGGGCCGTAACCCGTGGATAAATCGCCATCTCGGAAATTCACGGCGTTCGCCAGAGTGAGACTGGTGTAAATAAATTTCACGGCACCATCGGCCTGCTTTAGCTTGTAGGTGTAGCCACTCCCCACCGGCAGAGTGATGAGCAGATTATGGATGTCTAGCCCCACCGGGATCAGGTAGGGCAGATCGTCGGCGGTGACAGCCGCGCGATTCGCCACGAGGTCGTTGGTCGGCAGGAATACCGGCGCATTCGTGGAGGGCTGACTGGAGACGTTGTCCGGCCGAATGACGCCGATGTGGCTCACGTCCGCCACGACCCCGGCAGGCACGAGCAAGACCGGCTCCACGGCCTGCTGGTTGGCCGGGATGGAGTTACCGTTCGCATCCAGCGTATGCTGCATCCGGCCGACCAGGATGCGCGAATTGTTGACCGAGGGAGTCAGGTCCTTGAGCTGCCAGCCGGTGGGCAAATTATACTGCTTGGTTATCTCGGTGTAGTAGCCGCTGGCCGGGCCGGTGTTGAACCCCTGCCACACCCAGAGGCCATACGTGCCATCGGCTTTGCGCCCAAGAATGTCGTTCCGGTCGTTGATCGCGAGGGCGGCCCCACCGGCCAGCGCCGGAATCGGCTGGATCGCAGCCCCAGCCTCGGCCCAGCCCGTGCCGGACAGATAGCGGCCGTGGTTGTTGACCGGGCCGTTGACGGCGGAGGGAATCGTGGTGCCGTTCAGTTGATAGATCGGCGTGCTATAGTTATAAAGCGGGAGAGAGGAACGACCGCTCGGAGCACCTGAATCAAAATACGACCAAGAATACGGTACCGGATTCTGGGTGGTATGGAGAAGCTGGCTCCCATCCGGCGAAGCGGCGAGCGCGAGATCGTTTTCGAGAAACACCGCCGTGCTTAACCGCGAAGCCCAAGTGTATGTGCCCAGATGCTGAGCCTTCGGCGGGTTGCCAATCTCCGGGAAATAGATGCCGCCATCATAATACTGCGCCAGGATCCTGCCGTTGTCCCCGATGGCTTTGACCTCAAATACCGCCCGATCCTGATAGCCGGGGCTGTTGTGCTGGTTGATCACGAGATTGCCATTCTGGCGGTAGTTCTTGTTCGCCGTTCCGCTGTCCAATTTTAGCCCGGCTTGGTGAACCGGCCAGACGGCGGGTTGGTCAAAGCAGACGTCGGTGTCGCTGGTTCCGATGTCCGTGCCCGCATAGCCCACCACATCCCCTGAGTCGTTGATATCGGTGAATCCAATCTCCGCCGCCATGTGAAACCGGCCATATAAGCCGTCCGAGTCGATGAGGTCGACGACCGTGGGGAGCTGCCAGGAGGGCTGCAGAATGGGTTCCATGACGCCATCGACCCAGCGATAGCCGGGCGCGGGAGGAAGCACATAGGCGGCCAAAGGATGGAAAACTCCCAGCCCATCCGCATAGCCGTATTCATAGGGATCGAGTGATTCATCCGTGAGCAGCACCCGCCCACTTTCTGTGACTTTTCTTGGCAAGAGGTTGGCGCTGGAAGATCCGTCGCCCGGTAACAAGGGAATTGCCGTATAGTTGACGGGTGCGATGGGATCGGCGACGGAATACACCGGACTGGCGGACGCCGTGTCCGCGCGCGCCTGAATGACATCATTGGCGCCAGAGGCCGAAGTCTGCTGATAGACCTGAACCATGCCTTGGGCATCGGCCCGAAGAGTAATCGCAGTGGCGGTGGCGCCCTTGGCAGATGCCGCGACGCTACCGTTTCCGCTGGCAATCGCGAAGATGACCGGGGCGTTGACGAGTGCGGTGCCATTGGCCCGGGTCACCCGGAAGACCAGGGGTTTCGGCAGGTAGCCGCCAGTTGGGCCCACTTGCCCATCACCGCTTACTAACGTCAGGATCGGAGCCGTTCCGTTGTAGTAATCGAAGGGATCGGTGTGATTGGCGATTTCGTCGGCGTCGCTGACTCCATCGCCATCCGAATCGAGCGGTGGCGTCACCGTGCCTTCATTGCTGTAGGCGGAGTTGCCAAAGTTAAAGTTTACCATCACGCGGTACACATAGGTCACGCCTGAAACGGGTACGGTGTCCGTATAGGCCGTTCCGCTGGCGGTCGCGGCCACAACGGTGTAAGTTCCAGCTGCACCCGTCTTCCGCTCCACGGTGTAGGAAATTGCCGGGGTCGTGCCGGTCTGCTTCCAGCCAAGTTGCACATTCGTCGGCGAAATCGCGGTCGCGGTCAGCGAAGCCGGCGCGTCCGGTGCGCTCACGACCGCATAGCGGCTGTTCAAATCTCCCGCCACCGCGGTCCGCTCCGCGGGGGTCAGGACCCGGTCATAGGCGATGACCTCGGCGATGTCGCCCTGCAGGTACTTGCCCAGCGCCCGGCCCAGTGAACTGTTCAAGCCGAACTGCACCGTATTGTCGCTCAGTGCGACTTGGGTCAGCCCGTTGAGGCGCACGCTCCAGGAGCCGGAGGCGGCCGAGACATTATAAATCACATAGTCGGACATCGGCGTCACGGGCACGCCGATGTCCGTGCGGTAACTGCGGCCGAAGTCCTCGGTGACGTGGCGCGTACCGATGGTCTCGGTCTCGGTGCCGTCCGCGCCGCCGAGGGTCCACAAGCCATCGTCGCGGGTCGCGAAGCCCGGGAGCTTCACGATCACAAACAACTCCCCGGCCGTCGCCCCGGTCATGAATGCCGGAATGTCGAGATAGTCATCAACGCCGTCAAATCGCACCACCGGATGACTGTTGGCGACACCGCGGACTAACAATGGCCGCAGTGCGTCCAGGGACTGGGTGGCAGATTGGTGCGCACCACTTTGATCGCGCCACGCTGCGACCGCGCCGCTGCCGTCGAGGCTGATACCCGCATCGGCCCGCAGCCATAGGCGCAGCCCGGAGACGGTCGCGGGCATTTGCGAACCTTCGGCCACCTGAGGATTGGTGCCGTGCTGGTATTCCTGGAGGTTGGTCAGGCCGTCGCCGTCGGGATCGAGGTTGCGATCATTGACCAAGGGGTTGAGGCCGTGGGCGGTTTCCCATGCGTCAGACATGCCGTCGCTGTCGGCGTCCACGAAGAGCGGGTTGTCGAACGAGACAAACAACGCGTCGAACCCCGTCGTGGCCGTGGTGTGGCCGCCGAGGCTCAACGCGCCCAGGGCCGGGGACGTGTTGTGGAGAAAGCCGAGGTTGGATTTGATCATCTGTCCGTTATAATAAAGGTCCCATTTTTGGGCGATGTAGTCGGTGCGGACCGTGTACCGGTCCCAGGCGGTGGCCGAGCCCGAGCCGTCGAGCGCCGGGCCGGTCCCCGCGGAGAGCCATGTGCCGCCGCCGGCGCCGTTACCGTCAAACACCTGGATTAAGCCGGTGCCAGACGACCCGGTGAGGGCCACCTCGATGACCTCGGTTTCCAAGAACACGCCGGCATCGGGCGTCGCGGCGGCGGCCGGCAGGGCGAAGAGGTCGATGAACGTGACCTGCGGGGTGTTGCCGGTGAAGGCCCGCGTGGTGAACGACGCGACCGCGGCCGGCGGAATCGAGAGCGCCTGCAATCCGGCATAGACGGGGGTCGTGACGATGTTGGCCGAGCCGGTCACGCTCCAGCCGTTCTGGCCCTGCAACGGGCCGACCACGTAGCCCTCGTCGGGCTCGAAGTTGGCGATGAACGGCACGCCGTCGAACATGACGGTGATCGGTGGGCTCGGCGCCGACCAGTTGCCGCCAGCGTCGCGGGAACGGACCGTGCTGATGTAGGATGTGCCGGGGTTGAGGCCGGTGAGGTCAAGTGTGGGCACAGTGGTTGTGCCTTGGGAAACACCGTTCACAACTACCTCGTAGCCGGTCACCCCGGAACCGCCGGCGTCCCAGTTGAGCGTGAACCCGTTCGCGGTGACATGGCTGCTCGCGAGCCCGGTCGGCGGAGGCGGCGGGGTGTTAGCCGGAACGATCTGCCAGGTCAGGCTGGGGTTGGTGCCCGAGTAATTCCCGGTCGCCGTCGCCGTGGCGGTGTACGTGCCGACGGCGGTCGCACTCAACGTACCGCCGGTGGTGAAGGTCGCGCCGGAGGGCGCAGCGACGACGGAGGGGCCTTGCGCGGTGCCGTTGAACGTGAACGACGTGGCGCTGAGCGCGAACGTGGCCGGGATAAGCCCGATCGTATAGGTGCCGGCGTAAGTGATGACGTAGTTCGTGGTGCGGACGAGCGGCGCGGCGGCATTCACGATCGTGGCGGTGGTGATCCCGGAATAGCTGCCGACCGGGGCGCTGCTGGTTGGGGTAAAGGCAAAGGCGATGGTGTCACCCTCGCCCAGGCTGCCCGTGGTAATGCTCGCCGTGGCGCTGGTCGGGGCGGTGGTGCCGTCCCACGGTTTGGAGCCGCCGAGGGTGACCGTGATCGGGCGGACGGCGAAAGTGACCGTGAAGTTGGCCGTGATTGCCGACGCTTTGTAATCGATGTCGGCGGCGCGGAAGGCGCGGATCACAACCGTGCCCTTGCTGTTCGCCGTAACGCTGCCGGTAACGGGATCGATCGCCGCGTCTGCGGCGGTTGAGCCGGCACCGAGCGCCCAGACATAGGCGCCCGTGCCGAGTCCGCCACTCGCGGTTGCGGTGTAGGGTGTCCCGTAAGTGGCGGCGTGGCTGGAGGTGATAGTCACCGCGGTCTGCGCAGCCTGAGTGACCGTGAAGTTGCCCGCGTAGGTGAGGGCATAGCTGCCGGTGCGGTCGGTGGGCGCCGCCGGGTTCGCGATCGTCACCGCGGCGAGTCCCGGATACGCGCCCGCGTCCGGGCTGCTCGTGGGCGCAAACGCGAACCTGATGGTGTCGCCGGTTGCAAGCGTGCCCGCGGTCCGCGCGGCCTTGGCGCCGGTTGGGGCGGTCGTGCCGTCGTAAACCTTCGACCCGCGGAGTGTCACCGTGATCGGACGCGGGGCGACCGTGACGGTGAAATCGGTGCTGGCGGGTGACGCGTCATAGTTGGCGTCCGCAGCGCGTTGGACGTTGATGACGACGGTGCCTGTGCTCAGGGCGGTGATGACTCGGGAACTGGCGTTGATGGCGGCACCGCTCGCGGTGCTGCCGGCGCCCAACGCCCAGATGAGGGCGCCCGTGCCCGGGCCGCCGGTGGCTGACGCCTTGTAGGCCGTGCCGTAGGTGGCGGCGTTCGACGAAGTGATGGCGGGCGCGGCTTGGGCGGCCTTGGTGATGACGTAGGCGCCCGCGTAAATGATGGCATAGCTGGTGGTGCGCGTTGCGGGTGCGGTGGCGTTCGAAATCACCGGGGTCGCGAGCTTGAGGTAGCTGCCGGGTTTCGCGCTCGAGGCGGGAGCGTAGGTGAAGGCGACGCTGTCGCCGGGGGCGAGCGTACCCGCCGTGATCGCAGCGGTTGTCCCGGTCGAAGTGGTGGTGCCGTCGTAGGCCTTTGTGCCGCCGAGCGTCACCGTGATCGGCCGGGTCGTAAGCATCACCAGGAAGTTCGCGCTGAACGGCGACGGATTGTAGGTGGCGTCGCCGGTGCGCTGCACCTTGATGCCGACCTTGCCCGAAGTGTTCGCCGTGATGACACCTGAGACAGGATCGATGGCCGCGCCTGCGGCGGTGCTGCCGGTGCCCAGCGCCCAGATCAGGCTGCCGGTGCCGGCGCCACCGGTGGCAGTCGCCGAGTAGAGATTACCATAGGTGGCACTGAGCGGGGACGTGATCGCAGGTGCCGTCTGGTTGGCTTTGCGGGTGGTGACGGCCAGCGGACTGCTCCACGCCGAGACGTTTCCCGCTGCGTCGTGGGCGCGGACCGTCATCGCGTAGTTGGTCGCGGGTGTAAGCCCGGCCACGGCCAGGCTCGTCGTGGTCACCGCACCCAAGACGGTGGCGTCCCGCTGAACGTCGTACCCCGTCACCTTGACGTTGTCGGTCGAGGCCGTCCACTTGAGCGTAAAGCCGGTCGTGGTCACGGCGCTGGCGACCAACCCGCCCGGGACGGCGGGCGGCGCCACGTCCGCAGCGAAGACCGCGGCAAAACCCAAGCCAAGCCAGAGTGGCACAACCGCGAGACTGCGGGCGGGATTCATGTCCGTGAGGGGTGGCGGTTGGTAGGTAGCTCCTGAAGACTTTGGGCAGGAGAGGTCGCTTCCTGATGAGAAACCGCGCCCGCTTACCGACCGCTCACAATCCATTCGTCTTCCGGCCTTCCGGCAGACTGGTTTCGAGGTGAAAACCAACCGGTCTTTCGGCAGAAAGTTAACCGGCAGGACGATGTTCGGCTTGAACCGACCCTCCACGTCCTCTCCATCCAAACCAAACTGCCCGCCGTGTTCTTTCTGCAAAGATAGTCAGGGTTGCCCCTCCCCCTAGCCGGAGAAAAAATTCGGACAGCATGGTCCTGGCACGCCAAAGGCAGTCTGACGTGACCCCCTGAGCGGCGCTCTTTGCAAGCGCACGGGTCGGTCAAGCTACCGGAAACTGGAGATAAAATTGTGTCCTGTGGATTTCATTCTCCAGGGAAGGAATTGAAACTGGCTCCGCCACTGAAGTGCCGAACATCGGTGCGACGTTTTATGCTTTCACCGCCACCGTAATCAACTTGTGGGCACAAGGGCGTGACCGGCTTTTGCCCCGATGCCGTGTTTCGCGGTGGATTGCCCCACCACAGGCCGCATGAGCGGCGGTCCGATTTTCGACCGCGAGGGCCGCCTGATCGAGATGTTGTCGACTAGGGAAGATAGAACGGACCATGAACCGCCTCCCTGCAGGATGTTGGAAGCGATTTGGCCTGGGGCGGGGCAGCACACCACCCCAGCCAGCTCGCCCGTTTCCAATGGCGTGAGGTAACAGGCAAGGAACATTCGCCTCCTCCAAACAGCATAAAACCCGCTCTCCCTAGAGGGGAAACGGGTTCTAAAACTGGCGGGATGGACGGGACTCGAACCCGCGACCTTCTGCGTGACAGGCAGACG
>Ga0209829_10004142_pt1 | contig 10317 bp, 7 predicted proteins | sample C_140205_EF_Meta_FD_187311 | JGI IMG/M metagenome (GOLD analysis project Ga0209829, IMG submission 187311) | Freshwater microbial communities from Lake Croche, Canada to study carbon cycling - C_140205_EF_MetaG (SPAdes) (version 2) | ecosystem: Environmental > Aquatic > Freshwater > Lake... | reverse complement strand
ATCCGCGACGCCGCTGTTGAGGTTGGCCCTACGCTGTTCTATTCGCTGTTAGTCATTACCGTGTCTTTTCTCCCGGTTTTCACCCTCCAGGCCCAGGAAGGCCGCCTCTTCAAACCGCTGGCCTTCACCAAAACCTACTCCATGGGTGCGGCGGCACTGCTCTCCATCACGCTGGCCCCAGTCCTCATGGGTTATTTCATCCGCGGGAAAATCCCGGCGGAGGAGAAAAACCCCCTCAATCGTCTGCTTGTCTGGCTCTACCACCCGATGATTGATTTCGTCATCAAATGGCGCTGGCCGGTCGTCTTCACCGCCGCTGGAATGATCGTCTGGGTGTTCTTACCGTCGAACTATCTAACCAACCACTTCCTGCCCGATGGCACAGCCAAGAAATGGGCGTTGAACGCCGGGAGATTATTCCCCTATCAGAACATCGGCACGGAGTTCATGCCGCCGCTCTACGAAGGCGACATCCTCTACATGCCCACCACCTTCCCCGGCATCTCACCCACGAAAGCACGCGAAATTCTCCAGACCACCGACAAGATCATCCGCAGTTTTCCGGAGGTGCATCATGTGTTTGGTAAAGTCGGGCGCGCCGAGAGTGCCACCGATCCCGCGCCTTTCGACATGATCGAGACCACCATCATGCTCAAGCCCGAAGAAGAGTGGCCGGTGGTGGATATCAAAGACGACGCGGGCAAGATCACCGCCCACCGCCGGCGCACGCCCGACGAGCTTACCGACACGATGAACGCCGCCGTGCAAATTCCGGGACTGAACAATGCCTGGACCATGCCTATCAAAACCCGGACCGACATGCTGGCCACCGGCATCAAGACCCCCGTCGGCATCAAGGTCGCCGGACCCGATCTTGCCGAACTGGAGCGCGTGGCTTCGGAGATTGAGGCGGTGGTTAAGGCCGTCCCGGGGACGCTCAGCGCGTTTGCCGAACGAACCATGGGCGGCAATTACATCCAGTTCAATATCGACCGCGACGCTATCGCTCGCTATGGCTTAACCATTGGCGACGTCCAAGATGTGCTCGAAGTAGCCCTGGGAGGCATGCCCTTAACTACCACGGTGGAAGGACTCGAACGCTATACAATCAATCTGCGCTACAGTCGTGATTTCCGGGAAAACCTGGGGGCGCTGCGGGAAATTGTCGTGCCTACTCGCACCGGAGCCCAGATCCCTCTTGGCCAACTCGCTAAAATCGAGACCGTGCATGCCCCGATGGGCGTCAAAAGCGAGGCGGCGATTCCCAATGCCTGGATTTATGTGGATGTCAAAGGCGTCGACATCGGCACCTACATACAAAGGGCCATGGCCGCTGTGAACGATGCCGTCGCCAAAGGCACCATCAAGCTTCCCAGCGGATACAGCATCTTCTGGAGCGGCCAGTACGAATATATGCAACGTGCGCAACAGCGGCTGATGATCGTGGTGCCGCTCACGCTCCTCCTGATCATCCTGATCATCTATCTAAATACGCGCTCCGCCATCAAAACCGCCATTGTTCTTTTGGCTGTGCCATTCTCGCTGGTGGGTGCCGTCGGCATCCTTGCCATACTCCACTACAACCTAAGCGTTGCGGTGTGGGTTGGTATCATCGCCTTGGCCGGTCTCGACGCCGAGACGGGCGTGGTCATGCTCCTGTACCTCGACCTTGCCTTCGACGATTGGAAGAAGAGGGGGGAAATGCGCAACGTAACCGACCTCCGTGATGCTATTTATCATGGTGCCGTCAAGCGTGTCCGACCGAAGGCCATGACCGCCTGTGTCATTATCGGCGGCTTGGCCCCGATCCTATGGAGCCAGGGTACCGGTGCCGACGTGATGAAACGCATTGCGACGCCAATGGTCGGTGGCGTCGTCACCTCCACCATCATGGAACTGCTGGTCTATCCGGCCATCTACTTCCTATGGCGCTCACACAGTCTCAAGCGCTTGCAGTCTAACGGACAGCCTGATGTCGAGCCTGCCCAGATTCCGCTTCAAACATAAGCACTGGTATCGGCGGGAAAAAATCGGGTGGCGGCGGCATAGAAGGTCGGTATGACCTGATCGTTCAGGTCGGGTTTCACCCTATGGAAAAAACAGCGTTGCAGGTGGAGAGTAAATCGATCCGCTGATTCGTCACAATTCGTTACGAACAGCCTTATTAGAAACACTACTATGAATCCATCAAAAAACGAAGCCATCGACCCGATCTGCGGAATGACCGTCGACCCAACCATCGCCATCCATGCCGAACGCGACGGCGAGACGTTCTATTTTTGCGGTGAGCACTGCCGTGAAAAGTTCCTATCCATGCCCGCCGGTACCAAGCCGGATGGAAAGTCTGGCTGCTGCTGTGGATGACAAGACCAGCAGCGCGAGGCACCAGGCCAGGCACCCTACTGTAAACAACAAGAATTATGAACATGATGAACCATTCTGACGTTTGGATGAGTGGCTGGTCGGGCGGCGGGATGTGGATTGGGACAACGATTGGCATCGTGGTCGTGGTCCTGCTGGTCGTCCTGATCATCAAGTTGTCCAGGAGATAATCGGGCATCCCAAATCCGCTATTGAAACGTACAAGGATGTCCTCAATAGAATAAAACCTATGGTCAAAGATCCGATTTTCGGCATGATGGTCGACGAGGCGACATCGATCCACGCTGAACGTGACGGCCAGACGTTCTACTTTTGCAGCGAGCACTGCCGGAAAAAGTTTCTGTCAGCGCCGGCCACCGCCAAGCCCGAGGAAAAGCCGCAAGGCAAAGTCATCTACACCTGCCCGATGCACCCGGAAGTGCAGCAGGATCATCCGGGGAGTTGTCCCAAGTGTGGCATGGCGCTGGAACCGATGACCGCGTCTGCGGGCACGAATGAAGGAGAAAACGCCGAACTCCAGGACATGACCCGGCGCTTCTGGATTGGGGCGACACTTGCTTTGCCCGTGTTCATCCTTTCCATGGCGCACATGATCCCGCCGCTTGGCAGGCAACCTTGGGTCCATGGTGATGTTTCGCGGTGGACACAATTTGCGCTCAGTACGCCAGTGGTCTGCTGGGCGGGTTGGCCATTCTTTCAGCGCGGCTGGCGTTCCATGATCAGCCGCCATCTCAATATGTTCACGCTGATCGCCATCGGCGTGGGCGCGGCGTTCGTCTTCAGCGCCGTCGCGATGCTGCTGCCTAACATCTTTCCGGCCACAATGCTCCATGAGGGCAGGGTGGATCTCTACTTTGAGGCCGCCGCGATGGTCACCGTGTTGGTGCTGCTCGGTCAGGTGCTCGAACTCCGGGCCCGCAGCCGGACCGGCAGCGCCATCAAGGCTTTGCTTAATCTGGCCCCACCCACCGCACGACTCATCGCGGATGGCGGTGACAAGGAAGTGCCGCTGGACCAAGTAAAAGTTGGTGACCGGATGCGAGTCGTCCCCGGCGACAAAGTGCCGGTGGATGGCGTGTTAGAAGAAGGTCACTCCAGCGTGGAGGAATCCATGGTCACCGGTGAACCGCTCCCGGTGGAAAAAGCCGTCGGCGACAAAGTCACGGGCGGCACCGTCAATGGCACCGGCAGTTTTGTCATGCGTGCCGAACGGGTTGGCAACGACACCCTGCTAGGACAGATCGTGAACATGGTTGCCGAAGCTCAACGCAGTCGTGCCCCCATCCAAGGACTAGCCGACAAGGTCGCGGGTATTTTTGTGCCGGCAGTGCTCGCGGTATCGGTGCTCACCTTCGGGGTATGGTTCTGGTTCGGGCCGGAACCAAGGCTTGCCCACGCCATCATCAACGCGGTCGCGGTACTGATCATTGCCTGCCCCTGCGCCCTTGGTTTGGCGACGCCGATGTCCATCATGGTGGGTGTGGGACGCGGTGCCCAGGCGGGAGTGCTCGTTAAAAACGCCGAGGCTCTCGAACGGATGGAAAAAGTCACCACCCTCGTGGTGGACAAGACCGGCACGCTCACCGAGGGCAAGCCCAAGCTCATGGATGTCCTGCCCGCCGACGGCATCGACGCGAAGGATTTCCTGCATCTCGCAGCCTCGTTAGAGAAAAACAGTGAACACCCACTCGCTGCCGCCATTGTCCAGGGAGCGAAAGATCAGAGCATCCCCCTCGAAGACGCAAAAGACTTTCGCTCCGTGACGGCAGGCGGGGTTGCAGGCACTGTCTCGGGTCGTTCCGTGATTGTCGGGAAACCCGATTTCCTGCGGGATGAAAAGGTCACCGGCTTGGAGACACTCGAAGCGGCAGCGATCAAACTTCAAGATGAAGGAAAGACCGCGATGTTTGTCGCCATCGATGGCAAACCGGCTGGCATCCTCGCCGTGGCCGACCCGGTTAAAGCCACCACCGCCGAAGCCATCAAGGATCTGCACTCGCTTGGTTTGAAACTCGTCATGCTCACTGGCGACAACCGCCGCACCGCTGCTGCGGTGGCCAAACAACTCGGTCTCGATGAGGTGGAAGCTGAGATTGAACCCGCCGGGAAAGTCGCCCATATCAAGAAGCTGCGCGCCGCGGGCAAGCACGTCGCGATGGCTGGTGATGGCATCAACGATGCCCCGGCCCTGAGTGAAGCTGAAGTCGGCATCGCCATGGGCACCGGCACGGACGTGGCCATGCAAAGCGCGGGCATCACCCTGGTGAACGGCGATCTTCGTGGCATCGCCCAGGCCATCCGGCTTAGTCGCGCCACGATGAGCAACATCCGCCAGAACCTCGTCTTCGCCTTCGTCTACAACTCGCTCGGCATCCCCATCGCGGCGGGCGTGCTCTATCCGTTTTTCGGCCTGCTGCTCAGCCCGATCATTGCCGGTGCCGCAATGAGCCTGAGTTCAGTGTCGGTAATCTCCAACGCGCTGCGCCTGCATCACGCGAAATTGTGAACCACAATTCACCTTGATGCCCTCACACCAAGGTGTTTTGAAATCGTGACGCGCTTCGGTGTTTGGTGGCCATGATGGACCGCTCTCACGGGCCGGCATTTGCGTGATACAATTTCTCTGTCCCCATGTACAACAGCCAGGTCTTGGTGCCTTGGAGCACACCGAGTTTGCCACCTTGGAAGCGCGCAGCGTGGCGTTCCGGAACAATCCCGTCGCCGCCGGCCTCCACCCCCACCATGCGCACGTTGGCATCGTCGAGGAACGGGTGAAACAAGCCGATGGCATTCGAGCCACCGCCGACGCAGGCGACTAGCAAGTCGGGCAGACGGCCCTCTTTTTCGAGGATCTGGCGCCGCGCCTCGACCCCGATGACCCGATGAAAATCCCGCACGATCATCGGAAATGGATGCGCGCCGAGCGCCGAGCCGAGAATGTAGTGGGTGTGATCGACGCTGCCCACCCAATCGCGCATCGCTTCGTTGACCGCCTCCTTGAGAGTCGCTTGGCCGGCGGTGACGGCGCGGACCTCCGCGCCCATCAGACGCATGCGCGCTACGTTGAGCGCTTGGCGCTCCATATCAACCTTGCCCATGTAAATAATACATTCCATGCCAAAGCGGGCGCACACCGTGGCGGTAGCTACGCCGTGTTGGCCGGCCCCGGTCTCGGCGATGATGCGTTTCTTACCTAAGCGTTTGGCGAGAAGGATTTGGCCGATGGCATTGTTGATTTTGTGGGCACCGGTGTGTAGCAGATCCTCGCGCTTCAGATAGATTTTAGCCCCGCCGAGTGCATCGGTCCAGCGCTTGGCAAAATACAGCGGGGTGGGCCGACCGGCGTAGTTGGCGAGCAGATCAGCGAGTTCAGCCTGGAATGCCGGATCGGCTTTGGCTACGGCGTAGGCTGCGGCCAACTCCTGCAGCGGGGCCATCAGGGTTTCCGGGGCCGGACTATTTTCTCTGTCCCCATCGCTACAGGTTAATCCAGCAAATACCTCGACGCCTGCTCGACGTCCTTGTCGCCGCGGCCGGATAGATTGGCGATGAGGATGGCGTCGCGGGGCAGGGTTGGTGCCAGTTTGATCACCCCCGCCATGGCGTGAGCACTTTCGAGGGCGGGCAGGATGCCCTCGGTATGGGCCAATTCCTTGAAGGCGGCGAGGGCTTCGGTGTCGGTGGCGTAGGTGTATTCCACGCGGCCGGCTTCCTGTAAATATGCATGTTCTGGGCCCACCGCGGCGTAGTCGAGTCCGGCGGAGATGGAGTGGGTAAGTTCGATTTGACCATCGGCGTCGGCTAACAGCCAGGTCTTGGTGCCTTGGAGCACACCGAGTTTGCCACCTTGGAAGCGCGCAGCGTGGCGTTCCGGAACAATCCCGTCGCCGCCGGCCTCCACCCCCACCATGCGCACGTTGGCATCGTCGAGGAACGGGTGAAACAAGCCGATGGCATTCGAGCCACCGCCGACGCAGGCGACTAGCAAGTCGGGCAGACGGCCCTCTTTTTCGAGGATCTGGCGCCGCGCCTCGACCCCGATGACCCGATGAAAATCCCGCACGATCATCGGAAATGGATGCGCGCCGAGCGCCGAGCCGAGAATGTAGTGGGTGTGATCGACGCTGCCCACCCAATCGCGCATCGCTTCGTTGACCGCCTCCTTGAGAGTCGCTTGGCCGGCGGTGACGGCGCGGACCTCCGCGCCCATCAGACGCATGCGCGCTACGTTGAGCGCTTGGCGCTCCATATCAACCTTGCCCATGTAAATAATACATTCCATGCCAAAGCGGGCGCACACCGTGGCGGTAGCTACGCCGTGTTGGCCGGCCCCGGTCTCGGCGATGATGCGTTTCTTACCTAAGCGTTTGGCGAGAAGGATTTGGCCGATGGCATTGTTGATTTTGTGGGCACCGGTGTGTAGCAGATCCTCGCGCTTCAGATAGATTTTAGCCCCGCCGAGTGCATCGGTCCAGCGCTTGGCAAAATACAGCGGGGTGGGCCGACCGGCGTAGTTGGCGAGCAGATCAGCGAGTTCAGCCTGGAATGCCGGATCGGCTTTGGCTACGGCGTAGGCTGCGGCCAACTCCTGCAGCGGGGCCATCAGGGTTTCCGGGACAAACATGCCGCCGAAGCGGCCAAAATGACCCCTGGCATCGGGAAGAATCGCAGAGGTGGATAGGGCGGTGGTCATGGCTGAGCGCAGTTTTCTCCGGGGTGGCGGCAGTTTCAAGGGAAAATGCACGCCGCGACAACACATCTCATGCGCAGCGGCGGTCACAGACCGCCGCTACAATACCGGCCTTTCGGCGCTCCGGGGAGCGGGTGCCAGCGCCTTGTGCTGGCACCCTAACACACCAGCTCTACCAAGCGTCGGTGCGGAATGGCGATGCTGGGAGGCCGTCGCGGTTGTAGAGGTTGGCGCCGTCGGGATTCATCCGGAAGGCATAGCGCACGGCGACGGGCTCTTTCACCTCGGGGGAGGAAACCGTCACGGTTTTGCCATCGATGACCGCATCGGCCCAGACCCATTTCTTGTCGGCACCGGCGATGGCGAAGCTCTTGAGCTTCTCACCACTGGCTTCGGTAGTAGGGGCAACCCCGGATTTTTTGCCGACCATCAGGCCGGCGCCGGTGTGGTCAAATGCCAGACGTGCCTTGCCGCCCTCGATTTTGACTGCTTTGAACAAGGGGCCGGAGACTTCGAGGTTTTTCTGGCCGTAGTCGCGGGCGAGGGCCCAGCGGGCGAGGCGCATGCCCACGTCAAACTTGTTTTTCGGATGGATGTCGTCCTTCTCGGTGAGCGGCACGGTGTCGGTGATGACCGCCATGCCGGTGTTCGGAATAGTGAGCGACTTGGTTTGTGCCTCGCGCACTTTGGCCCAGCCATCGCCGCCGGCCGGGTCCGCGCTGACGGCTTGGAAACTGGCGAGCTGGACGAAATAGAACGGGAAATCCCCCTGTTTCCAGAGCTGGCGCCAGCCGCCGATGAGCGCGTGCATCTTGTCGTAGTAGGTATCGCCCTCGCCGCCGTTGCTTTCGCCTTGATACCACAGCGCGCCTTTGATCGGCAGTGGCAGGATCGGATGGAGCATGGCATTGTACATGCCGCACCAGCCTTCGCCGCCCGGATGGGGCGGAATGACGGGCGATGGGGTGATCTCGGCACCGCTGGCCAATTGCTTGCGCGTCAGAGCGATCCAGGCATCCAACTCGGTGAGCGCCTTGGGGAGCCGGGTGGTGTGATAGGTCTTGATGGCTTCCTGTCTGACTGTCATCTGGGGTTTGAGTTCAGCCACCATGGCGAGGCCTTCGGGGGCGACCCATGGTTCGATGTTGCAGCCACCCCAGTTGTTGTCGATGATGCCGATGGGCACGCCGGTTTTCTGGAGGATGTCGCGGGCGAAATAAAACCCGACGGCGGTGAAGCCAGGCGCGGTTTGCGGAGTACACACTTGCCACGTGCCGACGGAGGCATCCAAGGCTGGCACGCCCGCCTGCTCATGATTGAACTTGATGCGGCGGATCTTGGGCAGGTCGGCGGTCTTGATATCGGCCTCGGCACCGAGGCAACCGCCCAGACCCATCTCCATGTTGGATTGGCCGGAGCAAACCCAGAGGTCGCCCATGATCACATTTTTGAGGGTCAAAATATCGTTGCCTTGAATGGTTAGTTCAAGGTTTTCGCCGGTCTTGACGGCCGGCAGTTCCAGCGACCAGGTGCCGCCGGCGGAGGTCTTGGTCTTGGCAGATTTGCCTGCCAGCGTCACACTCACCGCCTCGCCGGGGTCGGCCCAACCCCATACATGCACCGGCATGTCGCGTTGCAACATCATGTCGTCGGTGAAAATTTTTGGCAGGCGCACGTTGGCGGTGGCTGGCAGAGCGGTGAGGGCGGCGGAGGCGCACAGGAGTGCGCGGAGGCCGTGGCGGGTAGCGGTGTTTGGTTTCATGTTAGTTTGGATAGAATCAGAGTTTGTAGAATTGTTCCCACTGTTTGCGTGGTGGCGGGCCGAGCAACAGGGCGTTGGCGACGGGATGATTGGTAATTTGTTTGGTGCTGCGATCGAACTTGAGCTGGGCATTGACGTGTTGGGCGATCACGCCTAACACCATGACCTGGCTGAGGGGGCCGGCGACGGCGAAGGACGAGCGGCAGGTTTCCTCACCCTTGCAGGCGAGGAGGAAGTTTTTGAAATGATTGGAGGGGCTTTTGGACACGGCGGGCAGCTTGGAAGCCATGTCCTTGGCCTTGGCCTCGGGGATGATTTCGAGAGTGGCGCCGTGGGTGCCACCCTTGAAAGTGAGGTCCTCGCCGTAAATCACCTTGCCCGGCGCGCTCGCCTTGGTGTCGATTTTACCGGCGGTGGGCGGTGGGATATTGCCATCCACCACCGCCTGGCCGAATTCATCGGGCAGCGGCGGTAGGTTTTTCACTCCGTCGTACCAAGTGAGGTCCAGAGCGGGCATGTGCTCGCGTTTGGGAAATTTGAAGCACAGGGTGGATGCTTGGGGGAAGAGGAAATCGCTTGGGCCGTCGGCCTTGAGCGAGTTAATTTCCTCGGGCAAGCCGAGGTGGAGAAACTCGTGGGCGGTATCGAAGATATGGGCACCCCAGTCGCCGAGCGCGCCGTTGCCAAAATCAAACCACGAGCGCCAGTCGCCGTTGATGTAGCCTTTGTTGTAGGCGTGGGATTGGGCAGTGCCCAGCCAGGTATCCCAATCGAGCGAGGCGGGGACCGGCTGTGCGGGCAGATAGCCGGCCACTTGCATGCCGTGCCAGCGGCGGCCGTTGTTCATGAAGGCGGTGATTTTGGTGACATTTTTGATGATGCCCGCCTCGGTCCACGCCTTGAACTGGAAATAATTGGCCTCTGAGTGGCCTTGATTGCCCATTTGCGCGGCCACCTTGTACTTTTTCTCCGCCTGCATCATCAGCTCCACCTCTTGGAACGTGTGGGCCATCGGCTTTTCCACGTACACGTGCTTGCCCATCGACATCGCCAGCATCGCGATGGGGAAGTGCGCAAAGTCGGGCACCCCGATGCTCACCGCGTCGATGTCCTTGCCCATGGTTTCGAGCATCTTGCGGAAATCCTGGAACCGCGGCACATCGGGAAATTTCTTGAGGATTTCCAGGGTGTGCTCGGCTCCCATGTCCACGTCGCACAGCGCGACGATGGTGCACAGGCCGGTGGCATGCAGGGCATTGACATCGTCCTTGCCGCGGTTGCCGATGCCGCAACAGGCCAGGCGCACCTTGTCACCAGTAGGCGCTTTGGCACTGATCTTTTGCGATTGCGCAAACAGCGGCGTGGCCGCGACGAGGGAGCCGGCACCCGCACCAAGCATGCCTTTGAGAAAGCCACGGCGCTGGAACAGGGAGCACAACGGTGACTGGTTTGGATTTGACTGCATGATTTTTTACGGAGGGAT
>Ga0209829_10004140_pt1 | contig 10319 bp, 6 predicted proteins | sample C_140205_EF_Meta_FD_187311 | JGI IMG/M metagenome (GOLD analysis project Ga0209829, IMG submission 187311) | Freshwater microbial communities from Lake Croche, Canada to study carbon cycling - C_140205_EF_MetaG (SPAdes) (version 2) | ecosystem: Environmental > Aquatic > Freshwater > Lake... | reverse complement strand
TTGTTCGTGCCAATATTCAATTACTAGGAAAAGAAAATACATATACCATTACTACAGCGCATCAACCTAATTTGTTTACGGGACCTTTGTATTTTTTTTATAAAATTATTCAAGCCATTCAATTGGCTGCCGAATTAAAAAAACAATTCCCAGAAAATAATTTTGTACCGGTATATTATATGGGATCTGAAGATGCCGATATTGCCGAAGTAGGCAGCTTTACTATAGGGGGCGTTACGCATCAGTGGAATACCAATCAAAAGGGTGCTATTGGAAAAATGAAGGTAGACGATGGATTATTACAATTATTACAAAATATAGAGGGTTACTGGGCGGTAAAGCCAGCAGGTAAAGAAGCTTTAGCAACTTTAAAAGAAGCTTATCAAAAGGGGAATAGCATCATAGAAGCCACTTTACATTTAGTACATGCTTATTTTGGGAAATATGGATTGGTAGTAGTGCAGCCAGACGATGCAGCATTAAAATCATTATTTACCAATGTGATGGAAAAAGAGTTGGTGAGTCAATTTTCCCACAAAGCCATACAGCCTACTTTAAAAAAATTAAGTGCCAGTTATCATGTGCAGTCAGAAGGGCGCGAATTGAATTTATTTTATTTAAAGGATGATTTACGCGCACGAATCGAATTAAAAGGGGAAGTATATAATATAGTTGATACCAATATTAATTTCACACAGGCCGAAATTTTAAAAGAGCTAAAAGACCATCCAGAAAGGTTTAGCCCAAATGTAATTTTAAGAGGGGTGTATCAGGAAACTATTTTACCAGGGGTTGTATTTATTGGTGGTGGAGGCGAACTGGCTTATTGGATGGAGCTAAAAAATGTTTTTGAAGAAGTAGGGGTGCATTATCCAGTATTGCAATTGCGTAATTCCTTTTTATTTATAAAGGAGAAGCAATGCAGCCAATGGAATTCACTTGAATTTGAGCTGGAAGAACTATTTAAAACCACCTTAGATTTAGAAATAGCTTTTGTTAAAAAACAAGCCAAAGAAAATTTGGCCTTAACCGAACATATTGCGTCCTTGAATAAATTATACGAATCCATTCAGCAGGATGTAATTAAGATTGATGCTTCCTTGGGGGATCATGCATTAAATTTATCTATACAGGCGCAAAAAAAGCTAACATTATTAGAAAAGAAAATGGTTCGTGCCGAAAAAAGAAAGCAACATACCTCTATCAATAGAATTCATACTATTAAAGCCGAATTATTTCCCAATAATAGTTTACAAGAAAGGGTAGAGAATTTTTCAGAATGGGTAGGGGTATTTGATTGGGCTTGGGTAGTAGCCATCATGGAAAATTCAACAAAGATTCAATCGGGCTTTACAATTATTGCTATTGAGTCATAGCGGCAGCAAGCTTAATCCTAATTTTAAACGGGAATTGATTATTTATTATCAAATTCATTGTTCCAAGTAGCTTTCATATTTTCTACTTTAATCATCACTTCCGATTCTAAATTTAATTTGTAGGCGTCCATCGCTGCACCAATTTTAGCATCCGAACTCCCAATAATTTGGGCAGCCAATAAACCTGCATTTTTAGCGCCATTCAAGGCAACAGTAGCAACAGGAACGCCACCTGGCATTTGCAAAATGGATAATATACTATCCCATCCTTCCGCCGAATTTGCCGATTTAATAGGAACTCCAATAACGGGTAAGCTAGTAAGCGAAGCAACCATACCAGGCAAATGAGCTGCGCCACCGGCTCCAGCAATAATTACTTTCAAGCCTCTAGTGCGGGCAGTTTTTGCATAGTCTACTAAACGATCAGGAGTACGGTGTGCCGAAACAATCGTTAATTCAAATGGGATATTGATTGCTTTTAAAGCATCTGCAGCAGCCTGCATGATGTTTAAGTCACTGTCGCTTCCCATGATAATACCAACTAATGCAGGTGTAGACATAATTGAAATTTGATGCAAGTTAAATTAAACTTCTATTTTTATATAATATTTTTCTATTATTGGTTGATTCAGCTGCTTATTCCTTTATTAAATAGCCTGCAATAGCGCCCATCACTGGGTTGGCCTTTGCTGCCGTAATTTTCACTTTAATGCATTTGGCTGTCACTGTAGGAAACTGAATTATTTTTTTTCGTCCAATGGTTGTGCTGGCTGCAATCTTTTTTAAACTATTTTCATTATCGCCTGCTTCAATTTCAAAGCTGATGACTCTTTGTCCAAATTTAATTTGTTCTTGCAATTGTAGGGTATTAAAAGTAGCCGCTTGAGTTAAACAAATCTCCATTTCATTGCCATGATTTTTAATTACTGCATCTTTCAATACATTGGTTTTGAAAGCAGCGTCACGCAATTTTTTAAAATTCATCAATGCAGCAGAATCTACAGATGAAATTAAACCTTTACGATTAGGAGGTACATTCAATAAAAAATTTCCCCCTCTGCCTACATTTTTTAAATATAAATTAAATAATTGCTTGTCTGTTTTAACAGTCTTGTCTTCTTCTTCATGGTAAAACCAACCTTTTCGAATGGATACATCTGCTTCACCAGGAATCCATGCTTTACCATTAATATTACCCCTATTTAAAGAATCGGTGGATGGTCCACCTGCTCCTCTGCTAAATCCTACGGTATCTAATAAGTTCCAATTGGTTTCATTAATAATTCCATCTTCATTTCCAATCCAACGGATATGGGGTCCGATATCACTAAATATTACTAAATGAGATTGATAGGACAATGCAGAATCTTGGAAGCGTTTGAAATCATACACTTGTTTTTTCCCATTAGGTCCTTCGCCATTAGCGCCGTCCCACCACAATTCAAAAAATTTACCGTAACCTGTTAATAATTCTTTCATGGTTTGAATGTAAATATCATTATAAGCAGGTGTTCCATATTGAGGATGGTTTCTGTCCCATGGTGAAATATATACACCCATTTCAATACCTGCTTTTTTACAAGCTTCCGATAACATTTTAATAACATCGCCTTTTCCATTCATCCACTTACTTTCTCTTACAGTATGCGTACTAAATTTACTAGGCCACAAACAAAAGCCATCATGGTGTTTTGCTGTAATAATAATGCCTTTGGCACCGGAAGCCTTGGCAACACGGGCCCATTGATTACAGTCTATTTGTGTAGGATTAAATACATTAGGATCTTCACTACCTTTTCCCCATTCTAAATTCGTAAAAGTATTGGGTCCAAAATGCATAAATAAATAAAACTCTTTCTCCTGCCATGCCAATTGTTGCGGAGAAGGGGTTGGGCCAAATTTTTCTTGGGCTTTACTATTACTTATTGAAAGTATGGATAAAGTAAATAAAATAAAAATGATCGTTTTTTTGAATCTCATGTAACTTATTTTAATAATTTAAATAGCCGGTAATATTTTAGATGCCGTTTTGTAAATGAATTTATAATGAATTATTGATCAATGCTCTTTTGTATAACTGAATGGTGTTTTCTAATCCCAAATAAAGGGCGTCGCTTATTAAGGCGTGTCCAATACTTACTTCGTCAATAAAAGGAATCTGATGAATCAAATAAGGTAAATTAATTCTGTCTAAATCATGGCCCGCATTAATGCCGAGACCTAATTTTTTGGCTACACTGGCAGCTTTAATATAGGGGGCGATGGCTATTTCTTTTTTGCCTGCTGCAAATTGGGTGGCATACATTTCGGTATAGAGTTCAATTCGATCAGTTCCGGTAGATGCAGCAGCTTCTACCATTTTTTCAATGGGGTCCACAAAAATAGAAACCCGAATACCTGCATTTTTAAATACAGCTATGATATCTTTTAAATAAGCTTGTTCTGCAATGGTATCCCAACCATGATCACTAGTGAGCTGTCCCAAAGTATCAGGCACTAGGGTCACTTGATGCGGTTTATTGGCTAGTACTAATTGTACAAATTTTTCTTCCTTGGGGTTGCCTTCTATGTTGAACTCTGTGGTCACCATTGCACTTAAATCGTAAACATCTTGGTAGCGAATATGCCTTTCATCGGGACGGGGGTGAACGGTTATCCCTTCAGCGCCAAAACGCTCACAATCCTTGGCTACCTGAATTAAATTGGGGTTATCGCCACCTCGGCTATTTCTTAAAGTAGCAATCTTATTTATGTTTACACTTAAACGAGTCATAGGCGAATTTAAGTTATTTTTGTATCTCAAATATCAGAAATGGCTTATTCTAGTTTAGAGGCTTGTTTATTGGATTTAGAGCGTAACGGGCAGCTTTTGCGTATTAAAGAAGAGGTTGATCCTTATTTAGAAATGGCAGCCATTCATTTGCGCATTTTTGAACAAAAAGGACCCGCTATTCTATTTGAAAAAGTGAAGGGGTCTAAATTTAGAGCTGCTTCCAATATTTTTGGTACGCTAGCACGTAGTGAATTTATTTTTAGGGATACACTTCCTGCAGTAAAGCAATTGATTGATATAAAAATTAATCCATTAGCAGCGCTTCAACATCCTTTGAAATCTATGGCGGCTTTACCAGCAGCTATTAATGCTTTGCCTAATAAAAATCCTATTTCAAAACCAGTTTTGTTTGAAGAGATAAATATTAGTGATTTACCATTAATACATCATTGGCCCATGGATGGAGGTGCTTTTGTTACCCTGCCTCAGGTATATACCGAAGATGCAGACAAGCCAGGGATAGGAAATTCTAATTTAGGCATGTACCGCATTCAACTAAACGGGAATGATTATATTTTAAATAAAGAAATTGGATTGCATTATCAATTGCATCGTGGTATTGGGGTGCATCAAACCAAAGCCAACAATAAAGGTCTGCCTTTAAAAGTTAGTTGCTTTATTGGTGGGCCACCAGCACATTCGGTAGCTGCGGTGATGCCGCTACCCGAGGGGATGAGTGAAATGAATTTTGCCGGAGTGTTGGCAGGAAAGCGTTTTGCTTATACTTATATAGATGGATTTTGTGTGAGCACTGATGCTGATTTTGTAATTACAGGCGAAGTGTATCCTGGAGAAAATAAACCGGAAGGTCCTTTTGGAGATCATCTAGGCTATTATAGTTTACAACATCCATTCCCAGTAATGAAAGTGCATAAAGTATATGCGCGTAAAAATGCAATTTGGGCATTCACTGTGGTAGGTAGGCCGCCACAGGAAGATACTAGCTTTGGTCAATTAATACATGCTATTACAGGATCTGCCGTGTCCAATGAAATACCTGGATTAAAAGAAGTACATGCCGTAGATGCTGCTGGGGTTCATCCTTTATTATTGGCTATTGGAAGTGAAAGATATACGCCGTATTTGGAAAATAAAAAACCAGCCGAAATTTTAACCATTGCTAATCATATTTTAGGAACGGGTCAATTAAGTTTGGCCAAATTTGTTTGGATTACTGCAGAATCATCTAAAAATAAAAATGCGTCTTCAACTACTTCTAAAGAATTAAAATTAGATGTTAATAAAGTGCCTGAGTTTTTACAGTATATGTTATCAAGAATGGATTTTTCGACCGACCTGCATTTTTATACCAATACTACCATGGATACTTTAGATTATTCTGGAGATGGTTTAAATAGTGGATCAAAATTAGTATTAGCCGCTTATGGAGAGGTACGTAGAAACTTAGCAACCAGCATTCCATCAGCGATTAATGAATTAAATGCCCATGCACAATTAATTATGCCAGGGGTGATTGCTTTAAATGCTAGTGCAGTTTCAATTCAATCCATTCAAGATAAATTAAAAGCATTAGGCGCTTCTCTTTTAGAAACCGATGGTGTTGCAATGCTTATCATAACCGAAGATGCCCATTGGATGGCTGCTGAGTTTACTAATTTTATTTGGGCCACTTTTACCAGAACCAATCCAGCGAAAGATATAGAAGGGGTAGATAGTTTTATTTCCAATAAACATTGGGGATGTAAAGGACCGTTAATTTTTGATGCCACTATTAAAAAGCATCATGCACCTGCTGTTGTAAAAGAGGCGTCTGTTGAAAAAAGGGTAGATGCTATTTTAGAAAAGTATGGATATTAATGTTTGTAGCATTTACTATTACCGCACTAATATAATTTTTGTGATACTACTTTACTTTTAATACTAGGCAACTTCTATCCAAGTATGATCGGCTAATAATTTTACCGTAGCAATAAAGCCTGCAAAGGGTCCTGAGCCGCCACCCCATTCACTTGGAGCTACTAATGATAAAACATGGGATCCGTCTGTTTTTTCATATACATGATAAACTTGTCCAATTTGTGGCTTGAAAGTTATTTTAGCTTCATAAATCATTAAGCTTAATTCTTTGCGCTTTCTAATTTCCTGCGCTTGTCTTGCTAATAACTCAATTTGTTCCTTAATTTGGTTTAATTGCATATTGGTTTGATCCTCCATTGCAGACAATGCCTTGTGTTTAATAACCCCTTCTTTGGTAGGTCTAATAGCCACACTTCCTGCCGAAGAAGCATAAGGTAAAACACTTAATTGCTTATGATAAATCTCGATATTTTTAAAAGCGTCTCCATTATCTTTAAATCCAAACTGGGTAACTTTTAAAAATCCATTGGCTAATATCTCATGTACAACTTTTAGTACTTCTTTATCGTCCTTATTAAATTGAACGGTTAAGCAGGAGGCGTTATTTACCTCTGCGATAACATGGTCGGCTAATAAAAGATTATCAAATGATTGTGCTATACCATTAGGGATAACACTGTACTGCGCATAAAAGGCTTCGTTTTCAATATTGACCCAATTATGACTAAAGCTAAGGGCATGAGCATTTTGAATGCTCTCAATTTTATAATTACCCGATTTGGGAACTATCTGATATTCAAATTCACTTTTTTCTGGAAATAATTGCCAGCTGGCTAAAAAATTATAAGCTATCACCATATCTCTATAACAAATAGGGGTCAGAAAAGTTGACTAAAATTAATTTATTTGAACAAAATCGGGCTTACTAATAATGCTTGAATTGTATTTATATCTAATGTTGGTGAGTAAGCTTAAATTCCAGGGGCTTAAAAGCTTATTGGTTCTTGGAAAATAAAATCCTTTTAACTCAATGGTGCCAAAAATTAGGTATTCATTTCTTACTCTTATCCCTGTTCCAATAGAAGAGTAAATATCGCCAGATCTTATTGGACTCCCAACTGTCCTTAGGTAAGTAATATTTCCAAATGCAAATGGGGAGGTCCTAAATCCATAAAATGACCTTGAGTTATACCAAACCGATTCCCAGTTAGCAGTAATTCTGGTGCCTCCATAAATACGTTCTTTATTGAGTTGAGGAATGCCATAATTACTATTAATGAGTAAGGCCTCGTTAAATTTATTTTTAAGGGTTTCTGTAAAACTTAAATTTAAGATAGACCGATACTTGTAACCGCTTTCTAAATAATGAAGTTTGCTAATTTGTTCCAGGCTTGCTAAAAACCTGACATCTTGTAATTGATGATTGTCATAACTAGTACCACTGCTTATATTAATATGTCTAAAACTTTCATCAGGGAACATTTTATAGGATTCTATTTGAATACCTAGATAGGGTAATGGGGTTAATTCTCTTTTATACTCACCTGCGGTAATTACCAGGGATTTTCCTGTGGGTAAATCTTCATTTCGACCAAACCCATATAAGTATTGAGTTCTAATTATTTTTTGTTTGAATAATGTAAAAGAACTTAGGTAAGCTTGAATGTTTTGGAAGTTTCTATCAAATTGTGATAAATAATCTAAAGGCCTTTCTTTATAGATATTTTCTAAATAACGCAATTGAATAAAATAATGCGGGTTGTTACTTTCAAAAGATTGATTCCGGCTAAATATTTGATAGCCAATCCAAGCATCAAAATGTTTTAAATTGTAATTATAGGTGCTGTTGTATAAAGAATCGGACCATTTATTAGGAAATACATTTTTATTACTTGCGTTGTTCCATTCGAATCCCCAAATCCATTTACTTTTTGGTGTAAGCAAAGGGCGATTCCCTTTTATATAAATTTTAGATGCAGATAAATCTCCATTCGATTCATTCGGTGAAAATGATTGGGCGCCCAATGAAATATCTGTAAAACTTCCTTGAATATTTCTATTGATGTAATCAAAGCCCCAGCCAGTTTTAGCTTCTCTAAATTTGTCAAAATTGTGACTGATGTTAAAAGCGTTGCCACCATCATTGGCATTTTCGGTACTAAAAGTGGCTTTATATGAGTCTTCATTTCTTATTTCAAAGCTTCCGCCAAAAGGGAAGATGTCTTTGGTAATAATATACAAATCAACTTGATTAGAGTCTTCGACAGATGGGGATGTAAGAATTCGAGCATCTTGGATATAGGGTAAATCTCTTAACCACTTTTCATTGTAGGCAATGGTCAGTGGGTCTAAAAGTTCATACTCGTGAATAAACAAGTTTTTTCTAATAATATTTTCACTTGTTTTATTATGTAGCTTATCTGCAAATTTGGTTAAAGCATCATTTTTTAGTCTATTGGGATTATTAATGCTAGATCCAAAATGTTTTTGTTCAATTTGTATAGTATTAATTTTTTTTCCTTCAAAACTAGCTACCGACTTCATGTACCTACTAATGGCAATATTGGTGGAGTCAATTAAAGAGTTAGGCTTGCCTTTAAAAATTTTTACTATTTTTTGTAAGGTGCCAGTGTCTTTGGATAAGGCTATATTTTTATCTATACCTTTTAATTGAGCCCCTGCGTTTAAACTAAAGCAAAATAATAGTAGAGTGTGTAAGCATTTATAAAGGGATTGATTCATTTGGCTAAGATATAAGTGCTATTATTTTTCTTTGTCCAGGTAAATAAAATCGGTTTGAGCTAAGTATAGATCGAGTAGCATATGGATTTTTATATTTGCGCTGGAAAAATGCAGCCTAAATAAGTTGCTTAAAGATACTAAAAATATACCTGCATAAAAAAGCCGTTCCGAAGATTCGGAACGGCTAGGGGAATTTTAATCTTATTTTAGCTACCTGCTTTGGCTAGTAGCAAAATTAGCTTAGTATCTATAAGCATCAGACTTAAACGGCCCTGCTTTAGGGATGCCTAAGTAAGCTGCTTGCTCAGTAGTTAATTCGTCTAGTTCGGCACCTACTTTAGCTAAGTGTAAACGAGCTACCTTCTCATCTAAATGTTTAGGTAAAACGTATACTTTGTTTTCGTAGTTTTTATGGTTGGTCCATAATTCAATTTGAGCTAAGGTTTGGTTAGAGAAAGAGTTACTCATTACAAAACTAGGGTGACCAGTAGCACAACCTAAGTTTACTAAACGGCCTTCTGCTAAAATAATAACATCTTTGCCTTCGATATTGTACAAATCAACTTGTGGTTTAATAGTATCTTTTGTATGACCATAATTTTTATTCAACCAAGCCATATCAATTTCAATATCAAAGTGACCAATATTACAAACAATCGCTTTGTCTTTCATCAATCTGAAATGTTTTTCGTTAATCAAATCACGACAACCAGATGCAGTAACAATGATGTCTGCCTCTTTTACTGCGTCAATCATTTTCCTTACTTCAAATCCATCCATAGCAGCTTGCAAAGCACAGATAGGATCAATCTCAGTTACCATTACACGGCAACCAGCACCACGAAGGGATGCGGCAGATCCTTTTCCTACATCTCCGTAAGAACCAACTACAGCTACTTTACCAGCCATCATAACATCAGTAGCACGACGAATCGCATCTACCAATGATTCTTGACAACCATATTTATTATCAAACTTAGATTTTGTAACTGAATCGTTTACGTTAATTGCTGGCATTGGTAAAGTACCTTTCGCCATACGCTCGTATAAACGGTGAACACCGGTTGTTGTTTCTTCACTCAATCCTTTGATACCTGCAACAAACTGAGGATATTTATCTAATACCATATTGGTTAAATCACCACCATCATCTAAAATCATATTTAAAGGACGGTCTGCACCACCAAAGAATAATGTTTGCTCGATACACCAATCACCTTCTTCAATAGATTGACCTTTCCAAGCAAATACACCCACGCCTGTTGCAGCAATAGCAGCTGCGGCTTGATCTTGTGTAGAAAATATATTACAAGAGCTCCATTTTACTTCGGCTCCTAAAGCTGTTAATGTTTCAATTAAGACAGCAGTTTGAATGGTCATGTGTAAGCAACCCGCAATACGAGCTCCTTTTAAGGGTTGGCTTGGTCCGTATTCGGCACGGATGCTCATTAAACCTGGCATTTCTGCTTCGGCCAAACGAATTTCTTTACGACCCCAATCTGCTAATGTGATATCGGCTACTTTATAAGGTAGGCTAAAATCGATGTTTT
>Ga0209829_10004139_pt1 | contig 10319 bp, 11 predicted proteins | sample C_140205_EF_Meta_FD_187311 | JGI IMG/M metagenome (GOLD analysis project Ga0209829, IMG submission 187311) | Freshwater microbial communities from Lake Croche, Canada to study carbon cycling - C_140205_EF_MetaG (SPAdes) (version 2) | ecosystem: Environmental > Aquatic > Freshwater > Lake... | reverse complement strand
GATGAAAACTTTATAACAGCTACAATAGTGGACAAAGACTTAAAACCATACATACCTAAACCTATGTTAATTTTTAATAACGGAGTAACTGATATTGACCATACACACCCTATTAAAGTTACAACTGATGTAGGCGGTTATAGTTCAATAAATGTTTATACTAGATTTAGTAATGAATTTAATATTGTTGAATCAGATACTACTTTATCTTATTTGTACACAATGAATTTTAATAACGAGCAATCGCCCTGGTATAATGTAATAGCACCAAAAGGACTTTATTATAGATTTTATGAAAACTATGTAGATAATCTTTATAACATAAAAACTAGAAATGTAAAAGTAAAAGCTATCCTACCTCCTAGCCTATTATCAAAAGATAAAGGAATTAAATTAAATGAGCGATTAATAATAAGTAATCAAAGGTATTTAATAAACTCATTTACTACTGACTTAACAACAGGTGAAACTGATTTTAATTTAATAACAGATTATAGAGGAGTGAATGCAGTTAGTACAGTTGGTTATAAATTTGCTGATAAACAAGTAGTACAAGTAGACAAAGAAATTAATGATTTAAACTTTGTTATTTACTTAAACGATTTTGAAAAGTTTGATATTTTATCTCCAGTTGATTTTTTAATTTATACTCCACAATCAGGACTTGATGAAGATTATAATCTTTTAGTTCAAGTGCCTAAAATTTCAGGAGCAGAAAGAAATGAAACAATAGGAATATCATATTATCGAAACGATGCAATAGAGCGAACAGAATACATATTAATAACACAAACAGACGTATGATAAAGAATATATTAGACTTATTAGCACTGCAAGAGCATTATGGAATTTCTGAAAATATAGAAATTGCAAAGGGAAAAAATGAACTTCCGAAAACTTTTAAAGAGGGATTTAAACAAATAAAAAGAGAATTGAAATGGCGGAAACTAAAATAGTCAATTTAGAGGTTAATAGTAATTTAGCGGAAACAGAAAAAAGCGTTGGATCTTTAAAAGCACAATTAAGAGCAGCGCAAAGTGAGGTTGCTTCTTTATCCGATAAGTTTGGTGCAACTTCTAAAGAAGCAGTTCAAGCAGCAAAAAGAGCTGGAGAATTAAAAGACAAAATTGGTGATGCTAAAAATTTAACTGATGCTTTTAATCCTGACGCAAAGTTTAAAGCTTTGACTGCTTCTTTGGGTGGAGTTTCAAGTGCCTTTGGAGCATATCAAGGAGCACTTGGATTAGCTGGAGTAGAAAATAAAGACCTAGAAAAACAGATTTTAAAGGTACAATCTGCAATGGCAATTTCACAAGGGTTACAATCTATTGGTGAAAGTGTAGATTCATTTAAACAATTAGGAGCCGTAATAAAAAATACTTCTATTGTTCAAAAAGCTATGACTGCTGCCACTGCTGCTTATACTTTTGTTACTGAGGCAGCAACTGGAGGATTGAAATTATTTAGACTTGCATTAGTTAGTACTGGAATTGGTGCCTTAGTTATTGGAGTTGGTTTACTAATTGCAAACTTTGATACAGTTAAAAAAGTAATAATGAATCTTATACCCGGACTTGCTAAAGTTGGGGATTTTGTAAGTGGAATTGTAAACTCAATTACAGATTTTGTAGGTGCAACAAGCGAAGCTGGTAGAGCATTAGACAAACTTAAAAAAGATGCCGATAATACTTTAAAAGTCAATCAAAAATTTTTAGATGAGCATGGAAGTCAACTTGATGAATATACAAAGAAAAAAATTGAAGCTAAAAATGCCTATGCAGAAGCATTAAAAAAAGATGGATCAGATCAAGTTGCACTTGCAAAAGAATTAAATAGAAAATTAGAAGCTATTGAATACAGCCGAGGCGATGAAGCACGTAAAATTCAAAAAGAGGCACACGATAAATCAGTAGCAGAAGCAAATAAACAAGCAGAGCAAAAAAGATTAGCAAAATTAAAGGCAGCACAAGACGAAAAAGATGCGTTATTAAAATCATATCACGATGCTGAGGATGCCTATGATGCAGACCAAAAGAAAATAAAAGAGGAGCGTTTGGCTAGAGATATGAAATCTGCACAAGATGCGATTGATATTCTTAATAGTTTAAAGCCTGAGGAAACACCAGCCGAAAAGGAAAATAGAGAGTATCAAGAAAAACTTGCAATATTAGAGGCTAATAATTTATCTACTGAGGAACTAACAAAAAAACACGTTAATAATTTAAAAGTAATACAAAAAACTAGCGCAGATTCAAATAAAGCAATAGCAAAAGCAGAAGCAAAAGCTAAAATTGATTCATTAGATTTATATGCTGATGCTTTGGGTTCAATATCTGGACTTTTAGGTGAAAGTACCGATGCTGGAAAAGCAGCAGCAGTAGCAAGTACAACCATTTCAACTTATGCTGGAGCGACAAAAGCATTTGAAGCGCAACAAATAGAAGGTGATCCAACTTCATTAGTACGTGGAGTTATTGCCGCTGGGATTGTTGTTGCAAGTGGTTTAATGAATGTACAGAAAATATTAGCTGTTCAAACACCTGGAGGCGGAGGTGGTGGAGGTTCTGCACCCACAGCAGGAGGAGCACCAGCCGCACCAAGTTTTAATGTAATTGGGCAAAGTGGAGCAAACCAAATAGCGCAAAGTATCAATGGTAGAGAAGCTGCACCAATTAAAGCATACGTATTAGGAAGCGATGTAACAACGCAACAGGGAATGAATAGAAGAATTATACAAAATGCAAGTATTGGTTAAAAAAATGAAACAAAACGATACTTTTTCAGTTGTATGTGTATGACGAAAGTTTTTGAATTAATATTAGATGAGGAAACAGATGGAGTTTTTGCTATTAGTTTAGTAGATGCTCCAGCTATACAAGAAAATTTTATTGCTTTATCAAAACAACACGTTGTTGAATTTAAAGAAGTTCCACAAAAGAAAAATATATTATTAGGAGCCGTTTTAATTCCTGATTTAAAAATTGATCGCCTTGGTAAAGATGGAGAGATTTTTCAAGTTTATTTTAGTGGTGAAACAATACAAAAGACTGCTCATAAATTTATGACTGATGGGAATCAAAATCAATCTACATTACAGCATAAAACAAAAGTTGAAGGAGTTACAGTTGTTGAAACTTGGATTAAAGAGCATGAAGTAAATGATAAATCTGTTATGTATGGTTTTGACTATCCAATTAACACTTGGCTAGTAGCTATCAAAGTAGATAATGAAGATATAAAAGCTAAAATATTAAGAGGCGAAGTGAAAGGATTTTCAATTGAGGGAATTTTTAACGAAAAACAAGAGCTGTCAGTTATTGACCAATTAAGAGAATTATTAACCAATAAATAAACAATGGAATACAAACAAATTTTAAACAAAGTAAAAGCATTACTTTCTATTGAAGTATTACTAGAACAAATGAAGTTAGTTGATGGAGTTACAACTCTTGAAGCTGAATCTTTTGAGCCTGGTTACTCAGTAGGGATTGTAACACCTGATGGTATTGTTCCTGCTCCAGTTGGAGAACACGAAACAGTTGATGGATTGATTATCGTTGTAGAAAATGAAGGCATTATTCAAGAAGTAAAACCATCTACACCTGCTGAGGATGCTATGGAAACTCCTGCTGAGGTTGCTGCTGAACCAGCTGAAAAAATGAGCGCTCCTAAAAAGGTTGTTGATACAATCACAAAGGAAACATTTTTCAATGAAGTAAAAGCTGAAATTGAAACGCTTGAAAATGAAAACAAATCTTTAAAAGCTGAATTATCTGCTTTAAAAGTTGAACTTTCACAAGCTGCTGCAAAAGCAATTGTTCACAATCCTGAGCCAGCGGTTAAACGTGAACTTACAAAATTAGAGAGATTTAGAGAAATTAAAAACAACCTTAAATAAATTTAGACAATGGCATTAAGCTATACACCAACAGACATTAGAGGAAAAGCCGTTGAGCCTATCCTTGAGGAAGTATTATTCGCAAATAAAACAATTGCGGATGGATACGTAACATTTAACACCGACATTAAAGCAGGTACAATTTTTACAGAGGCATCAGTAGATGTAACTGCACAACTTTATACTGGTTCAGCTTTAAGTTCAAGTGGTACTATTAATATCGCAGATCGTATTATTACACCTACGAAATTAGAATACAAACAAACATTCTTACAAGATTCTTTGAGAACTTCACGTTTTAATCGTTCTATGAATCCAGGTGCTTGGAATATTGAAAGCAACGAGTTTGCATCAACTGTACTTGCATTAGTAGGACCAAATGTGGCTCAAGATGCTGAAAATATTTTCTGGGGTGGAATTACATCTGCAACTAAAACAGCTATTGCTGCTTTAACACCTGGTGCTTCACAAGGTTCTATGACTGCTGCAACTCAAACAGCCGTTGCTGGATTAACTGCAGGTTTAATTGATGGAGTTTTCGCAAGAGTGCTTTATGATAATTCTGCATTGGGTGGTTACATTAAAGTAACTGGAACTACTGTAACATCTTCTAATATTGCTGCAGAATGTGGTAAAATTTATGCTAAAATACCAGCAGTAAATTTAGCTGATACTGTAAACCCTACAGTTATTTATGCTCCAAGAGCATGGAGACAATTAGCGCGTATTGCTAACAATGCGGTAGGAGCTGCTCAACAAGTTAACTTCTTGTTTGATTCTGCTGCTAACGATTCAAGATGTTACTACAACGGTGTTGAAATTCTTTTCGTACCAGCACCGACTGATAATTTAGCCTATGCACAACGTAAAGTTGCAGTAAGTTGGAATACAGATTTAGTTGATGACGTTAACCGTTTTGAAATTGGGAAATTGGTTAATGATGGTGATGTTCAATTTGTAAGAAGTATTTATACTTTAGCTGCAAATGTAGGACAAGCAACAAGTGGAGTTCTTTACGGAGGATAATATAAATCAAATAACGGAGTGTATGTTATAAACTGCACTCCGATTATTTATAAAAAATAAATAATTATGCCATCATGTGATTTAACTTTCGGCCGATTAGAGCCATGCAAATCAAGCAACGGGGGAATTGTTGCAGCTTATTTTATTACTAGCGGATTAATTGATCCTGCAGATGTAGTTTATAGCGGAGCACCAAATACCGATGTAATAGATTCTATAACTGGAACTCTTACAGCTGTAAAATACGATTTAAGAGGTACAAATACATTTGAACAAACTGTAACAAGTTCACGTGAAAATGGAACTACCTTTGTAGAGCAAAAATTGTCTTTGATGTTAAAAAAATTAACAGCACAAGACCATAAAGAATTGAAACTTTTATGTTACGGTAGACCTCAAGTTGTAATTGAAGATAATAATGGTAATGCATTTTTATTAGGATTACAACACGGTTTAGATGTAACAACAATGGGGATTTCATCAGGTACACAATTAGGTGATTTTTCAGGTTATAAAATTGAACTTGTTGGAATGGAACCAATACCTGCTAATTTCTTAGATGGTGCTGTAAGTGCTTTTTTTGATAATATTATAACAGGAGATTAATAATATACTTGCTGCTTTTTTTGAACCTCATTATTAATTTAATGAGGTTTTTTTAAAACAAAAATTAAAAATTATAGTTATATAGTTATATGATAAATTTACCACAATCAGTAACAGCACAATTAATTTCTTTTATTCCAAGAATAATAGAGGCGCAAACTGTAACTGTAACAAATGAAATATCTAAAATTGAAGTAAATTTTACTCCAGAATTTTATAATAATGATTATTATTTGAGTTGTTATTTAATTTTAGATTTAATTGAAAATCAATTTTATAAATTTGAAGTAAAGGATATTGATAATAATGTAATATATTTGGACAGGATATTTTGCACAAACCAAAACTTAAATAATTATAGCATCAATGACTAGTAATAATCACGTAATAGAATTAAAAGCATTTAATCCACCAAAGGCAATAGAATCTAGCCAAGAGGATTATGTAAAATATGGTATTAAAAATGATTATTATCAATTTTTAATTGACCGTTATAATAATAGCACAACTAATAATCAGGTTATAAATAATATCGTAAAATTAATTTACGGTAAAGGTTTAGATGCAAAAGATGCGGCAAGAAAGCCGATGGACTTTGCACAAATGAAGATGTTATTTGGAAAAGAAACAGTAAAAAAGGCTATTACTGATATGTATCTTTTGGGCCAGTGTGCTTTACAAGTTATTTATGCTAAAAATAAAAAGACAATTGTAGAAGTTAAGCATATTCCAGCGCATTTATTACGACCACAAAAGTGTAATAAAGATGGCGATATTGAAAATTATTACTACTCAGATAATTGGGCAAATTTGCGAGATTTTCCAACTACAAAAATACCAGCTTTTGGTTTTGGAAATCAAACTTTAGAAATATTAATGATTGGAAATTATACAATCGGACAAAAATATTTTAGTAGTGTTTCTTATATTGGAGGTTTAGCATACGCTCAACTTGAGGAAGATGTATCGGAATTTTTAATTTCATTAGTTCAAACAAATTTTAGTCCACTTTCAATTATTAACTTTAATAATTCTGAAACAGACCAAGACGCACAACGTAAAATAGTTGAATCAATTTATGCTAAAGCTTCTGGGCCTAGTGGTGATAAAATGATAATTTCATTTAATTCAGACGAAAGCAAAAAAACAACTATTGATTCTATTCCATTAAATAGAGCAGCCGAACAATATCAATATTTAAGTGAGGAAGCAAGAGCTAAAATAATGTTGTCGCACGGTGTTACTTCCGGGTTACTTTTTGGAATACCAAGCGCAAGTGGATTTAGTTCAAATGCAGACGAATTAAAGACTGCTTTTGTATTATTTGACAATAATGTTATAATACCTAACCAAGAGCAATTTTGTGATGGTATAGATAAGATTTTAGCATTTAATAAAGTTAGTTTAGATTTAACATTTATTCCTTTAAAATCATTAGATGATACAAGTGAAATTTCTAGTACTGCACAAGCTAATAAAGTAGTTGTGGCTGTTAATACGTTATCTCCTTTAGTAGCTAATAAAGTATTAGAATCAATGACTCCTGATGAAATTAGAAGTTTAATAGGTTTGCCACCAACTGCTGGAGGCGCTTTATTAGCTCCTATAAGTCCTACAACTTTGAGCAGTATTGAAAATAAAGATTTTGGACACGATTTAGATTTAAATGAATGGGAACTTATAAGTTCTGCACCAGTTGATTATGATACTGAAGAAAGTTTAGATTTAGAACTTGAAAAATTAAATAAACCTACTTTGTTGAGTAGAGCTGTAAATTTTTTATCACCGACTACAGGAGTTGCAAAAACTAAAAGCGCATCCGAACAAGATACAGCACTTTATATTACTCGTTATAGATATAGTGGAAACGCTGCTCCAGAGCGTGAATTTTGCAAGAAAATGATGGCAGCCAATAAACTATATAGAAAAGAAGATATTGAAGCTATGAGCCAACAAGTTGTAAACCCTGGATTTGGAATGCATCCTAATCCAAATGATCCTTATGATATATTCCTATGGAAGGGTGGCGGTTTATTAAGTGATAATTTCCCAAATGGAACTTGTAAACATTTTTGGGTTCGTGAAATGTATAGAAGAATAGGAAAAGGTAAAAACACACAAGCGCAACCATCTACACCTGCGGATGTAAGAAAAGCAGGAGAAATAGCACCAACTAACGATAAAAGAGGTTATATAGCGCCTCACGATATGAGATAATGACACCAGCTAAATTTATAACACCTTTAGAAGTTTCAAGATATACCGCTTTATCTGGCGATATTGATGGGAATAAAGTAATGCCGTTTATTAAAATTGCAGAAGATACACATATTTATACATTTTTAGGATCTAAATTATTTGATAAAATTAGTGCTGATATTACTGCTGGAACTTTAAGCGGAGTTTATCTAACTTTATTGAATGATTACATTAAACCTATGACTATACACTGGGCACTAACGGAGTATATTCCATTCTCAGGCGTTACAATTGGTACAAAAGGAGCTTATGACCATAACTCCGAAAACTCAAATACTAAAACAAAACAAGATTTAGATTTTTTAGTTCAAAAATCAAAGCAAGTAGCTGAAAATTACACTGAAAAATTCATTAAATATATGACTGTACATTATGCTAGTTATCCTGAATATTATTTAGCACAAACTGGAGATACTATTCCAACTTTAAGTACAACACCTGGAGGATGGTATTTACCAATTTATAAGGGATTAACTCAAAATGATGCAGGCGATTTAAAAAGATAATAATTATGAGTTTAAATTTTTCACATATACAGGGCGATACATTTGAAGCGGTTAATTTTCAAGTTATTAAAAATGGCGATGACTTAGATTTAACAAATGCAGTTATTAAAATGCAGTTAAGAAAAGAATGCGGAGGATTAGTTATTTTAAATTTAACTTCGGTTGATGATGCTGGATTAACAATTGTAAATGGTGCTCTAGGATTATTTAAAATTAATAGACAAATAATTAATATACCTGAATTTAGTTATTTATATGATATTGAAATAACATTTTCAGACCAAACAGTTAAGACCTGGGTAAGTGGTACATTTACTGTTAAATGCGATATAACACGATAATATGGCAGATAATATAGATATAACAGTTAATGAAACAATTGATAATATAGTTATTAATTCGGCTATAACTACGGATATAATTGATTTTAATTTATATGCTACAACTGAAACTATAAATATTGATGTAACACCAGAACTAACAACGGTAAATATTAATTCTGTTTCAGGTGGTGGATTAGTAACTTCCGTAAATGGAGAAATAGGCGATGTTACTGGTTTAGTTCCTTATATTGGTGCAAGTCAAGATTTAGATTTAGGCATTAATGATTTATATACAAAAAAAGTATTTTTATTTGATGAAATAGCAGAAAATTATGGTTCTATTCATTATGCTGATGGTGATTTACACATTGAAGATGCAGACGGTCATAAACTTTTAGTTATTGAAGATGGATTTATGCAGTTACATTTATCTGATACAATTCAATCAAACTTATTTACTACTCTTTTAACACAAACAAGAGACCATTATTTGCCTAACAATAGCGGAACTATTGCTTTAACTTCTGATATTACAGGCACTAATAGCGGTACTAATACAGGAGATGAAACTGCAACTACAATAAAAAGTAAATTAGGTATTACAACGCTTTCAGGAAACAATACAGGCGACCAAGATTTAAGCGGTAAAGTTGATAAAGTAACTGGCAAAGGACTTTCAACAAATGATTATACTACTGCAGAACAAACAAAAGTTAGTAATTTAAGCGGTACAAATAGTGGAGATAATGCTACAAATACACAATATAGCGGATTAGCTAGTTCAAAAGAAAATACTATAACTGCTGGTACAACATCACAATATTATAGAGGGGATAAATCATTTCAAACACTTGATAAAACAGCAGTAGGACTTTCAAATGTAGATAATACAACGGATGCAAATAAGCCAGTATCAACTGCTCAAGCAACTGCAATAGCATTAAAGGAAGATAGTTCAAATAAAAGCACTTTAACAACTGATAGTGCAAGTACTACAAAGTTCCCAGTTTGGAGTGCAATTTTATCATATTTTGATGCTGCTAGAATACGAACTCTTTTAGGAATAACAACTTTGTCAGGTTCAAATACAGGCGATCAAGATTTAAGCGGTTATGTTCCAACTTCAAGAACTATTAATGGAAAAGCATTAAGCGCAAATGTATCTACTAGAATAGTAAGCGCAACTGATTCAAGTGCGCTTACAGGCACAGGAGTTGAAACTATTTTAAAATCAATTACTATTCCTGCTAATTTCTTTGCAGCAAGTGATATAATGACACTTGATGGTTTAGATATGATTTCTACTGGTGTTTTAGGTAGTAAAAATTTAAGATTTTACGTTAATACTTCGGTTGCTATACCAGCTACTTTAATTGCACAAATGAATAATACTGCAAGTAGTGTTTATGCTGGAAATATCACTAGAAAATGGATTATTAAAGGTGGAAATATAGAATTTCCAACACCTGGAAATATAACAACACCTAGCAACTCAGTAACAAGTTCATCATCTAGTAGAGTTACTTTAGCTTTTGATGTAACTGTTCAAAATTATTTAATCATAACAGGATTAATAGGTAATAATGCGGATTCAATGTTTATAACTGGCGGTAGAATATCATAAATGAAAACAATAATAAACTCAATAACAGGCGAAGTGCTTTATTGCACACTTATAGAAGTAGATTTACAAGAAAATCA
>Ga0209829_10004138_pt1 | contig 10320 bp, 14 predicted proteins | sample C_140205_EF_Meta_FD_187311 | JGI IMG/M metagenome (GOLD analysis project Ga0209829, IMG submission 187311) | Freshwater microbial communities from Lake Croche, Canada to study carbon cycling - C_140205_EF_MetaG (SPAdes) (version 2) | ecosystem: Environmental > Aquatic > Freshwater > Lake... | reverse complement strand
CCGGCACCTATTCCGATGCCGCCATCCTCGCAGCGGTTCTGAAGGTCTTCTCCTTCAAGCCGGCCGACATCGTCAAGCAGCTCAACCTGCTTCGCCCGATCTACTCGAAGTCGACCAATTACGGTCACTTCGGAAAAGACGACGCCGACCTCACGTGGGAGTCCACCAACAAGGCTTCCGCCCTTCAGAAGGCCATCGGCTAAAGACACATGACTGGAAGACGCAAGACACGAGAGGAGAAGACCATGTCCAATCATCAATTTGAAGATCTTGAAGTTTGGAAACGGAGCTCCCGTCTTGCGGTTTCGGTATTGGAGTTGTTGGAGCCAGTCAAACTCTACGCACTGAAGGATCAAATGGCTCGGTCCTGTATTTCAGTCCCCTCCAATATCGCGGAAGGAGCCGAACGGGAGAGTGATCGGGAGTTTCGCCGCTTCCTGGCGATCGCCAAAGGTTCTGCGGGCGAGCTTCGCACCCAGCTCTACATCGGCCAGCGTGCCGGGCTTTTCTCCATGGAAGCCGTCGTGCCTCTCATTCAAGAAGCTCGTGAAATTTCCTCCATGATCGAAGGACTTCGCAAACGTCTCGGCGGCGGAGGTTTCGTGAACGCCATCCTCCCCATCTTTTTCTAACTCCACCTCTTGAATCTTCCCGTCTTGCGTCTTGCGTCTTGCGTCTTGCGTCTTGCATCTCTCGTCTCTCGTCTCTCGTCTTAACTCACACACACCTAAACAAAACGATGCCTACTCTAACCGAAGAAGCTCCAGTCAAAAAAGCCGCCGCCGCCTTCACTGACTACAAAGTCCGTGACATCAGCCTTGCCGAATTTGGCCGCAAGGAAATCGATATTGCCGAACATGAAATGCCAGGCCTAATGGCCACCCGCGCCAAGTATGGCAAGGAGCGTCCGCTGGAGGGCGTGCGCATCATGGGCTCGCTGCACATGACCATCCAGACCGCCGTGTTGATCGAGACACTTGTCGATCTTGGCGCCGATGTTCGCTGGGTTTCCTGCAATATCTTCTCGACGCAGGACCACGCCGCCGCCGCCATCGCCGCACGGAATATTCCGGTCTATGCTTGGAAGGGCGAGACGCTTGAGGAGTATTGGTGGTGCACTTGGAAGGCGCTGGTGAATCCACAGGGGCTCGGACCGCAGCTCATCGTCGACGACGGTGGCGACGCGACTCTTCTCATCCACAAGGGCTACGAGCTTGAGAATGGTTCCGACTGGGTCAACGGCCCGTCCGACAGTCATGAGGAGTCCGTCATCAAGGACCTACTCAAGAAGGTCCACGCCGAACAGCCCGGCATTTTCCACGAGATCGTGAAGGAGTGGAAGGGTGTTTCCGAAGAGACCACCACCGGTGTCCATCGTCTCTATCAGATGGCGAAGGCCGGCACGCTGCTCGTTCCTGCGATCAACGTGAACGACTCCGTCACCAAGTCGAAATTCGACAACCTTTACGGCTGCCGCGAGTCGCTCGTCGACGGCATCAAGCGCGCCACCGACGTGATGATTTCCGGCAAGGTCGGAGTCGTCTGCGGTTATGGCGATGTTGGTAAGGGCAGCGCCCAGGCCTTGCGTTGCCAGGGAGCGCAGGTCGTCGTGACTGAAATCGATCCGATCTGCGCGCTTCAGGCCGCGATGGAAGGTTACCGCGTGCTGCCGATCGAGGACACCCTCGGCTGGGGCGACATCTACGTCACCACCACCGGCAACAAGGACATCATCCGCCTTGAGCACATGGAGAAGATGAAGGATCAGGCGATCGTTTGCAACATCGGTCACTTCGACAACGAAATCCAGATTGACAAGCTCAACAACGCTCCCGGCGTGAAGCAGCTCAACATCAAGACCGGTGTCGACAAGTACACGTTTCCTGCTGGCAACTCCATTTACATGCTGGCTGAGGGCCGTCTCGTGAACCTCGGATGCGGCACTGGCCACCCGTCGTTCGTGATGTCGAATTCCTTCACCAATCAGATCCTTGCCCAGATCGACCTCTGGAAGAACAAGGACAGCCATCAGGCTGGTGAAGTGAAGGTCCTGCCGAAGCACCTCGACGAGGAAGTGGCCCGTCTCCACCTCGAAAAGATTGGAGCCAAGCTCACGAAGTTGACCCCTGATCAGGCCGACTACATCGGCGTGAAGCAGGAAGGCCCTTACAAGCCGGAAGCGTATCGTTACTGATCGGCTGCCTGATCGATGATCTGCCAAAGCCTCGCGTCCTCACAGGCGCGGGGCTTTTTCATTGGCTCTCCAGACGTGGATCCCGTAGTGAAGGGAACTCCATGGCTCGCCAGATTTTCCACCTGCACCTGTTGGCGGCAATCACTCCGCTGATCTCCTCATGTGCGCTGATCAAGGCTCCGTTCAACATCGTCGGTGCCGTCGTGGAAGGGACGTACGCGGTCGGTGAAAAGGCGGTCACCGCTCCGCTCGATGCCTACGATCGCAGGCAGGAGCGCAAAGAGGCTGAGAAGGCCAAAAAGGAAAAGGAGGAGGAAAAAGCCGGTCGGCAGAAGCCTCCTGCGGGGACTCCGGGTCAGCCGACGCCGCTGCCCGAGGTTTTGCCGCTGCCCGAGGAAAGTGGTCAGTTGCCTCCGATCCCGCCGCCGAACTAACAGATGAGCCGTTGTATCCAGAGGGCTGTCCGGATCGTCATTGCCGGGGTATGGATCTTTCATGGCCTTTACAGCAAGATTCTCGATGGTGTTCCGAGGCATCGCTTGATCGTGGAACGGATTCTCGGAGGTTCCTTCGCGGGGCCTTTGACCATTTTGATCGGAGCCGGAGAAATCCTGCTGGGTCTGTGGGTGCTGAGCGGTCGGCGATCGCGTGCCTGCGCCGCGCTCCAGACGCTGGCACTGGCGGCAATGAACACCCTCGAAATCATCTTCGCGAAGGAGCTGCTGATCTCAGCCCCTGGAATGGTCGCGCTGAACCTGATGCTTCTCGGGTCGGCCTGGTGGCTGGTCGCCGCCACGCACCAGCGTTGATTGAGCGTGCAGTCGGCCTCCGGTGCCACCGCGTCACCGGCCTGATTCACCGGGTGGGTGAAGAGATACCGCCAGACGTTTTCCGGTCCGGTCGCCGGAGGTCTGGGCCTGGACAGTTCCGGCACCAAGTCCAGGGGAGAGAATCAATCCGAAGAACGTTTGGAACGATGGTGCGTGCATGGAGATGGGTGGGTTCTGGATGAAGAAACGTCTCGCCACGCAGCGGACTTGATAGGAAGGATTCGAGGCCGAACGGACTGCCGCCCCAATTCTTCATGAGTGCCTCATTTCTGATCACCGGACTGAGAGGACCCGCCGCCTTGGACTGGGTTCGTCGGCTGGGTCGTGCCGGCCATCGGGTGGCGGCGGCGGATTCCCTTCGCTGGCCGATCGGCAGGAAGTCGCGATACCTTTCTCACTACGAGGTGTTGCCCTATGCGAGGGAGGATTCGTTGGAGTATGCCCTGGCGGTGAAGCGGGCGGCGGAGGAGTTCGGGGCGGACTGGATCATCCCGAACTGCGAGGAAATTTTCTTTCTCGCCCATCATCGGGAGATTTTTACTGGCAGGGCGCGTTTGCTGGCGGAGCCGCTGGAGGTGCTTGAAATGCTTCATCACAAGGGGAAGTTCGCGCGGTTCACCCAGGCTTCGGATGGCCCGGCGTTCAAGATCCAGGCACCCGAGTCCCACGAGTTCCGCTCGCGTGAGGCCTTGAATGCCTTTGTTTCCGCAGTGCCTTCGGGCTCGCTGGACCAATGGGTTCTGAAGGCGACCTTCTCGCGGTTTGCCGCCCGGGTGAAGATCAAGCCGACCCTTGAGGACTGCCGCTCGATCCGCCCGACGGCGGACAACCCGTGGATCGCTCAGCGCTTTATCCCGGGAACTCCGTCATGCAGTTACAGTCTGGCAATTGACGGCGTGATCACCGCCCACACGGCTTACTATCCAAAGCACAGCGTCGACGGCGGCGCTGGATTCTATTTTGAGCCGCTGGTCCGACCGGATCTGCTTGAGTTCGCCAGCGAGGTCGTGGCGCGGCTGAATTTTTCCGGGCAAATCGCATTTGATTTCATCGATAGCGAAAGCGTTGTGCGGGTGATTGAGTGCAATCCACGGGCCACCAGCGGGGTGTTCCTTCTCGATTCCAGCGATCCTTTGAAGTATCTTTCCGGCACGGATGGTCAGGCCCTGTGGCCGATGGAGATGATCCCCAAGATGCTCGGGTCCGGCATGATGTTTTATCCCGGGTGGCGGGCCCGCCGGTGTGACTATCGACGCGGCACTGATGTCTTGTCCCCTCCCGATGACCGTGTCGGAATCTTGGCGAGACCAAGGCAGTTGTGGGAACTTCTTCAGCGTTCCAAGGAGCTCGACAACCATTACAACCTCATCGCCGCCGCCACTGACGACTTCGAGTGGAACGGCGGACCGATGAAGTAATGCGTTCAATCACCGAGTCTGCGGACGGTTCCGGGACGTGGGCCGAATGGTCGGCCTAGGCCCTCAAATTTTGGAGCCTCGGGCACGACAGTCTTTTCAAGCGTGGTGTAACGCTCGTTGCTGAGGTTCTCGCCGATGACGGTCTCACCGGTCTTGCAAGTGACTTTCCATTCTTCAAGGGTTTCCTCGAATTTCCGCTTTCCCCACTCAAATTCGCTCAGCTTGATCTTGCCGAGGGTGAGGGTGAGCTTCTCGTTCGGCTTCATGACGGGCAGCTTCGCGGTGCCGAGCGACTCCTTCACGATCCCGTCACGTTCCCCGGACGCACGTCTCACGAGCACATCACCGGATAGTTCCGATTCTCCGATCGTGGAGGAAGTCGGATTTGAGATTTCGATCCGGAGGGTGATGGTCTTCTCCTTGGAGCTGCCACGAGCACCGCGGAGATCGTGTTCCATGTCGATGAGCTGGCGCTTTACCGTCAGCGTCACGGAGGGTTTGGCCGGCTCGGCGGCGATTACTTGCGAGAACAGGGCCAGGCCTGCGGCGAAAACCGGGGTAAGTGCTTTCATCAAGGGTGCAAACTCCAGATGACATGGAAAGTTTCAGAGAATGTGCTCGGAATGGACTTTTCGTTGGAGGGCTCAGTCCCCCAGTCGCTGGAGGAGCATCCGCCTGAGCTTGCCGCTGGCTGCGTATTCCCAGAGTTCAATCAGGATCAGGACGGCCCGGCCGGATCGAGTGTGGTTGTATTTCTCGACACGGCGGAGTTGAGAGACCTTCTGAGCAACCGAATCCGTGCAATTGGCGTGATGAAGGACAATGGATCGCGGCGGGGGATATCCCTGCGAGCGCGCATAGTAGCGCGTCGGAAGGAGGCCCCACCTGATGTTGAAATCCGCCGGGGCAAGTAGGCTGTTGATCGCCGTTTGGTCGTTCTTTGTCTCGCTTCGGTCGCAAACCTCCAGAGCTGTGGTCAGAAGGTTCCTGACATACGGGCAATTGCGGGCAATATAGAAACCGGTGTTTGCCTCATGGCAATCAGGGGCGGAAGTCTCCCGCTGGAAGACAATATCAAGATTTGGAGTCATGATTTCCTGCTCAAGCTCTGTCATCGACAGCGAGGGATACAGCAGGATGTCGATGTCGCTCAGGACGAAAAGAGCTCCGGGCTCGGTGTTGGAAAGATGTTCCAGCGCCCACCTGAGCTTGGCGGTGACGCCGTCCTGCCAGTCGGTGGAAAGATAGCCGCCGTCGCCCGAGGTCAGAAGATGCTTTTCAAGGACGGTCGCATCCGCAGGCAGGTTCTTCAGGAAGAACTCCCGGTAGAGCCGCTGATGCGAAGGGGTGATGACCGTGAGGATGTTCATGGGACCACACGCTGGTTCTTGAGGGCTTCCAGCCTCGTGGCGAAGGCGGGCAGGCGTGATCGGTTGACCGCGAGGAAGTCCGAACCAAGATCGAAAATCTCGTAATGATCGGCAAGATGCCGGATTGACTTTTCACGCTCGTCTTCCGCGAGATGCTTGTGTTCGAGGAGGATGAGTGAGGGTTGGTGGACGGAAAGATCGAGCTGAGAGAGCACCTTGTAATCGTGGCCTTCGGTGTCGATGTGAAGGAGATCGATCTTTCCGATGGCGTGCTTTTCGAAGAGGTGACGGAGGGTGATGCCGCTGATTTCCTGCGCAACAATGAAGGGCTCCAGAATGCCGTTCAGGTGCTTGACGATGTGCTGGCGATCGAACGAGCCAAGCTGGTTATACCATTCCGGAAGATTGGGAAGTTGGTGGCCTGCCGATTCATCGACCCAGTAGAACATCGCGCTGCCACCAGCGTTGATCGCCGCGTTTTCATAGCGGAATCGAGGGTCGGGCGGATGGCTTTGTTTCAGACGATCGAAGAGATAGGGCACCGGTTCCACAAACAGCGCCTTCCAGCCTTTGCGCTTGATGAGGAGCTTGTGGATCGGATCATCGGTCCTGCCATCGTTCGATCCGATTTGCACGATCTGGGCGTCGGCTTCGGGGATGAGGACGGGCAACCAGTTTCTGGGGTCCATGCGCCAGGTTCCCCTGAGGCGCGAGCTTGCCCACGCGGCTCCGGGCCCGATGATCGGTATCTGCTTGAGGAGCTTTTTGAGGCCGGTCATCGGGAAAGGAAATCAGGCGGGTTCAGTGGCTGCGTTTCCAAAGATACACCCAGCGCTCGGAAACGACCTTGCCTGACTCGTCCTGGAGCTCGCAGGTCATGTCGATGTCGTTCACGTCCTTCGTCGGATCGAGGACGAAGAAGGCCCGCAGCACCTGTGGCATGTGGAGATCAGGACTGCGACCGAGATTCGCGGGCAGGTCGTCGACATTCGGCATGCTCATGTCGGAAAGGCCGACGTGGATGAGCTTCACCGCAGGGTTGTTGATGGTGACGACGGGCTTTAACTTTGTCATGTCGTCCCACTTCGGATCGCCGACCTTTTTCTCCGCTTGGAGTGGTTTTGCGAAATCGATCGCCATAAGCACCTCGTTCGGCTTTTGGACCGGGTTGCCGGAACGGGTCGCCCGCACCGTGAATAAACCGGAGGGTGCCGGATCACGCATCCAGCGCAGCCGGTAGTGGAAACGAAACGGCTTTCCCACGACAAGGCTTGGCTGCGGTTCCCAGACAAGGATGACATTGTCGTTCGTCTCGTCGGTGGTTGGCATTTCGATGAGGTGGAGTTTCCCGAGATCGAAGCCCTCGATTGGCTCGACCTTCACGCTCGGACGGTTATGATAAGCGGCTTCGAGGTCCTGATAGGATGCGAACGAGCGGTCGCGCTGCAACAGCGACCACGAGCGCGGCTTTTCCATCGTGAACACGCAGTGGCGGAACTGATCCTTGGTGTGCTCCAACGGGCGGTAGTGGAGATTGCCGCTGGCGAGTTCCATCTGGAATCCATCGCTGTCATGGACCTCGGGGCGGAAGTCATAGGGCTTTGGGAAGGTGCCTTCGCCAAACCAGTACATGGTGGAAAACGGAGCGAGCCCGAGCTGCTGCACCGGCCTCCGCAGGGTGATTTCCGCGTCAATGTCCATGACCGTCTCGACGCCCGGGGTGACCGTGAACTGATAGGCGCCCGCCACGCTCTCGCCATTGATCAGGGCCGAGACCTTGAGTGACTTCGCGTCCTTGTCCGGTTTCTCGAGATGGAACTCGGTGAAGTCGGGAAACTCCTCGGGCACGCCTGGCAGGCCGCTGTTGATCGAGAGTCCCCGGGCCGAGAGACCATAGGGCGCGTTCGCCGGGATCGACCGGAAATAGCTCGCCCCGAGAAACACCAGAAACTCGTCCATGTATTTCTCCGAGTTCAGATGGGTCCGCGCCCGCCAGCCCGCATAGCCGGGTGGGGGAGGCGTGCCTTTCGGGACCACTTGCTTGCCATAGTCGAAGAGACCCTGATCGAACATCAAGGGCTTGGACATCCCCTCGGCCATTTCGGAAATTGACACGGTTTTTTTCGCCGTCCAGCCCGGGTGGAAGAAGTCGATCGAGAAAGGTGACTTGTCCCACCACAGCCCGGACTCCATCTTGAAACGGATGTCGCGATGCTGGTCGTAGGTCAGGTTCGCCCAGTAGTCGGCAAGGTTCGATTTCTCCGCCACATAGGGCTTTGCGGCCAAGGAGCGGGCTTTTTCGCGGAGGATGTCGAATGAAAAAGGCTCTGCGCTCGTCGTCAGGAAAGGGCAAATCAACAGCGCGGCGGTGAGGAGGGGCTTTTGGGAAGGTGTCATGAACCGGGTGGGGCGCTGGGGATTCGGGGGAAAATGATGCCCGGAGTCTTGGCAGTTCGGAACGACAATGCAAGAATTGGGCGTCGGGGCGAAGTCTCCGTCACTGCCATGAAACTGGACACCTACCTCTGCCCCGGCTGCGGCGACGAAGTGCCAATCGGTCCGCGCGGCTGCCCGAAGTGCACCAGACCGCCAAAGCGAAGGAAGCGGCGCCGCTGGGAGCATGGCACGGCGCAAGACGGGCTCGATCTCCCGGACGAGGATTTCGACTACGATGACTTCGTCGCCCGTGAATTCGGGAAGGTCCCGCACCGCCGCCTCGGCATCGCCTGGTACTGGTGGATCACCGCGCTGGTGATTCTCATCCTGCTGATCCTGGAAGCAGTGAGACTCTGGCCATTTCGCTAGACTTCGCCATGCTCCTTGTGTGTTGGCGATCATTTTGGAAAACTCCCCTCCATGCAGACTCCGCGGATGCTCCTTCTGTTGATTCTTTCCCTTCAAGGCCTGCATGCTCAGGAGGACAGGGTCCATCAAGGACTCGCGGAAACGGTCAGCAAGCGCTGGTTTTCGTGGACCGACACCTAGGGCATCGAGATCGCGGATGACGTGGATCCGGTACTGCTGCTGGCAAGCGCCGTAGTGATCGATCTCGTCTGCCACGCGAATCCGAGGGGCTGACCTCGCGGGAAAAGGGAGATTCTCGCGCAGAGGGTGGGCAAGATGCGGAATGGCGGATGTTACTGAAATGACCGCTCCGACCGGAAGCGTTTGGAATCCGCACGCGAGGCCGGTTGCCTCATGTTGAAGCGGGAAGCGACGGAGGAGACCGTGCTGCATGCCGGCGATGGCGTGGTCGCGGTCAGTCGCGGCTCTTATCTCGCCAAGCTCCTCGATCTGAGCGAAGCCTGAAATCACTCATCTGTCCTTGAGCGGAGGCATGGATTCCGTCACTGGAATCCCACCACGCAAGAGCTTTCCTCCTGCGCCGGTGAGCTTCAGATAGTGGTCGCGCGGCAGGCCTTCGTAGGTGAGGAATTTCACGCCGTCACCCACCGGCACGTCGTTGGTGCATTTGAAGATCGCAGTGCCCTCATCGACTTCGTCGAACATGCCGACATAGATCATGGTCGCGCCGGCCCGCTTCGCCGCGACGAATTGCGACCATAGGAATTCTCCTTTCAGCCTTGAGATCTCATCGAGGGTCTTGCCGTTCATGTTGGCCCAACTGAAGCCGGCGAAGACCACCGGGAGGAAATCGATCTTCCGCTCCGCGCACCACGCCATATCCGGTCGGAAGATATTCTCGCCGTGACGGTTTGCGTCAGCCGGTTGCGATATCTTCCAGCGGTCCACGGGCTCAACACGTCCGCTATCGCCAGAACCTGATGCAGCGCAGGAACCGCGTAAGTCCGCCCCGTGCGGTTCGCGCCTTCGCGGGCGCTTGTCAGCACGGTATTGAAGTGACGCATGCCCTTTGGTTGGCCCACGTCAGGGATGAACCACTGCACGAAGGCACCATCAATGCCATAGTCCTTCATCCACTGGAAATGGCGATGCACGGTCGCGGCCTTGTAGGAACTGAAAACCCCCGCAGGCTTTCCATTGGCGAGCTTGAAGCCCGTCGGGAAACGCTCCTCCGTCGGGGTCGGCGTCCTGACTGACGGCTGGACGCTCGCCAAGCCGGTGACCGATCCCGATGAAGCCCGCTTCTTCACGGTCGAGGTGGTCTTCGACACCGCCCTCTCGGCGACGCCGGTGGTGCCGCTCGGACTGACCGGCTTCGATCTCGATCAGCGGGAAAGCGGCCGCATTCCCCTTAAACCCGGAGCCATCACCCGCTTCGGATTCCAAGCCCTGATCAGCACCTGGTCGACCACGAGGGTCTATGCCGTGGAGTTCAACTGGCTGGCGATCGGGGCGTGATTTCCCGCTTTCCCAAAGTTCCTCCCGCGGAGAGGATGTCCCCGGCCAATGACCGATACGCGTTCTGAGATTCATTCCAACCAGGACCGTTGGCAGGCGGAACGCCGGCTGATCGAACAGGAACTCGGGGAGCGCATCACCTTGGATGCCCTGACCGGGTCGAATGGTTCGGAGGCGAGAGGACT
>Ga0209829_10004137_pt1 | contig 10320 bp, 9 predicted proteins | sample C_140205_EF_Meta_FD_187311 | JGI IMG/M metagenome (GOLD analysis project Ga0209829, IMG submission 187311) | Freshwater microbial communities from Lake Croche, Canada to study carbon cycling - C_140205_EF_MetaG (SPAdes) (version 2) | ecosystem: Environmental > Aquatic > Freshwater > Lake... | reverse complement strand
CCCCTTGGTGTGCAGGGCCAGGCCATACATGAACGCCAGTTCTTCCATTTGAGTGAGCGGATTGCCATCGTTCAAATGACCGGTGACGCGGAACTCGGGGCCGCTAATCTTGGCATTGTGGAAGTATTGGCGCCCTGCCGCTTTGGCTAGGAACTGGAAGATATCATTGATCGGCGCGTCCTTGATCAGATAGCCTTGGTCTGAGGCTTCCAGCGGGCTCTTTGGGGGGTCGGCGGCTGCGGCGGGGGCTCCCGTTGCGGGCGGGACGCCAGGTGATGGCCGCGGGTTCAAGCCCGCATTCACGGGAGCAGCGGGCGGAGCTTGGGTTGGAGGCGCGGCTTCAACGATGGGCTCCACTGCGGGGGGCTCACTCGGGGCTTGCGCGTGGCTCAGGCCGGCGGTGAGAATCAAGGCTGGCATGAGTAGGAATTGAAAGGCATTCATGAGGACGGTGTTATGATTTAGTATTGGCTGCGGCGGCTGGGAGAGATGGCGGGGAGTCGATTTCCAATGGGCTGTTAGGATTGGCCGGGACCATACCCGGAGCGGTGATATTGCGGGTGCCTGGGGTCATACCCGGGGGCAAGACGTTGAGTTGGCGTACGCCGAGTTCTCCGGTATCGAGATTGCGGAAGACGATTTTGCGGGAACTTACCTCGGTGACTTGGGTGTGGATGGGTTTGTTATGGAAAATCAGCGGGAGTTTGTCGCCTTCGCCGACGCTGCGGCTGCCGACCAAAAAGCGTTTGTCCTTGGGCATGATGGTGGTAATTTCGATCCGGCCGATAATGTCGGTTAGGGATGCTGGCGGCTCGGCGCTGAGGCGGCGGATCGTCTTGGTAGCTGAGGTTTTGGCCACCGGCTTGGCATTGGGATCCTGCAGTTGACCAAAGGGATCGCTCGCCCGCTCGTAGATGGCGAGCTGCTTGGCAAGTGCCTCGACGTAAGTCTTCAAGTCGCTGCCGACGTAGCGCGATGGAATGGGAGTGGCGGCCTTGGCTGCGGCTGTGGCTGTTACCACTGGCGGGATTGAATCTTTGGCGGCAAGCGCCGGCTGGACGACCACACAATGCCATGCTAGGGCGGCGAGGGTTATATGAGTTAATTTTCCCATGCGGTGTAGTTGACTTGGAAGTTGAGGAGAGGCGACGGGTTCTGCTGGTTTGGGTTGGGATCGATGCGCAGTTCCTGGAGTTGGAGTTGGGGCATGCGGCTTTCCAGCTCGAGGAAAGCCCGCTGCATGGTGCGGAAAGTGCCGCGGAAGACGATGCGCAGTTGCGACGACGGCTGAGCGACGGCGGAGCCAAAGCCGCCCTTGCCGGTGCTCCGCTCGAAGGCGGTTTTTTGGAATTCCTTGCCTGGCAGGGTTTCGGCGATGGCCCGCAGATGGGTGTTGACGGCGCTGGATGACTCTTCCGCCAGCAGCTCGGTCCAGTGCTTGATGTGCGGGCGTTGGAGGAGGATTTTAGTCTCAATTTCAAGGACTTTGAGGCGATTGGTTTCGTAGGACTTGAAGAGGGTTTGTTTATTTTCGAGAGAGGCGAGCGCCCTGGACTTGAGAGTGAAACACACAGCGATGAGCAAGGCACAGACGAGAACCGGCAACACGATTCCGAACAAGGCGATGGACTGGCGGTAGAGATTCATGGGTCAGTTAACTTTGCTCACGTTGATGGCCATCGGATCGGTGCCCTCAAAGCGCTGGGTGATGGTCAGGTCAAAGTTGAAGGGGTAGGATGACTCATCAGTATCGAAGGTTTCCTCGACGGGCAGCGACTTGAACGTGTTGTTTTCCTGGGTGCGGATGTTCACCGCGAGGCTGCGGGTGCGCACGGCCGGGTTGAAGGCTGGATTGCCGGTGGCCCGCGCGAGTTCGTGGAACTGGGAGGTGATGCCTTCCTGGGTATTGAGCGTGTTGAGGCGATCTAGCGCCTCATCGCGGGCTAGGCCGGTGATTTTCCATTCCTTAACGAAACCGATTTTGGCTTGGCCGGGTGCGCTATCCGCACGTACGGAATGAGCGAAGCTTTTGACTAGGATGCCGCAACGCTCGGGAAACAGGTGGCTGAGCAGTTCCATCGAGGTCCAGGCTTTCGAGCGGTCCTCGAGCAGGTTATCCCAGTGCAGGCTTTTTTGGCGTTCGGTGGTCAAATTGTTGAGCCGACCCTTGATGACTTCGACTTGGCTCGGCACGAAGGTCCACGCAGCGCTGCGCACGATATCGACAATCCCCAATGCAAACCACGCCAGTATCAACACGCCGAGCACACACAGGCCAAAGCGGGCCAGTCGCAGGCCTCGCAGCAGTTGCATCTCCGCACGGGTTGGATAGACTTCAGAGATCTCCTTGGGGGTCGACAGAAAATCCTGCAGCGCCCATTTTTCATCGCGCAGGATGCCGAAGGTCAGGCTGCGGGCGGCCTCGCCCTTGGGTGGAGCGGTGGCGGCAATAACCGGTTCAGGGCAGCAGGTCGGAACGCCGTCTGGGGTCGGAACTGCAACGATGCTCACCCGGCTGAGCGGGAAGGCCTGGCAGAGATCGCGGTGCAGGCCGCTATCGAGATCCAAGCCGAGGGACAAGATGAAGAGGTCCGGATCGATCAGCTCTAACGAAGCGTAGGTGGTCGTCAGCGCGTGGCGCAGGTTGGGGGCTTGGCGCAGGTGGCGATGCTGGAGCGTGCGAATGAGCAGCAAATCCGCGTGCTCATTGAAAAAGGCCAGGACACTGAACCACGGGTATTGCAGGATGGCCACGGCGGCTTTGCCAGGCACCAACGGCGCGTATTGAGCCAAACCCATGACCGCGACGAGCGGGGCGCTAAGCGCATGGGTGATGATCGGAAAATTGTGAGCCTCGCCGGTTTGGCGCAGGGTGGTGAGGAACGGCGCGTATTTGCGGGTGAGGGTGATGGTGGTGCCGATCACGCCGCTGCCTTGGGCGGGATAGGGGAGGACGCGCCACGAGTTTTGGTCGGGCGGAATCGAGGAGTCATCGAGAATGGTGGCGGGTTTTTGTACGGCGGCCTCGCGGAGGTCGGGGAGGGCGGCTGGGTTATCGAGGGCAGGTTTGAGTTCAGAGGTGGCGAATTCGTCGGCCAAGTGGATGATGACGCCGAGGGCAGAGGCATTGAAGAGGCGGGCTTGCCTGAGAATCTCTGCAGCACAGGTTTCCATGTTGGCCGCATCACGCAACTCGGCTTCGGTGATGACCGGCCCCTTGGTCCATTGCTCCTTGCGGCGCTCAAAAAAGCAACTCGCCACGCTCGGGCCGTCCACCCGGATGTGCAGTTGCAAATCCAGGTCGAGGGCTGCCTGATACCACGCGGGGTTGGCTGCCCGGGTGCTGTGGCGCAACATCGAGCGTGCCTGCTGGTAACGCTCCAGAGCGTTGAGGGATGCGGGATGTTGGAAGGTGACCACGGGATTGAGAAAGGCGAAGGGCTGGCAGGCAGGAGTATCCGGAAAACCCTTTCCGGGAAGAGCATCGGTCCGCCCACCTGATGAGGGCGGACCGCATAGATTGGCGGAATTTTAGCGACGACTGGGAGTTTTTTTGGATCACCATTCCGCGACGTGCTGCGCGGCGGTTGGAGCGTGGGAATCTGGTGCAGCTGCCTTTGAGCAGATCAAGGCGACGGTGCCAACGGCAGGAATAACCACTGCAGCGGTGCCGCTATAAGTACCAGCAGTTGGGCAAACCGGCGCTGTTTCCATGAACAATCCTGCGCCAATGATCACGCTGGCAAGCGTCGGGCAAGTGTCGCCTGGATTGAGTTGGTTAAAGTTGGCGTACGAGCGAGTGGCTTGTTGAAAGTTGCGGATATTGAGGATGCAACCGGCACGATCGGCGCCTTTCTTCCAGGCGCGGGCCCCGATGAAGAGGATCGAGATGAGGGAGAGCAAGACGAGGATGACGACCGTCAGTTCGAGGAGGGTCATGCCCGACTGGCGCTTGATGGCTGAATTATGCGTTAGTTTCATAATGGCTTTTTGTTGTTTTATGTTGTTGTTGTTTTCTTGTTTTCGTGGACGGCCTGGCGTTGCGGAAGCTTAAGTGGTAGCGCTCGGTTCGGCAGCCTCAGAAAGGGGTGGCAGCTTTTATCTATGAAGTGTTACAGGTGATTTAATGTCGTCGATGCGGCTTCGCTGGAGCGCTGACGGAGTATGCGGATTGCTAATATCTATTCTATATGACTCATAATTTATGCTGTATAACCATTACGCCTCATCCTCCTGAAGGTGCATTTTGTGTTCATGAAAGTTGCATGGATGATGAGGCGCGGTTATGGCATACTCTTAGATTAATCTAGGAGCGCCGTGGATCACCATTCTTCAGTTTTGGCCGGGGCATGGGCATCCGTCGTCGTCCCCAATGAGCAGGTCAAGGCGACGGTGCCAACGGCAGGAATAAGCACTGCAGTGGTGCCGCTATAAGTACCAGCACTTGGGCATGTCGGGGCCTTTTCCATGAACAGCCCCGTGCCGATGATGACGGTATTCAGAGCCGCGCAAGTGTCGCCCGGGTTGAGTTCGTGCATGTTGGCATACGAGCGGGTGGCTTGTTGGAAGTTGCGGATATTGAGGATGCAACCGGCACGATCGGCGCCCTTCTTCCAGGCGCGAGCCCCGATGAAGAGGATCGAGATGAGGGAGAGCAAGACAAGGATGACCACCGTCAGTTCGAGGAGGGTCATACCGGACTGGCGCTTGATGGATTTAGTTTGTGTTAGTTTCATATCGGAGGTTCTGTTGTTGTTGGTTGTTGTTGTGTCTGTTTTTTTGCGGGGACTGCCTAGTTTTGCGGGAGGCCATAAGGTTCTCCTACTTGACCCGGCAGTCGCGGAAAGTGTTGGGGCTGGTAGCGGCGGTCTGTGACCGCGGTGGCGAAAGGGAAGATTGAAAAGATTGGGTCCATCATTGGCTAGCGACGGTCACAGACCGCCGCTACAGGGCCTCATCCTCGTTGCGGTTCATTTTGGCATTGGTGAAGGTTTCGTGGGTGATGAGGCCGCGGTTGAGGAGGCGTCGCAAATTGGCATCCCACTCGATGTTGCCGCTGCGACGGATGACGTCTTCGAGCGAGCGGGCACCGCCGTCATAGTTGGCAATGGCACTGGAGATGGCGTCGTCGTTATTGTGGAGAAACTCATAGGTGAGCACCCGGCGTTGGATGCCGGCAAGGAGGCCTTGGGAGTGGATGAAGATGAGGATTTCGGCGAGGCGGCTGAGGACGGCGGCATGGTTTTCCTTGGGATAGAGTTCGAGGATGCGGCCGATGGTCTTGACGGCACCGGTGGTGTGGAGAGTGGACAGGACGAGATGGCCGGTTTGGGCAGCTTCCATGCACGTTTCCATCGCCTCGCGATCGCGGATTTCCCCGAGCAGAATGATGTGGGGGGCTTTGCGCAGCACGTCTTTGAGGCCTTGGCGATAGGAATGCACATCGCGACCGACTTCCTGTTGGGTGACAATGCTCGGAGACGGGATGCGGTGGCCGGGGTATTGCGGGTCGTCCATGACATCGGGATACTGGTATTCGATGGGATCCTCGACGGTGACGATGTGCTTGGGATGGTGGCGGCGCAGCCAGTCGATAAGTGAGGCCAAGGTGGTGGACTTGCCCGAGCCGGTGGGGCCGGTGACGAGGCAGAGGCCGGCCCGCTTGAGCACGCAGTGGCGGAGGGTAGCGGTGGTGTCGGGGTCGATGCCGAGGGCTTCGAGCTCTGGGATGGAGTCGCTGAGAATGCGGCAGGTGATGCCAAGGCCTGACGAGCTAAGGTGGGCTTGGATGCGCAGGCGGCCAGAGCGTTCGCCATTTTCACCCATCGGTACTCCATCGCAGGAGAAGTCGGCCACCCGGCTCTTGGCGAATTCGGCGATGGCCAGACGGATTTTTTCCTCGATGCGTTCGTCGAGCGAGTGATCGAGACCGAAGCCATGGCTGGCGCTTTCGCGGTTGCTGATGAGAGCCTTGAGGATTTCATCCAAATGAGCGGGGCTGAGGATGCCGAGGTGGTCAAGTTTTTCCATACCTTGGTTGGTATGGATATAGACCGGGCGGGCGGCCCGCATCTGGATGTCCGAAACCGTCAGTTCGCGGCAGACGCGGAAAATGATTCCGAGCAAGTCCCTACCCTCCATGCCTGCCACAAAGCGAGCCGCTCCGCCCGCCGCGCTGCGGCCCGGCAGTGGGGGAGGTTCGAGAGTGGCGGTGGCGGAGATGGACATGGGGGTTATTAGGAAAGAGACAGAAGACCGTTGCGCTCCAAGACAGAAGACCGCTGCGCTGCAAGACAAGAGCAGAGCCGCTGGGCCGCGCATGGCGCATCTTGGGAAACGCGAACATCGAACCTCCAACGGTGAACATCCAACGTCGAACAGAAGAGAGAAGGACAAGGCCTTGCATCTGTTTCTTTCGCCTCTTCTGTTCGACGTTCGGCGTTCGATGTTGAATGTTCGATGTTCGCCGTTTCCAGTCTTCTGTCTTCCTCTCTTCTGTCTTGGGTCTTGATGTCTTGCGTCTTGATGTCTTCTGTCTTTTGTCCGGCTTCCAGGCGGAGGATGGTTTGTTCGGCGGCGTCGCGGACTTTGCCGATGAAATGGCGGCGCTCTTGGCACTCGGCAATGCGCAGGGGCGAGAGCAGTTCCCATTGCTTCGATTCAGTCCAGTCATTGGCGATGCCAGCGTAGCGGGCGAGGCAGTGGTCGAGGACGAGCAAGCACTGGCGCATCTGGGCCAGGCTGTACTTGGGAGTTGGGTGGTGCTGGTCGCTGAACATCAGGTGCAGGATGTTGGTGGCGGCAGCGGCGGCGGTGAGCGCCGGGCGCGGGTCCTGGTCTTGTCTGAGGCAGTATTGAATGGTGTCTTCAGCCAGTTTTGCTGCGGAGGGGGTGAGTTCCGGGCGGGTACCAATGGCAGGCTCGGTGAGGAAGAAATGCAGCGCGTTGTAGTTGCCGTAATGGGCCGGATCGAGTTGATAGGCGAAGCGCAGTTTGTCCTCGGCCTGGCGCCGAAGATAGCGTTTGAGGCCTTCGCTGGCAGCCTTGGGATTGGTGCGTGCTTCGGAGGCCTCGCCCAAGGAAATGAGCAGAGTTCCCAGCCGGACACTCAAGGAGGCTGGCGGGTGTGTAGGAGGGGGTTGCGGCTTGATCTGAGCCTTGACCTCGGGCGCGCCCAGGCATTCCCTCTTGGGGGCTGACGCGCTGCCGGCCATTCCTGCATCGAAGAAAATATCGATGGGCCCTTGCATGGCCATGGCGATGACCTCGCCATACGGGCTGCGGTTGATCCCGAGTGGGTTTAAGGGGACGTCCAGATCGGCATTGGCGGTCAGCGGGCGTCCGGTAAATACCCACGCCAGCGCGCCTGCCCCGATGAGGCTGGTGGAGAGTGAGATGGACGCGATGGCTGGCATGGGATGAGGTATTGGGAGTCGGGAGATCAGCAGGATGCTTGCGTGCGGAAGCACAGACGGGAAATGCCCACGTAAACGGCGAGAATGCCGAGAAAGTAGAGGGCCATCGTCCAGAAGGCTGGCGATGGCAGCGCGCCGCTCTTGAAATAGAGACGCTGCGTGAGGTCGGCGAAGCGGTATTGGGGCGAATACAACCAGATGCCGCGTAAAACGGGATTTTCCTCCACTTTGAGCATATTTTCGAGGTAACCGACGCCCCACAGGCCATACAGGGCGAGTGCGAGGGAGATGCTGAAGCCGACGATGCTGCCGAAGCGCGAAGCGAGCGCGATGGCCAGTGCCAGCAGTTGGGCCATGACCAGCAGAAACAGGCTGGCGTATTGGAGGTTGAGAATCCACCACATCGAGCGTTCGGCGGGGTCGGCAGGGCTGGCGGCCCATTGGCAGATGGCGGCGGTGGCGAGGGTCAGCGGGGCGATAAAGCAGAATACGGCGAACCAAATTTCAAACAACTGGCGGGTGGGCGACACTCCGTTGCTGAGAAAATATTCGCCAATGCCTGATTTGGCATTGTCTTCCCCCTGGCGGGCGGCAGTGAAAAAGCCCCACAGCAAGGCGCAGCACCACAGCGTGTTCCACGCGGCGAGAATGCGTGCTGGCTGGACCAGGCCCGGCTTTTCCGTCGCGCTGGAAATCAGCGGCAGGGTGAAAGGCAGCAGGAGCACCGCCAGCGCGCAAATGGCCCATGCCTTGCGTTGAAAAATGGTCGCGACGGTGAGTCGGAAAAGTCTCATGGCAATTCAATTCCTGGGTGCTTGCCTCGGAAACGCGGCCGCCATATTCCGCCCATACTGGCGGGTGCGGTCATTAAAGCGGGTGTTAAACTGGAGTGAAGCATGGTGTCTTTTCTCGGGTTCCGATATTCATACCGAGGCGATGGATAAGTAAATATGCCGAAACTTGAAATCGTCAAGGTAAAAGTTTATTTTTTTTTCCTTGGGAGGTGGCGGGGTTAGCGAGCCACTGGCGGCGGCGGCGTGCTCGAGCTCAGGGTTGAGCGTCCCTTCAGGTACTGAGCGAGCTGGAGCAGGCCGATATCCTGCGATGTGCTGCCGGCCGAGGCGGCAACTGAGCAAGCCGCCATCGTGGCCGCGTGGATCGGTGGCAAGCAATAGGATCGGTTCCATCACGATAGGAAACTTTCAAAAAAACCATGGATGGTCAATATAAAAATATATTATTCCTAACCGCTTTAAATTCCCGAGGCGTGGTTTCTCCGGCCTATAACTCGGGGCACGACGTTTGGTGGGTTTGGCAACAGACACAAGTATACCATAGGCACAACAATGCGCATTCCACAAGGTCGGGTCCGCAACTTTCCCCTTCCCACTGCTGCTGCCTCTGAGGTCAAAGCGAGGACGGTCGAGATACCACGGAGTTCCGGAAAATCGGCGCAAGGAAACCACGGATAAACTGATTACCACTGAGAACATGATATCTCAGTTACCGGAATAGAATTCGCGTCTGCGCTCTTCGAGCAGCACCAACCAGTTCATCATGAAAATGGGCGGCAACTCGGCCGGATGGGTGATGGGACGCAGGTCCACATGTATCTGATTGGCAGTCATGCTCGCGCCGCTGAGCATTTTTGTGTCTAGCGGGCGGACCGGAACCGCGGCCGTCTCGCTGGCCACCGAGCCGACTTGTCCGGAAAAATTCACCCCTACCGGGTCGATTTCCACCCCATAACGTCGTTCTGGCGTGAAAATCGAACAGGGTGGGTAATACAGGCCCGCCGGAGTATAGCCCGAGGGCGGGGTGGCCGCCGTGGTGTTGAAATCATCCCCGAAATACAAGCGCAGATTGGTCACCAGCGAAAAGCCCTTGCTGAAGGATGTTAGATTGGCGCATTCCTGCAAGATGACCCCGTAATCGAGCTCAGAGCAAGGAATCAATGGTTTGGTTAGGAATGCGCTGCCTGTTGCCGCCGAATAGTCCACGTTGACCACCAGCGAGTTGTTCGCGGCTGTGCTGTCGGCCTGGAGTGCAGCGAGAAACGCGGCGCAGCGCGTCGGATAGACCGCGATGCAGATTTTGCCGGAGGCTAAATTTTTGACTTCAAACGGATAACTGGGTTTGAAATAGCCGGTCTTGATCACTCCCGGCAGTGGGTCGCCAAACCTGGCATTATTGAAGGTGATCGAACCGGTCATGGCGGTTTGAAAGCCAAAATGAGCGCCGCTGCCGTAGGCCAGATCCACCACGGCGGTTCCGAAGTTGTAGGTTTGGCCTTCGCCGCACGCCAGGATGTAACCCGCAGGCAGGCCACTGGCCAGGCCGGTGGTCAGCGGTAGCCCCAAGTCCTGGCGGATCCCCGCCTTGAGATAGGAGAAGCGCAGGACCGCGGGTGTATGGTTCGTCGCGCTGAGCGCCTGAGTGATGTCGAGGCGCATCGCGCATTGCATGGCTCCGAGGGAATAATTGTCCCAAGTGGTGGCTGACAACACAGCGGTTTCGCTGACATGCGCGAAGCGGTCAAAATAGTCCGCGCCGCGATTGATCGGGATGAAGGCGGCCCGTCCGCTCTCGGAAGCCAGCGACACCGGGAAGAAATCGCCCTGGGTGAGTTGATAGATCTCGCGCAGTCCCGGCGCAAACGGATCGCCAGTGAAGCTTTGACCGCCTACCGTGGTGCTGGTGGACAGGGTGGCACCGCGGCGGGTGGCCAGCGCCAAGAGCGCGGTGCTGCCGTCCACCTGCGCCCGCCCAGCGAAAATCCCCCCGCTGATGGTGACGTCGCCCCAGGGGGCACCTCCGGCATACTGGCCGACTTCCAGGAACGATGCGGCGGAAATCGGCAACTGGGACGGAATTTCATAAATGGATAAGACGAATTCACGCCGCT